>Ga0181612_138511_pt1 | contig 11897 bp, 3 predicted proteins | sample HoacroProtozoa21_FD_119630 | JGI IMG/M metagenome (GOLD analysis project Ga0181612, IMG submission 119630) | Hoatzin crop microbial communities from Cojedes, Venezuel. Combined Assembly of Gp0051906, Gp0051904, Gp0051908 | reverse complement strand
TCTCCTTCTCTGGAGATATTCAAGACCCGCCTGGACAAGATCCTGTGCAGCCTACTGTAGGTGACCCTGCTTCGGCAGGGGGGGTGGACTAGATGACCCACAGAGGTCCCCTCCAAACCCTACTATTCTGTGATTCTGTGATTCTGACTTCAACTGGTAGTGTTTTATACTTAACCAAAAAAAGAAAAAAAGTTGCTTGCACACAGCTGAGAACTTTATGCTTGTCTAAAGCTTGAACTGACCTATTTTGTCATTAAACTTTACTGTAGATGAGAGAACTTGAAAACCTGTGATCCTTCCTCCAAAGCATGGTGTCTATGCAAACAGGCTTTTGGATGAATACTTTTCTTTTTCCAGACCTCTCTGGGAAAAAATACTATTTAAGCAGAGAATGAAAGAAGCCCAAAGGAACAAGTGAGAATACAAGTGAAAACATTGCTTAGTTGGCATAACTTTATGAATCGTGCCTAAATACTGTTTGTGTAATGTTATTGCTTACAAATTGTTCGCAAATAGATCTCCATTCTCTGTCCTATCTAGTAATATGAGCTCTTGAAAGTAAACAATTTAGTTTACTTTGAAGCATAAGTAAGAAATATGAATAATAATTAAACATTGATGAATAATAACTAAACATTGGAGTTTAACATTCTAGGTTTTTAAAAGATCATTTTGTTAGCTACCTTATAACAGCAAAGAAGAGTAATAAAACCAAGTGGAAAAATAAGTCAAACTAATTTTTTTCTGTATAAGACTGTCTACTTCCTGAAAAATTAGTGACTCAGGAGGAGAAGCTGAACATTGAGCAGGGAACATTGCAATTGCTAGTGAATTGCAACAGATAGCTACTATGTAAGATTTAAAATATGCTCTGAAGATATTTAATTCTCTCTCATTGTCTGTATTTTCTTTCTTAATTACTAATTCCACAGGTCACTTCCTTTATTAGTGGTGATTCACAAGAGGAAGTCCCTAAACCACTTGGCCAGCAATATTCACGATTCACTACGTAGACACAGAGTTCTTGATCAAAATGGTTGCTGTAAGATTCACTTTAAGAATCTTTTCTTAAATTCTCTCCTGGTTTTTTTTAAGTCAATGAACTTTAAATGTATCTATTTGAAGTTGCTTTCACATTGAATAACATGATCAGATTCTGAATAGTTATTACATTCAGTGATTAAAGTATGTGAAGAATGATTCAAAACAAGCATTTAAAGTCTTTTCACTAAAACACAAAAAATGAGAGCTGAAGAGGAAGTGCTCCAGGCATCAACCAAAACCTCAAATATTGTCTAAGGAATTGCAGTAAAAGAGAAATCACATAAAATCTTGATCCCTTCATTGTCTTTTTCTGTGAAAAGAACAGTACAAGGCCTCTTTTCCTATTAGCTAACTTTTTCTAGACAAAAAATGAAAACAAAATAAAATCATTCCTCTTCTTCATCATAAACTATTACGGGAATTTTCTTTAAGTAGATTTTTAAAAGTACTTTTAGAGACAATGAAGCTGCATTTATTGACAAATAAATTAGACCTGAAAAAGTAAAAAAAAATAAATCATGACATATCATAGCTAGTACTTAGTCACATAACATTCACCTTCTGTTAGGAGTTTTGTAAGTTTTGCAAGTTTCCGTAAGGTTGTGGTTTACCTAATGAGATTTTGATACAATCTAACAGATTTGAAGATCTAAAGGTCTGAAACCTTTAAGGTATTATGGTTATTTTATTTAACCTTCTGCATTATAAATCACACAGAACCTTATCGTGTAACTGCTACATGAAAAGTTCCTCATAAACAGTGAAAACATGTATGTAACTGAGAACTTAACACCGTAACAATAGCATTTACACTCATAAATAAGAGCATAATTTCACTAAATGTCTTCACTTCATGAAAGAATTGAAACATCTCCTTTTCATTCTCTTTGCTGTTGAAAACGGTGAGAAAAGTTTCCACTTTCACTAGTTTTTTGTAGACTCTTTAAACTTACCTTAAAACTTGAACTGTGGTTACAGCTTGATAATTTACCAACATTAGTTGTTGCATCTATGTACAGCCTTCTACTCTATCCATATGTTTCTTGTATTTACAATACAGCTTTTCTTTCTGTGTTTTGATACTTGTTTTGACTAACACAAATCTGTCTGCACTCCTGTTATACAACAATGGTACTACTTTTGTTTTGTTCTGTTTTCTCTTACAAATACATTACAAATATTTCAGCTGAATGTTCTTACCTTTCATCACCTGTCATTAGGCCACATTTCCTTAGTCATTATTATATTTGCTATTGTCATTCACGATTCTGGTAAGTTTGTTTATCAATTTTTTGAAATCTTTTCAGTAGTGTTCCCACTTCTGAAACTTACAGAACATAAAAATAATTTGAGTGACCTTTTCTCAGTATGGTACAGCTCTTACACTCTTGCTGTTGGTGCACGTGTATATTGCACAATGCATCACTATATTCTTTTTTTTTTCTTTTCTCACATAAGGAAATGCAACCATCTAATAACCGGCAATAATACACTAAGAATTAAGTGAAAATATATGCAGTAGTTTAAAGCAGATTTGAGCACCTGAACTTTGGGTCTAGGTAATGCAGAAACTTATGAGGCACTTAGATCTCCATATTCTTATTTAAAACTACGTTTTGCATATATCATTGAGTCTTCCTTTTTTAAACACTAATATCTGTTAAATTCTAATGGATTGGTTAAAAATTTTAAAAATATAACATTACAAATATACAGTTCTGTAGATGTTAGAATTATTTTGATCAGGATATCTTATTGAACTTCAATATTTGTATCTACAGTTCCAAAAAAGTGACCTCTACTTCTCTTCCACCTGATTACTTACCATCTCCATACTTTTGGAAGCTATTGCTGCATTTTTCATTTTGGAAGCACAATTATGGGACCTGATTTAATGAAATGTGTTGTTATCAAGACTGTTCTATAGAGTTAACATTGATGTGTGGGGCACTGGAATATTTATCAACCTATAAGTGTTTTCACTTTTAAAATAAGTATTGGCAAAAGGACTCAAGGCTGAATAACATGATTCAATGAGGTCATACGGAATCTTATGACAAACTCAGTATTTTCACATGTGATTCTGGCTAGAAGATTAAAATAGGTTTTTCCTTGATAGATTTTATTTTTTCTACAAACACCTTTAAAAAAAAGTGGGCTTCTTGTCCTGGTATGTATGAAAGCTGTATTCCTGTGCTATATGTGATCATCAGATCAAATAGATTCAGCTTGCTGAATCACAAAATCAGTCACAGAATGGCTGAGGGTGGAGGTCACCTGATCCAATCCGCCTCCTCAAGGAGGGCCACCTAGAGTCATTTGCCCAGGACCACGTCCAGATGGCTTTTGACTGTCTCCAAGGAAGGAGACTCTATAACCTCTCTGACAAACCTTTGTCAGTGGTCAGTCAACCCAACAGCAAAAAAGTGTTTCCTGATGTTCAGAGAGAACCTCCTGTGTTTCAGTTTATGCCCATAGCCTCCTGTCCTGTTAGTGGGCACCACTGAAAAGAGCGTGGCTGCATCTTATTTGTACCTAGGTATCTTCAGGTGTGTATGTACGTTGATGATGTCCCCTCTGAGCCTTCTCTGAGCAGTCACTGCAAATACTGTTGACTGGTTCTTCCTAGAAGTGGCCTCTCTAGGGAGCAGAAACATAAGGAGGTACTGTCTGGATGCAAATGGGCTGTGAAAACCTCTCACTCATCCCCAGAATCTTTAACAGTGTCTTGGTAATGAAAGCAGATATAGTGAGAAAAAGGGATTTTTCAGGATGAAGCAGTAAAACCAGTCCGCAAGACAGAGTCCTATGGCTCTACTTTGAGGAGCACCTTCCACTGCAGAAATTGGCTATCTGAATCATAGGCCTCTTTCCACTTTTTCTTTTCTTTTTATTCTTTCTTACCTATTTTACTTAACTTCAATATTGTATTACCTAATAGTTAAGAGTTTAAACTGATAATTTTTCTCATTTTTATTTTTTCCTTACATAAGTATTGAAAATTATAGGTTAATTTTAAAAATATTAGAAAATTAGGTGTTTAAATAAAGTAATTCCCAGACCTCAGAGAACTTTTAATTATGCAAATGGTTCATTGCAATGCACAAGCTGAGAAAGTGCAAGAGCATGAATTTTTATTGCTGGTACTTATTAATATGAATGGGATACATTTATTAAAGATTTGGATTTTTTTTTTATTTCGAAGACCTGATTCCATAGAAGGCCTAGCAGCTTAATGCCGAGTGTTACTGTCTTGCTTCAAGTATTTATAGAAGACTTTTTATAGGAGTAATCTCCATATAATCCCAAGTACACTCGTTATGAGCAATATGGAGCATATGAAATGATTGTTTCCCTGCTTTGTTCATTCCTGAACTGTCCAATGTGTCCCAGTGCATACAATTCAATAAGGTGAAGAGCAACCCATACAAAATATTTGTAAATGTAAAACTAAAATTGCAAACTGCTAATGAGGAAACCTCATCCAGCATGCAGGAGCTGTCACTCTGTGGTCAAGCTCCACTCGCTGCACACAGATATAAGGTCCAATTTCCATTCTTCAGGCATTCAAACTTCTCCTGACTTTAGAAGGAGCTTTGTGTGTGTGAAGAATGCAAGATGAGCAGCAGGAAGCCCAAATTAAACCACAGTGCAATCTCTTTACTACTGCTCTTGCAACATTACTGAGAAATATCACCACATTGCCTTAAAATGGAGAATGGATCATAACAGCAGATGGAAATAATGTAAATGGATGAATGTACACGAGGAGCTGAGATTAGAAGTCATCCTGATTATCATTTTTAAGAAAGAACAGTTGACTCCTGTGGCATTATGAAATGTCATACAAGCAGCTTTGCTGAGAGCTGTGGAGGAGAAAGGCTGCACATGAGACACTGCTTGGTTCATATAAACTTCTTCCCCAGAAGCACTGAAATCAGCTAAAAATGCTTATGTATTTTTAATGAAAAAGAAGGCTTACAGTCTCCATAGATAGACAGGTTCTTATAAATGCATACATTTATATAAATTCCTACTGAAATCCCAGTGACCAACCTAAATTCACAGAAATCCTGTTGTATGCATCTGATTTAATGACTTTGTAAATGCCCTCCAGAATAACAAGCAGTTGCTATTTTTGCTGGATTTCACTTCAGGCTTTCTAAGCATAGTATACAATTCAAAACTCAGGGAATAATTGTGAAAAAAATGCTTTTAAGTGACCTCACAAGCTGGTGTCAACAAAGCTTATTGTACAGCAGCCTTGCAAAAATTATCAAAAGAAATTTAGTCAGAGGTACTAATGAGGTCATTAACGGGGAAGGATCAATGTTGTAGCATCTTCTGAACTACTAGGTCACACCTAGTGTAATGAACATATTTTCCTACTCAGGAAAACTAAACATGCTAACTGTAGTGCAATTCTTCTCCTAGTTAAAAAAATAAAATTAATTGGAGGTATGTACTTTACTTCTTGTGACATAACTAAACACATGAATTCATTTCATTTCTTTCAAGATAAACTCCATTGGCAAATGGGAAAAAAGACAAAAATCTTTATCTCTAATTTACTTAAAGACAGGGTTTTTTTAAATAATCAAATTAGAAAATATCCTCATTTTTTATTCTCTGTAGGAGAAATTCAGAAATTTTCACTGTAGAAGCGTCTACTGTTGTAGATGCAGACCACACCAGCTGTAACCTTATTGTTGTCTGCAATATTCATCATAGGAGTCTGCTCCCATCCTGTCACAGACATTCTAACTAGGGGACCACAGCATCAGCAGGCATCGCTGCACAACACATGGTTGTGGTTGTGTGACTCCACTTGTCAGGAGTGGTTATGTGCAAAATGTTTTTCTTTCAGCTGGAATTGACAAGGGTTTTTTGAAATTACAAGAAAGTAGAACCTATATGAATGCAAATAAACTTCTTTTCTGGGAGTTTTCACCAGAATTCTTAAGAAGTCCATAATTTATATTCTTCTCCTCTCATGCAGGCTACCAGCAAACCTTGTGTCTGTCCTTCTGAATTTATTAGTTCTGACCATTATGACTCTAATGACTCTAGCCAGTAAGTTTTCCTTGGGAGAATTCTGTAACAACTTTTCCAATCAAACCAAATACAACAGTACAGACCAGACTCACTTTGGGGCTTACACCTTACATGTCCGTCTGCAAATGTGCAAATGAATCACAAATACTGTAGAACTTGAACATATGGGCAGCCAGGTAATGTAAAATATTTGATACAAATGAGTTGAAATTATATGTAAATGTGTATTATGCATGCACATAAATATGTACATATAATAAGTATATATCATGTATTTGTAAAGATTAACCTACCTCGTTCAAGTGTTTGTTTCTCTATCTTGGAACTGATTATCTTCAGATATTGAACAGCAAGCTCCTATTCATCTTTGAACATTACATATGTAATGGTACAAGTTACTACTTTCAGCTTTGCAGGTTAAATCAGTTATCAAGATAAACTAAAAGGGTATCTAGACTTGTAGGGACTAGAATATTACAGGTAAGGAAGACTTTCCTTTGAAACGCTTTAACTATCATGGAAAACATTAGATTTAAACTAAAAAAAGTGGAGGAACACCGCTATAATTCCCCTCCCCACTAGAGTACAGGACATGTGCATGTTGGGGTTTGCAGCAATATATTCGGGACTTGCAAACTCTCCTCTGGAGGGGAGAACAAAGAAGAGCAAAAAATGTGGGAGCCATTGAGAAACAAAGGCTTGACCATCACAAAATTTTATTAAACTCCTCTAAAAGGAGCCTCTATTAAACTTCTAGTGTCGAGTAAACTCTGATTTGGTTTCACTTATTTCCCACTTTAATCACTGAAATGATACAGAAGAAAAATGTTATGTAATGCTCCAAGTGTAAATGCAATCATTAAATATATTCAACCATCTGGAGTATTTTATTTTAGCCTTCTCCTGGATGCATTTCTTTTCTTCTACAGGTAGTATCAGTGTAGGAAACACTGAAACTTGTAGTGGTGTAATTTACCTTTTATTACTGCACTCAGAATCTGGTTTGGTTTTCATCAGCATTACTTCTTACTCAGACTTACTTTCAGTGTTCGTTTGCTGCCCAATTTGAATGTTATGTGAGGTGCACAATTACGCCCGTTTCAGTCTGAATTATCAATACAGCTCTCTTAAAACCTTGTTACCGCTTACCAACACAACTCTTATCATACCCACAGTTAAATAAGGTTGAGTTCAAAAGTCTTTCCCAACATTTCAATTAATTCATCCCTGATATTGCAAGGATCTTTTTTATGCACAATTATTTAATGTCTTCTTTCATGCTTTTATATCATACGATGAACAAATGTTTGCTGAGGTGCCAGGAAGAATGGTTGATGCACAGACTTTGTGTTTTCAAAATCATGGCATGTAAGTAATGATATTATCAGATCCTTAAAAGTATTTGCTTGTCTAAACAAATCTCTCTGTTCCTTCATGTGTGCCAGCAGAGCATTTTAATACTTTTCTGTCGGCTCAATGTCAAAGATTAGCATCTGACAAGCCATGTCAGGCTTCTTTTTCAATCAAACCAAATACAACAATACAGACCAGACTCACTTTGGGGCTTACACATTATACCTTTCCTACTGCATTTGAGCCAGTGCGACTTCATTTATATATTTTACAAAAAACCCCACACATTTGCAGTGAAATTCATGGAATCAAGCCCAAAGTTGCAGGTGACAATGATTAGATGCATTGCCTTGAAAAGATGATAAACTGCTTCTTGTCAGTTATTGAGATAGAATATACAGAAAAGAAACTTGTACTCCTCCACTGAGAACATACAATAAAATAGAAAGCCTTCTTTCGAACATTTTCCTGTAAGCATAACATTTTGTACTTACAAACATACTTCAACAGTTAGAAGATATTTTGTAAGCCAAATGAAACCTGGATGATCTAGCAAAGGTATTTTTTTCCTTTTCTCGTAAGACATAGACATAAACTCTTAATGAAAGGATACAGAAAAATTCTCATGAGAAAATCCTAGGGAATTATAAAATCACTCACCATGTGACTGAAAGAAAACAATTTTATCTATAAAAGGAAGATTTAAAAGGTAATTAGTTAAAAAATAGCTATATATTTTGCATTTTAGTTTTTGCATATTAATAACAACTAAATTCATTGCAAATAGAGGTAAAAAGTAAGGCACTTTGGCTCTATCATCTATCATATGGCTCAAAGTTCAAAGATTTACAGAGAGATGGAAGTTTGATCTTAGGCTTTTTTTTCTTTAAAATTTGATTTTTTTCATGACAAATTCAAAGGATCATTTTGGTTTCCTCCAATATGGGGAAGGAGAACCAGTGTTTTCCCTGTTTTATCTACACACAGACATGCTCTTTCTCTAGAGAATTGACTTTGTCTCTGAACAAATGGAAAGAACCCCAAAGTCTAGTTCACTAACATCACCGTTCCCCAAAGTTGCGTGTTTCCTCAATGAGTAATTTGGATTAGATCCCTCTCACAACACAGCTGGTTCAGTACAATACCTGCTCAGAATAATACATTCTGAAGCTTAGTGCAACTAATTCCAAAACTATAGGTAGCTGCACAGTAATTTTAAGAATATGAAGTTGAGATTTGAAGAGTAAAACAGATTTTCCCTCTGAAATAATTCTTACATTAATTCAACCAAAATGCAGTTAAGATGCTATTATTTAAGATTAGTATACTAATAATGTATTTGGAGTATCCAACTCCTTTTCAGTCTTACATTTACTTCTATATAGAAAGTTAATTATATTCTTCTCTACCCCCTCCTCCCTTTTTTTGTGGAGCAGGAAAGAGGTAACTTGCTATTTGGAAAAAAAGCACATGAGCGTTGAATATAAAAGCTCTCAGTATTCTGAAAAGCAAAAGACAACCACAATACATATTCCACCTGTGTTATTGCTGCCTGTTCTGATGATCTAGACCTGACTGAGTGTCAAATTATTTTCTTTTGGTCTTTGATTTGAAGTCTTATTTAACTTACTTATTCAAAATGAAAATTATTTGTACAAAGGTTCTTTACCACAAGCTGTGTTCATCCAAGATGAATTAATTTTCTGATTTTCAGCAAATATAAAAAAGAATATCAGTTTGGTCTTCATTTGGTATATTTTTTTAGTGTCAGTGTTACCAATATCATTTACTTATGTTTACACTGTGTGATTAGTGAGAAAGCTGGCATAGTATTTTGGCAAAGTCAAATTTAATTTTGAATTTGAAAGTAACATCAAATTTCAAAGAAACATCAATTTTTAACTGAAATAATATTTACCCATAATTTACAAGCTACCCTTGATGTACAGAGTTAAAAATAAGGACCTTGTGTCTTTGTGAAAATAAGTACAGATGATTTTGGTATGTGTGCACATGCATATATACACATGTATGCCTCTGTGTCAGTATAGCTCTTTAGATATGAAGGCAAACCTGTATCTACACAGATAGCCTGTATCTATCCATAAAGCCATGCGTGTATATTTTCCCTTGAGCAGATATAACGTTCTCAGTTCAATTGACCTAATTTTCTTTTGGTAGAAACAAGCTTCTTTATAATTAGCAGTGAGGAAAAGGTTATTCAGAGTATGGACTGATAAAGTAGATAACTTGTTCTTTAAGTTGGTGAAAAAACTGGTATGGTAAATTATTTCTGTACTGAACTCCATTTGGGTTGGCTTTTAGCATTACATTCAATAACTTTTTTGTGAGCCCAGAACATGGGTCCTAATTTCTACTGTTTACATAGGGTAATAGTCTTTCCAGCAAAAATGGGACAGTACTTTTACACAGGATTTACTCTAGCATAAATTGGCATAATCCATCAGCCTCTAATATTTGTGATTCCCACCTCAGCGTAGTCAAGTGCTCTCAAATAGCAGATGGGGGAAATTAATCATTAAACCAAGCAATAAATGAAAACTGTCATTTTTAATTAGTAATCAAATTAAAAGGAAGGATTAATCCTGCCATATGACCATTTGGATACCTGAGGGGAAAGAAGAATTTTCAGTTGATGTCACATTCCCTTGACATAACAATTTGGGAGAAGAAAGGGAGGAGGGTTCTTCTAGTTAGTCGAATACAAAACAAAAGAATTATAAAGAAGTAGATTACTTTTCTTTTAATTTCTGCCTTGCTTTCCACAGTGGAGAGGCTCCTTTCATGCAGATTCCTTCTTATGTTCCATTCTGAAGAGTTCTAATCAATTAAAAAACTTTTGTTTCTTGTAAGTGGCAAAAAATCCGTTATTGGCTATGGCTGAGCAGCTTAATATTCCTCCACATCAAAAAATACTTTTTGTTTTCGGTCACAGAATACACCTTTGACTTTCTTCAACACATATTTTTGCTTCTGATGTAGAAGAAACTTAGCTGCAGAAGAAAGTCAAAGGTGCAAAAAGAAAATGAGACACTTGAACCTAGACATACACTTCAATCCCAATGGTGAACACTGTATTATATTAAGAATGCTGTCCCACCACATTTATTGGTTTTGATCTGTCTACAACCACATGCAATTTAATCGCTGAAATATTGGTATATGTGATAATATTGGCTAACTAACTGATATACGATGATGTACATTTTGCTTTCAGGTTGTGAGTCACAATGCAGAAGCATAAAGGTAATAGCTTCATATAAACCATCTGTTTTTTCCAGTCAAACGAAACACAATTTTGGAAAGCAAACACTAGCTTTGTAAGTCATTATAATATTATCACTAGAGCAGAACAGACTCCCCTCATCTTTTGTTAGGTTAATATTGGATGAAATGGAAGTATGAACTAATATCTCTAAAAAGCAAAACAGAACAACTTTCTTTCATGTTTGATAGGAAGAATATAAAATATAATTTAAAATACAAAACTAGTGAAAATTATAACGATATTTATCAATGATCTTTCACCCTTATTTAGAGATATAACTATCTCCTAAATTTATACATATATGCATACTAATTTTTTGAAAATGGAACTGAAAGTGAAAAAGTGCTGTTTCTGTAAAGATATATCAAGGAACTTATTTCCTTTTGTCCACTCTGCTAGGACATGATTATTTATTCCGTTAAAATAGTCTTATAAAAACAGAGTAAGGGAAAGGATTGTTAAGAAAAAATCCTTTCTCTTTACAGGCTAAATCTCAAAGTTGTTTGGGGTTTTTTGCCTGGGTTTCATTTGTATTTTTAAATTATTCTTTTCTCTGAGATTAAATACATATATTCACCTTTTTACTTCATAAAATGAAACACTTCTCTCACAGCATGGAACAGAGGAAAAGATCAAATGTTAAATTCTTCCTGCTGTGAGATATTCTTGAAGGCTGAATTTCAACCTTCATGATCTGCTTCATGCACACATATGAGAGAAGGATTGAGAGGAGAAGTGTTTGACTGGCAGTCTATGAAAAAAGCACTTGAAAAAATGTGGACTGGAAAGTTAATTATTTTCATTTTTGTGATCTAAGTATGCTTGCCTTTTTATTGAATTTTAGTGTAAACACAAACAGTACTTGTCTTACAAGTGCTCTAGAATCCTGACTAGCCATAAGGAAGGTTTAATTTTACCATATTTGAAGGAGAGAAAGAGTAAAGTGGTTTTCAGAGCAAGGCCTCTCAGGAAAATATCTTTTTATATGAGCAGTTAATGGTGGAAGTAGAATATAGCAAGAAGCATTATCTAAATTACTTTCAGCAGTTATTGGTACTGCAGTGTTTACTACAGTGCTTAGTGACTGCAATTGATTAAGACTTAATTATGTTTGTTGATAACATAATTATAGTGATGACCCCAATAGTAAGTATCT
>Ga0181612_123897_pt1 | contig 11897 bp, 8 predicted proteins | sample HoacroProtozoa21_FD_119630 | JGI IMG/M metagenome (GOLD analysis project Ga0181612, IMG submission 119630) | Hoatzin crop microbial communities from Cojedes, Venezuel. Combined Assembly of Gp0051906, Gp0051904, Gp0051908 | reverse complement strand
GGGGCGGACTTTTGGCTCGGGGGGCCCCGCCCCCCCCACTTTCTATGCAAGGGGGGGGGGGGGGAAAAATTTGTGAATTTCCAAGTGAAAGACTTCCAAGCTGAAATAAATTAAAACATCCTTATCTACACAGTCCATCTTACTCAAACTCACAGAGAATTCGGAAGATGCAGACATTGCTTTCTGACACTAAAAACCAGTACCAGCCATACTTCAAGCAAGCTTGTTATTCAGAAAAAGCAAGAATTAGCAAGCATTGTCATACCACATACCTCTGCTACCTTTCACACTGTTGCATGTCGTAGTTTTAAATACTCATTAGTACACAGCAAAATTTAATACAATCTTTTTTTCAGTCCTGTTGCTATTTCCTTTCTTGTTATTTCAACAGCCAAGAACAGAAACAAATAAATTGCTCCTGAGGTTAAAATCTGGAACATTCAAATATCTAACACAACACGTCAGTGTCTTCTGAGCTCTGAGACTATGTGTACTACTGTGAATGTAGTATTCACCAATACAATATTCAGGGTATGGCTATCTGCTTATCATCATGAGTGCAGAAGACTTACAGAAAAACCTCAACTTATTTATTAGAAGAAGAAAAAAAGGAAATATAATATTTGTAAATTACTTACACAACTTCCCCACTGGGAGTTACTCTAATAGTAATTCTTATTTGATGGGAACTAAACCCAAGGGAACTAAATGCTCTGCTTTTAAGTACACAAATGTTTTGTCATTTTATGAAGATTTTCTCTCAAAAGACTGTCACTCACACTATTAAAAATCCAAATATTCCCACTGTCCTTGCACTTTCATATGAACCATCTGGACTGCAAACCTATTAACAAATGAGACCATGTTTCATGCAGGAGGTCAGAAACTAATGTGAAGAGTGCCAGTGAATTACCTATATGCAAATTTAAGGTAGCAGAATGAAATAGCTATACACAGGACAATGGTTTAGGGTTTGAAAGGCTAATATTCAAAATCAACATTTTTCTAAGTTTCCTAAGAGGGACTGGTGTAGGCAGCAGCAGTCACCGCAGAATCTAATCCTAAGCATACACTTTTTAAGGAGCATTATGTACGTGAAAAAGGACATTAACCTCCTATGAAACTATTTAATCAAAGAGCTCCAAACAGAGCCATCAGTAACCGACTCATGTTTGTTTCTATTCTTACTCAGACGACAGAGAATATTTCAGTAGTCAGCCAAATAAGGTCTTACGAGCTTACTACCTGTATATGATCCACAACCACTTCATTACTTTTTTCCCCTTCAGTTTACAGATTTATTGCTTAGGCTTCTCCTTTCATGTTAGGCTACCTACTAGGACAGAAACTAGATAAAAGAGTCAATTTATCTTACTTCAACTCAAAAGCTAGATTTAATAACAACAAACTCCCTAGTATTTAAGAAAAAATATTAAGACAACATTATTAAACAAGCACAATCTTGGGTGCTAGAAGCTTTTGCTATTTGTGAGAGTTCCATGAGGAAAGGAAAAAACAACCTCTGCATTTTTGGTAACTGATACAAGGTTGCACACAACACAAGAATTTCACTCTATGGCAGAAGAAATCACCAAAACAGCAGTTTACGAGGGCAGCTCTTTACAGCTATAACTGCTATAAGCACTTCCTGCACTGTAGTTTCAAATGAATCACTATTATCGCCCAGTACAATAGGTCAATAACAAACACAAATACCACAGGCATCTGAGAAGTCTTAAAGAAAATAGAGTAATATGCACCTACAACAATAAGTCCTGCACCTGTGCCTTCTTTTCAGCAACAAACCCCTCCTCCAAATGAATGCCCAGTAGAGACTCAGCTCCCACACAACTGTTCGCACACCAGTCATTGGAAGAAAGCCTTCAACAGCAGATGACTGCTTCAGCCTCTCTGCTAGCTGCAGATAGCTCTGAATGACTTTCTTCTTGAACATTTAATATGCAGTACCTTTTCCTCAGCTCACTCAAAAGCCTTTGATATGTCACTGTATTTCCATTTTCTTTGGTGAGGCAGTTAGCTCAGTGTACATGCGCAGAGTCCCTGTATCAGCTGCATGACAACTCCGGTCAACCCTTTTCTTACCAAAACCAACCAACTAGCCACCTTAAAGTATTAAATCTACAACAAGAATTTTTCCCACGTGGGGGTTGAGGGAATATCTCCAAAACTTGTTCCTTTTCCTAAGCAGATGTTTGGAGATTAATATTTTCTCTGTTCTGGGTATATTTCCATTGCTTTCATTTTCGATCTTCAGTTATTTTTCTAAAAAATAATTATGGTCACAAGCTCTCATGTGCGATTTACTCAATGATGCACACGCTGAGTTTTTTTTAAAATCAATCCCGTAACAGAGTTTGAAATACGCAGTGTTATACAGTAGTGTTGTATTTGCACCTCAATAAAAGAGTTAACAGCACTTCATCTTAGTCTGGTTTATCACACACATGGTGCAGGCAGTTCAGTCTTGCCACAATTCATGGTCATTAACTCTCTTGGTACAGAGACTATATTTGGTATAACGGAATCAAACCAGACTACATCAGAATCATAGGTAAGCAAACAGAAGTCTAATACCTGGAGAAATTTAAAAGGACAGTTACACTTAGTGAAGCACTGTTCAGTGAAGTCACTGCATAAATTCAATCGACCCCTTTGGCTTCAGAAGGAGTTAAGTCATAAGACCATTCAAGTTACTGAAATGTACAGGTAGATACACACATTACACGTATGTGTATATGCACATATGTGCACAAAGACACACACAGTAATGCCCTATCCTGTTCCATAAGGAGTTAAAGTATCTCAAAAAAGAATGTTTTAATCAGCCAGAGGCCCTACGTAACCCATGCTGCTAGAAAAGAGTCCCACAGTCTGTATGTCTTGTTGGTTTTTCTTGTTGGGTTGGGGTCAGTTTTTTGGGTTTGTTTAAATTTCTTTTACAAATCTGGTATTTACTGTCGGACACTGAAAATTTAACTTTACCTGCAGTGCTTGTTCCTGAATATCTCTAAACAACTCCATGTCTTTCTCAGTTAAGACATCCTGGCTCCCAAAAAAACGCTCCTCATTTTCCTGTTTTCCATCCCAGCCATCCTGATTGTCTGTAAATGAGAAAGAAAATTGTCTTCACCTACATTTACAAAGGAGTACTTGCTTTTTAATGCAGCGACAAACACCTGGCTGTATTCAGATTTTGGATAAATGGCTTAGCACTATGCTCTTTTCTCACAAACAAGGATCACAACTATTTAAGTGCCATATCTGGTGCAACCAAAACCAGGACACTTACATTCATCACCCAATAAACACCCCTTCCACAAAAAAAGCAAACAAAACCCACAAGACACTTCACCTCACCCCCAAAGCACTAAGATACATGACTGTTCTTTCAGCACCAGCCAGGCTAATGCAAGTAAGTATTCCAAAGCTGTAAACCTTGTATATTACTGTGGAATATTTTCCACTGCTTGCTTCGGAACAATTCAAGTTATGAAACTCTTCAACACGACTGTAAAGATCTGAATACAGAGATTAAATCAAGTTCCAGTCATAGATTGTCTTAAGCTAGATAAGAAAACAAGGAAAGCAGAACTGAGTTCAAAATAAGGGATGCTTTCCAGAAAAAAGGTGCCAAACTGCACAAAGCAGGCTCCCCTATGGCTGAGAAAATTCAGAAATGTCTGCATGCGAGCCTATACCATACATCGGAAACTCATGGATCCGTCAGGCTGGTTTTAATTCTCCGTTTCCCGTTTCACGCTTCTACCTCGCTGCTCCATTTTTATTAACCACTGCCTACTTTACATCTTTCATATGTGACATTACTTAGCACATTTCCTAGGGCTATCTGCAAGCCCCTCGTTACCAAAAGGCATTTTACTCTCACAGTAATCATTTAATCCCTCATCACACTTTGCCATCATATACAAAGAGGCAAAGGTCTCTAGGTCGCTTCCTTTTTCCAAATGGTATTCTACCTCAATGCACCACAGATAACTGCATTTGAGTGTTAACTTTCAGCTAAAAGTTTCCAGCCTCTAACAATTTTAGTCACTTCAACATCCTCGCCTTTGCACATTTTCTTGGTGTACACAATACTTACATTGGCAGGGTGAAAAATCTTTACCTGTGAGCCATTCTGAAGTACTAGATTTCCTGGTACCCTTCTTCCTGATCCTATACTGCTGAGAATAGTCTACCACTTCCCCTCGAGCTTTCCGTCCATCAGGGGAGGGAGTGAAGAATTTAGTAAGTCCATCTATAAGCCCTTTGGTTTTCTTGTTAAACTTCAAGGCGGTGCTGCCATCTCTGCAGAAGTCCAAGACGTCTGTCTGCTCCAGGTATCCTCCTTCTGATGATGCCGATTGGCTGGACAGAGCAATCTTACGCTTCCGACCTCGACCAGGGCCAGTTCGAACTTTGCTGAAAGGGCCTTTTGATCTAAAGAATAAGAAGGGTAAAGATATGGTCAGAAGATCTGGTGAGGTGGTTTGTTTTGGGTTGCAAAGCGGACTAGCATCTTCTCTACTTGTTTATCAGTCACACAGAAGCTAAACATGAACTGAAGAATTTCATAATGAAGGAGCCTGTGTACCCTAGAGGAGCCAGGATTCTAAACATCTCCTTAGAAGTACTGTACTACTATTCTCCATATTGAACATTATGGGCAATTCATTTGAGTATAAACAATAGATTTTCACCAAATTTAATGTAACATTAAAATTTAAAATCAGTAGCCAGAATCAATACATTGCAGAGAAGGTTTCGATTTATGCAGTCATAAAACATTTACATTTGTCATTTGCCAAAGTTTCTGTACTGATAGGAAATTGTTGTAAGAACTACATAGAAAGTTAATGCATGCAGGACATGCACATTGGCTAAGAACCTATACCACTGATAGTCATCTTATCAGAAATCAGTGTTGATCTCCAACCAGCTGCCACCTTTCAGGCTGGAAATTTTAAAACTCTGTTGAGATAACTGAGTATTTACCAATTCTCAGAGGGATTGCCCTAGACCAACTGCTGTTTTAGGAAGCTGACTGTTTTTAGCTACGATCTTTGCAGCTAAGAGGATAGAAGTAGGCTGTTTTTTCCTAAAAAGACAAACTAAGCATCCATGCGTAATTCTGTGGATATATTTTGCAAGTGAAATGATGGAACAAGAGCAAAGAAATTGTGAATAAATCATCAAATCAAAATTAAAAGACACAAGGCAGCAATAGCAGATAGCTAGCTTTCCTTCTGCCCCCCTGAATTATATCCGGAGTTCCTCTAAGCAAAGGTATCACACACACACTGAAAAAGATTAAGATGTTTAAGAGACATTCCCTCTATGTTTTTGTAAGCATTAAACTTCGTAAGTTTTTTTTCCAAAATATCCTTTGGTGCTATTGGTTAGAATCAAGTGGTAGTTCAACTTTTTTTTTACGCTGATCTGATGCCCAAAACAGAAGTTATTGTGACATGCTCCTTCATGGTTTTGTTCCCTGTACAGTTAATAGTGCTGCATCACTACAAGCACTGCAGAGCAACCTTAATTCAAGGAAATTACTCTGGCTGCAGTTATCCAAAGAATTCCCACCCACCAAAATCCAATTCCCTGATGACTGGCTAGCCCACAACCACCAGGACAAGGCCACACAATCTGTCCCAGCACAATATAGTGCTTCACAAACGCAGGAACACGTGGAATGGAAGCAGAAACGGGCCAAATATTTTCTGGCAGCAGTGTCAGATTAAATACACATCAAACAACCACCTCACATGCTTTATTGTAGATTATTTTGTTTCTCTAAACATCAGAAAGGGTTCTTGAGAAATGCAAAGCAAAACAATTATGCTGAAGAAGCAGCCATCCAGCACAGTTGACTTGACACGAACAGCAAAATTCATCTCTGACTATAAAGAATACTTCTAAACTAAATGGTGTTATTACAAAGAGTAAAAAATCTAGGCAAAAAGAAGCACTGCTATTACTTCTAGTCTTTCACAGCACTCTTCAGAAATTCTGTATTCAAGAATAACGAAAAGCTCTTAATTGTAACTCTTCTCACAGAGTAGACGAGACACTTCAGAAATACCCACTGCTCTACAGAATCCCACACCTCACTCCTTCTTATAGAGAGACTTACGTTGTACTTTGATTCTTTAACCTGTTCTTGGGACGTCCTATTGGGTTAGCATAGCGTCGTTTTATCTGTGCTGCCTTCTTGTGTAAAAGTTTCCTTCCTTTCTTCCGTGGCCGACATATTTGACATATCCACATACCTATAAGACACAAGTCCCCATCACTGAATGCAAGGGACATCTGTACAGGACAAACAGAAGCATTACAGGCCCCAGGCCTTCCGACAGAAAGGGCAGGAACAGTACCAAATGCCCCAATTATCACATATACATGTAAGAGATACTATGTGTATGTTCCAGCAATCTAAACTCAAGTCCTATTAATTCCAACCCTCACCTACCCCAAATATACTCCCCACAACGTCTCTTTAATTCATAGCACATTATCAGAACCATAAAAAAGTAACACATTTAATTATCCCATATTCTGCTTACAACTACACTACTTCCAACTATCTTTTATAGGAAAATTATCTTCTAACTACCAGGGAAGAATCTTCCACAGATAAGCTGATTTCTGATGGAAAAGTGAAGTTTGGTTGTACTTCAGGATTCTCTGCTGTCCAAATGGATTACAACTGCAAAAAACTTAGAAGCCCATCTCTTTCTTTTGTACAAGGCTATCCATTCAAACGGAAGCTAATCATTTTAATCTGCAAGGATCACTTCTATTCCCTCAAATCTAAAAGACTTTTTTCAAAACCCTTCTCAGACAGTACTGTACAGAAGCAGGAGACAGTGGAAAATCCGAATGTGAAGCTCTGACCCTTCTCTAGTTTCTAATACCTGAAAAAATGCTGCAAAGAACAAGCTACATGAGGCTAAAAGAGGACTAAATATGTGGAAGCACTTTCTACCCACCGATCTCTTCCAACACCATCTTAAATTACTCTTTCCATCACAAAGTCCTTACCTTTTGGCATCCTGGTAAGTGGGGGGTCACAGCACTCCATGTGAAAGCCACGGTCACATGAGTCACAAAATAGCATGTTATCCTGTTGAAGAGAGATAAAGTTAATCTCTCTTTAGAACTGCATCAGCATCAAGCCCTCCATTAATTTGTCGCAATCTCAGACAACACACACATAGTTTCCAACTACAGACACATCATGGTATTTCACAGGTCTCAGACTAACAGACTCAAACAACAGCTGCAAATATTTGACTCTAGAATGATTTTATTTTGCATTTTAACTGAACATCCACTAGACTGATATCCTCTTCATTCAGTCCATATTCCACTGTACTCACAGCATTTTTGCCCTGATCTCGACAGGAACTGCATGTTTTGCACTCAATACACTGCCATCGCAAGGCTTTCACTCGAACTGTCAACTCTGGAGAGAACTTCAAACAGGACGGATGACCTACAGAAAAACGAGAAAATTATAGCAGTAAAACCATTCCACTGCTGTTAACACTCACAGATAGCTCAGAGAGAGATTACTTTATCAATTATGTATTCCTATGCAGAATTCTGGCTATCCAGATACTCCTATTTTAAGTGCTTCTATTCTTGCTCACTTGTAACACAAAGCCAACACCCTAGACAGCAAGTGGCAGGCCCACATGCAAAAGAACACCAGATAATTATTCGTAACTGAATTGAGAAACATGTGAAGACTGGTCATCATTACCACATTTTTAAAGAAACCTCCGGGAGCCAAAGTATTTGTGTTAGGTTAACTTAACTGTCTCTGCTCTGGGAGCATGAGATTCAGCTGACCTAACTGTATTATGTGCCATAGATGCATACTTCTCATACATATGGGTCAGGAGTAGTCACTATACTAGACTTCTCTGTCTCAAGTGGCAAGGTTATTATGAGATGCATACTCCTCATGTGTACAGGTCAGTAGCAGTCCCTATACCAAGCTCTTCCATCTCAAGTGGACAGGTTACTACTAGCAGCACCACAAATGGTCACCTACCACTGTTGCCACAGTCAGCACAAGAGATCAGCTCTTCAGGTTTCTTCTCCCGATTTTGCTCTTTTGTACCAAGGCAGAAACTGCAGATGGGAATTGGTTCAGCAACCGGCTGCGAGGAAAACAGACAATAAAAGCACTGAGTATATCAAGGAAGCAAACATAATACATAAAATCACACAGACATTCATATCCCATGTAAACAGTATGCAATATACACCATGTCTCACAGATTTTAGTTGGTTCTCACCACACAACACTACATTAACTGTAACCTGCATAGAAGTTAGAATTCTAAACACGAGATAAAATCCCAGGTACAAAGGAAAAGAGAATGGAATTCAGAGCTAGAGGAAACTTGGAAAAACAAGCTGGCAAAGAGGACTACAAATTAATACATAACTGAATGCAAAGTTAGAGAGAGTCGGTGTCTTATTCTGTCAACAAATGAATGGGCTGAGGTGATCTAATGGTGGAAAAAAGGTACAGATGACCCCAGAACACAGTAGTCTTACAAAATCCCATCAAGTATCCGGAAAACAGTAGTGCAATCATCAAAAGCATTCGCAATAAATGGAATAAAACATGTTACAGAACAAGTACAACAACTGTACAACTATTAACACAGTTATGAAAAATGAAAATAAAAGAAAATGCTCTTTTAAGAAATTACATGAGTATCCTGTTTAGCACTTAAAAGCAGCAGACGTAAAGGTTTGCTCTCTCTGAAAAAGTTTAGGGCATTAAACTTTATGTTGGGATAAGGATGTATTTAAGATGAGGCACAACACTAGCAAAATAAGAAATAGATATTAACTAGCCAACAATACATTTGGCCTGGAATAAGCAGGAGGTTTTTAAACCAAAGGACTGACATTCTACAACAGCCTCCTCAAAGAAGTAACAAGTACAATAAGTGATTGTTTTAAAGTGGCACTTGATCAATGAGTAATAGGGAAAGAACAGCCTTATATCCAGTAACATTAAGTGCTGGATCTCATAATCTAGCAAATTCTTTCTAATCCAACTATACATTTTCTGAGACAAGTCTGTGATTTATAGTTTTCAGAGCAAAGATGTAAGCAAAATATGCTAAAATCACATTTAAAACACTGGAAACATGAAAAATGTTAGATTACGGTAAGTTTTGAGACACATTCTTTGTATAGCTGTATCATGTTACACTTGATGATTTCACACATACTTTTTCAGAGTATATTATACAGCTACATATGCACATACTGTTAATTACTGTACAGAAGCATATGCCAGAAGAACTTCAAGGAACCTTTACTATGGCTAAGCCAAAGCACAAGCTGTATCCAGAATAATTTCTTGCATAAATCAGGTTGGTTTATATTGCAGTAATATAGAAACTGGAAATTTCAAGCTGTATCTTTACTTCAGTGTACAGATCCAGTATACTTACAGACTGAGGTGTGTTCCTTACAACATCCACTAGACAGAAACAATCGGAACACCTTAAGAAAATTGCTATTTCAAAATTAAGCCACACAATGTGGAATGACTACTCGGGAATGAAAGCCTAACATTCCTCATCCTGAACACAAGAATTTATCTTAGCCCCAGACGATGTTGAAGTGTAAACTAATATGAAATCACCTGCCTATCGAACTGTTTCAGTCTGCAACACATTCATAGGTTTAGATAATTTAAGGATTCCTGCTCCTTTTGAGAAAGGGAGAAAACAAAACAACTGTAGACAGTTATGCCAAGCATAAAATCACTAACAACCAAGCAGAAGAGGGAAACCAGCACCTTCACTTCCACAGGAAGTATCTTTCCAGCCATAGTCACCATAGCAATGTTGACTAAAATCAGCTACATAGGGATCCTCCGTGCTCTTTAAACACAGACAGGTGACTGACTGTACACAAATTGTTCTCTTTTTGTTCCTGGTGCCAGACAGCTAGCTGCTTCCAGTCAGTATGATGTTTACTGGGGGGAAAAGCTGTGTATTAAGGGTCTCTCAGTGCTTTAATTTCTTAGCAATCGAGATTTCAGGAATTACTTTTACCCACTACCTTCACTTGACTTCTTACCTTCAATCTCTTCTTCCTGAGGAACACTTACAACCTCTTGGAACAAGCTATTATTAACTAACCTTCATCTTTCCTGTAAGAATAGTAACTGGCTCTTTTTCGTTATTTTATTAAATTTCAATACCACACAAAGTAGATAAGCACCATTATTCCCATTTTCAGATAAGAAAATGGTCAGAGAAAATTCTTTGAGTAATGTCAACAAGCAGATCAGCATGAGAACTAAAGAGTGCAGTGATTCCTCTCCAGGCATTTGCTGGTCCTCTCTGAAAGAAAGGCAATGATCTTGATCCACCACAAAGTTGTGGTAAAAAGGTTTAGAATACTTTAGAATCCAGTTTGGCACGTTGATTCATCCTCTATATTTTGTCATGTATTAGCTCAGTTAAAATAAAAACATATTTTAAAAAATTTACAAGAACTCTTTGTCTCCTTTTAAATAAAGCGAACTGTCACTTCCCCAGTATTACAAGCGCAGCTGTGCCAGAAATGGACTCAGTGAACATAATTTCACATCCCAGAATCATTCACTTTCCTCTCATTTCCGTCTGAGTTTATGATAAAGTCTCATAGAGAATCTCAGCTACATTGTAACAATCTTTCAGACAGAAGCTAAAAAGGAACATTTATTCTTTCTAATAGTTAAACTTTTATGTGACTGCACATTCTGCAGCATCTATTACCTCTGCAGGTAAGGCTAAATCTTACTTCGACACAAACGGTTTACTGAGCTTTAACTCATAGTTAAGAACTAACAAGACATTAGAGTTGCACTACCTAACGCTGAGGTTTACATCTGGTATAAAAAAAAAAACAAACCACAAAGCAGAAGTGTTAAGAATGACAACCAAGCTATGACAAAAACATTTATACTACTCTACACACTTCTGCTAGCTTTGAAGTTACCAATTCAAAGCAGAAATAAGTAAATGAAGACTGCCAAAACCACAAAAAGAAACCATGATCCAAACCCCCAGCATTTTCTTGCTCCAAATATAGCAGAATCCCAGTGATACTGCAATAGAACAGAAGAAGCAGAAAATGTTGTTTTTCTTAATACAAAAGGGATAATATACTTTCAGAACTGAAACCTGCACCAAATTTCAATCTAAATTACTTATGTATCTCAAGAAAACATCTATGGCTTTAGTTCAAAGGGCTGTAAAACAATGAGTTAACTCATAGAGACTTGACATAAGCCTAAAATGCCTACCGTGCAAATATGGATATATGGGATCAAACTGATAAAAATAAGTACTCAGAAATGCTGTCAACATCTAGTTAAAGAACCGTAACAATTTCATTTTCCACTATATATGTAATCACAGTAGCACCTGGAGACTACTTATTCATGGCGAAAGGCTGTACCCCAACAACACAAGACAAAGAAACCTGGCAAACCATATTTGCGATCACAGAGTAAGAACTGATGTTTTTACCATCCCTTGCAGATTACATCAAGAATGCATTTGGTCTAACATCTGCAAGTGTAGCAAAACGGACTTGAACATCAATAAAGTTTAACATCCTTGTCAGCGATGCCGACAGTGGGACTGAGCACACCCTCAGTAATTTGCTGATGACACCAAGCTGTGTGGTGCGGTCAACCCGCTGGAGGGAAGGGATGCCATCCAGAGGGACCTGACAGGCTTGAGATGTGGGCCTGTGCGAAACTCAGAAGTTCAACAAGGTCAAGTGCAAGGTCCTGCACCTGGACTGGGGCAATCCCAAGCACAAATACAGGCTGGGCAGAG
>Ga0181612_100974_pt1 | contig 11897 bp, 12 predicted proteins | sample HoacroProtozoa21_FD_119630 | JGI IMG/M metagenome (GOLD analysis project Ga0181612, IMG submission 119630) | Hoatzin crop microbial communities from Cojedes, Venezuel. Combined Assembly of Gp0051906, Gp0051904, Gp0051908 | reverse complement strand
TTCTGCCAGTGCTGGTGCAGGAGATGAACCAGCACGTGCCTCCTGATCTGGAGGACTCTGCAGTCTGCCTCCGTCCCGTTTGTTATTCTTAAAGGCATGGACCAACAGATGCTGCATTGTGGTGCCTAATTTAATCTGAATCGTGGCAGTCGAAGTAACTAGAAAAACCATGTCATTGATGAAACATGCAGCTGGCTGCTTCCACACTACTCACAGCGGCAAGTTACACTGTAGGCTGTTACGCGCAAAGATGAGAATGATTTTACCCACAGATACTGCATTTTAACTCTCCGTCGGGCAACTGTGAAAAACAGAAATCTTACCGGAACGCAGTAAGCAGTACTTTGTATACTTTATGTAACATGAGAAAAATACTATTTCACAAAACAGTAACAGTTAGCTAACTACTGTATCAACAGTCTGGGAAACATGACATCACATCAACTCAAAACTAAACTAAAACCATGAGTTTAAGATGGTTTCTGGTACTGCTCAATCCCGCTGCCAATATCTGCGGTTTTTACTATCAGGTTTTCCCCTGCCCTGTTTTTGTATGAATTATTCACATCAATAGGTGAAACCAACTACGCAGTTTCTTTCTTCACCCTAAAGTACTGTCAAATGCACAACAGTGAACTGATCAAAATCAGACTTCTTTCCAAACTGTAGGTGTTACAAGTACAGGAGGTTTTAAAAAAATAATAAAAAAAAATGTTACTACAAGGTCATTATTCAGTTAAGCATTACAAAGAATACTCACTTTAGATGATTCGTTCCCTTGCTTAAATCTATTGATAATTCCCAGTACCGTGGTCCCTTCACTCTGATCTGTCAATGTAAGCATTTTTATTACTAGATATAACCAGAATCATAAAATTAAGAGTCTTCTACATAAGCCTACAATTCTTTCTGGGCCCTTACAAGGGCATGTGCCCTTTTTAGTGCTACCCACCCCGAAAACTCAGAAGGAAGAGCATGTAGCTTTGTCTCTCCTACAGTGAAGCTTTCTGGTGCAGGGAACTCCCTGTTACACCAGATCTTAAAAGCGTTATGATCAAGACCGTGTGGCATTATTTAGCATATGTGCTCCATAGTGACAGAATTGTCTTCGTAGCCATTGCCATAGGACAGTGTTGTCCAGAGTCTGGCCAAAGTTGGACAGGGAATCAAAGAAAAGTCATCAAGTCTCTGTTTTTGTGCTGTTTGTGACAAAAAACGGGTGATTAAATTCCTCATTAAAATGGGGACTTCCTTTACCTGCTTCAGTAAGTGAAGCTCTGGAAGAAGTGTGGGTGCCATCAGTTCCTCGGTGGCTTCTGCATACCACTGCGTGCCCTTCAAAATGCCACCAGCATTAGCGTATTAGTAAAGTTCATTTTCGTGTGAAAAGAAAGAAAATGTGCATCTCATACATAACAACTCCACTGGCAGAGGCCAGTCAGTTTCTGTTCCTGAGTTCTGAGTAAATACATGACTTAGCATTGCCTTTAATGTCAGGAAATGTAAGCCTAAATTAAAGGTGTATTTCCCATGGACGGATCAACACATAACATTGTGCAAGTCAGGCACACTTCAACTGATACCTGAAGGTTTGATAAATAAACTATATTATGAACATGCAGAACTCTTTGCCAAAACCGCAAGGGATCCATGTTGCATCACTTCTCCCCTGAAATCCCAGTAATCCTTTCTTTACCACTTTCATGAGCATCACCTGTCTCACGTGAGCCTGTACAACATAAATCCTGCAGAAACGACTCTTCCTCAAAAGACACATAATGCAAGCACCACAGAGAAACATTAAGTTGACTGTTTCAGCAGAATTAGAAGGCTTTTAAAACCACAGATGGTACCAACCACCGCTGCAGCTTTGAAAGTCCTTCCCCTTTCAGAAAGCGGAGTACTATGACCCCAGGTCAGTCATTACACACTTGACTGTTTGAATATTTTGTGGTGCCTTTTACTTGTCCTGTAGTCTGCTCTCAAGGTGAGATCAAAGCACTTGTAAGGTGTGAGTGGGCTGAGCACAACTCTTCAATTATTTGCGTAGAACCTGGCTCGTCTCCACCACAACCTGAAAACAAACCCAAGGCTGCTGGCCACAACAATGAAAATAGCGTGCCTTTGGTACATCAGAGTCTTCAGTTGTCTCCCACACCTTCTCAAAGACCTTGCTCCTTACTGCTTCCCAGACACATTACCTTGTAGGTAACCTCTATCAGTGCGTAACAAGGGGTGTTTGAATCCACATCAACAGGTGTTAAGAGCCTTGGTTCTGCCGCCAGCACGTACAAGTGACGCAAAGCCTGAAGGTGGTACCTGTGTGTGGGAATGAGGAGTTCAGCACTGTGCGGTCCAGGCAGGGAACAGTCCCCACATACCAAACTATACACAGGTCAATAACAAAACATAGTTGTTGATTAAACCAAAGAGAAATCTGTAGTAATGTAGTAGGGCTTTTTTGTTTTGTTTTGTTTTTTTTTAACATGTATGGGCTAGCTACAAGAAGAGGACTTAACGAGTAGTAACCAAAACTGATTAAGAGTCATTAACGGACAGATCTTGCATGAAAACTTTTCAGCCGAGCAAACTGCAACAGTCATGTCAGAGGAGCACAGTGCAGAACCTCAGGAAACCTGCTTGCATTTTCTCACTGATCAAAAATCACTACTATCATCTTATATCTTCACTTATTTCTTCTCTTTTCCACTTTTTTTTTTTTTTTGAAAAACTCCAAAAATCTATTTACAGAGCACCTAGGTAAAAATTCGAGATCATTTGCCTCTAGATAACCTCTTTTCTAAGAAGATGATTTAGCTTAAGGAAACACGAACCCTAGTAAACCCTTACCGATTGTCCGTGCTGTGAACAGGGAAGTGAGGGTAGAGAGCACAGAGCAGAGCAGCAATTGAAGAATTTGAAGTGCTTAGCGAATACCTGTAGAAAAAACATTATCTACTAGTTTCCATGCTAACAAACACTAGCCACTACCACAGGTGTTCAAAATATTTTGGTGCCCCAGGGAAGGGAAGGACAGTAGCAACTACAGGCAAGGAATTTACAAATGTGTTCCTACAGCAGCCAAAACAAACACGTAGTGGTAGGAAATAAACACAAGCCAGAAACATTTCTATGGCACTTAAGTAACACAGTACCTAGAAGACAACAGGACTTTCATTTGCAATAGAAGACATATTTATGCACCCATATGTTATTTTAAAAAAAAAGGAAGAAAATCAAGTAAACTGCACACTGCTCCAGCTTTTGCAGGAGAATTTAAAGGAGAAAAAACCTGTCTTTGGATATGGCAAGTTACCTTCCTCCTCCCAGAAAGAGAAGCCCCAAAGCCATGTGGTGAGCCAGGTGGAACCCATAGTTCATCTCTCCACCTGTCTTCTTGTGCATGAAACGGCAAAGCTGAAGGACTTTCAGGTTTCCAGAGCCAGCCATCACCATTGCAAGAGACAGCAGCAAGACGCTCAAGCATGTTTCGAGATTATAGTGACCTGTCTTCAAGTAGAATAGGGAAGGCATTATTACACTTCTGTGGTCAAATGGATGCTTCTGGTCAGTCCTAAGACGCTGCTTTCCACCCTAAATTTCAAAACCCACATTCCACAGAAAGAGGGAGAGCGGAGAACCAGCAAAGTCCTTAACAAAAATGATTCACAGCCCTGCCACATTCTGTGAATAGTCTGTAATATGGAAAAATAAAAGGGATGTTTTTGTTTCCATTAAGGTTTTGGTGAGGTTTATCAAAGTACGTTACACAACAAAGCCTCCTTTTCATTGAGAGAAAAGGAGAAAGAACTTACTACTGCAGCTGTTGGTGCTGACAAACACTTCAGGAAGTCTGTTGCGTATTTGTACTGGAAAGAAAAGAAATGCATACTAAATACCCATACAAAAGACAACTTACACCTCTATCGAAATTGAAGGGAAAAAATAAAAACCTCTCACCAAGCACTTGAATGCTGCAAGATTTTCTGAACCAGCAAATCGAAATCCCAGTGACAAACATGCTCCAGCAATGATGTAGACATGAGCTTGCCTAATAAGCAATATAAACAGGAAATGACTAAATGTTTCTCTTTTACTCATCTGAATACGCATCACCAACTCCTTTATAATTAAAAAAAGGGAAAATTAAAAAGACAGATTTATCCTTTACAGGAAATGGAGAATAAAATTCCCTAAATATCGAGTGGTTTTTTTTTTGCATACTGGTATGTCTTTATAGAGTTCAGATGCATGTTTCAGGAGAAGAATCTTTACATGTTACTTACGCCAGTGTTTCTAAACTCAGGTCTTCAGATGAAGGCAGCTCTGTTGCATGAAGAGATATACTGTTCTCTCTTATGATCTACAAAAAGCATGAGAGAAAAAAAAATTAATTCAAGGGAAACCGATCATTTAACTTTGGGCATCAAGGGTTCATAAGTGATACAAAACAGGTCTGCTTCACAGGCATATAAAAGCTGTTTGTTGCTTTTGGTTTATTTTTTTTCCATATGCTATTGTTCCATTGTACTTCTGATCCAAAAGGGATACCTTCCAGTGCTCCTGGATCTGGTCTCTTACAGATTTCTAATATAATGGTAAGAGTGTGTCAGAAGCACGATGTTACTGTATGTACTCAAATATGAGAGAAAACAGAACAAGATGAGATCTCAAGAGGCCACAGAGACCATCAGCATCCTGTATTTCTGACAGATGCTTATCTAAATTGGTCTTAAAAATTCCATACAACATATCTTGGAATATCACTGATCTCACTGTTGAAAAGCTATTCCTAGCGCTCAACTGAAACCTCCTTGTAGCAATTTTGCACTCGGCTTCTTGCTTGGTCAATGTGGAGAGAAGTTTAATCCCCTTCTCTCTCTGGCACCATTTTCTGTCTTGAACAGTTGCATCCCTCCTCAACTCTCTCCTTTCTAGTGTGATGGGATGGGAGTCCCCACTTCTCCAGGAATCCAATGTAACCGTCATCCCTTCATGTGAACACAATTAACATACATTTTCTTATGCACCTTGTGTGACTAAGGAAATGTTCACAGGCAGAACAATCCAGCGAGATGTAAAATTGGGAAGTAAACACATTAAGTGCAAATACCTACTTGAGGTACGTTGCTATTAACCCACTTGGAACTGGGCAAGATGTCATCCCACAAAATCAGGCACCGAGCCAAGGTCTAAAAAAGTGAGAAAGCCAAAACATAATGAAGAAAAAACAACCCAACACACACAACAATGGCATTTTTTTAATGCACTAAATGCATCCAGAAACACAGACAATCCAGCTACCCACTAGCAGCTTCTTCACTGTTTCTCAGCCTTCATATCAGAAATCACAAAACAGCTTTTGTTTTAAGAGATGCAAATTCTGCTGCAGCAAAAGGAACCACAGAATAAATCCTTGCAAGGTCTGTATCTTTAGCAGGTAAACTGCGATGAAAATTCACTATGTACTTATTACAGATACTGAGGTCTAACTTATTTTTTATCTGTGAAATTAATCTGCGAAAAGCTATAAAAAATTACCTAAACTTTTAACGTTCTACATAAAATGTATCATTCAAATATTTCTCACTAAATTCTGTCTTTACCACTGCATGACGAGCAAGCTGCCTTACTACAAGCAGAAATTGTTTGAAGGTATGAGTTCAGCTGACAAGCAACAGGGTTGCCAGCTATCTAAAGGATTCTGCATGTTAGGCATGTGGACTGGATTGATGGGGGGGGGGGGCACGGAACTCAGTAGACTGAGAGATGAAACAAAAGAAAATATTACCCTCAATAAAAGGAACTCCGGTTTTACAAAGTCCAGCAAATACATGGTATCTGGTGCTTGAAGCCAGTCAGCAATGGATCTGCAGAGCACAGTAAAGGCACGGGGTTTCAAGGTCTTATTTCAGCAACACACAAAACTGAGTAAGCCACACAAAGCAGAGACAACATTACAGCAGTTTAAACTGCTATCACAAGTTACTGCAAAATGTCTGAGCAACTGCAAGGTTAATACCTGTTATTAGTCTTTAGGTAGATCATAGCAAGTGCAAGTGTGGCACCCGGACAAGTAACATCCACATTTATGGTGTCTCCCTCCTGTGAAAACACAATGCATACTTTCAGAGCAGTTGACTAGGAAGGAAACAGCCTGTAGCGATGTGTATACACACTCAAAGTCACTTGGTGCAGAGATACACACACGTCTCAGACTTCTAACTATTGCTATTTTTAGCTTAAATGACCAAAAATCATCCACACGTACCTTGATTTGATAACTGGGAGACTTGTGCTTCTCCCTGTGCATTCCTGCTTGGAATCGCCTGTGACCCCCAACCATATACTGGTAAAGCTGCTCTGGAACATTGAGGTCCGACATGCCTATTAAATTACTGCCGTGCTAAGGAATGAAGAGGAGAAGAAATATTACGGAAGTGCCTTCCCATATAATAAAAAAATGCTTTTGGCCAAAGGCAGTTGGGAGTGAAGGATGACACAGCTCTTTTTACCCCACCTCAATATATAATGATTCTTCTACTAATAGCAGTTGAAATGAAGAGTGGCACTTACCCCTAGGCAAACCATGCCTAAGGCTAGCCCTGATGCAAGGGAATAGGACTCTCTGTCTGTGCAATACTCCATTTCTGGTCCAGGGGGACGTCCTGGAGAAAACAGAACAGTAAAATTCATCTTCTAAAATTCCAGCTAAGTAAATACTGTTTAATTAAGCACTACATTCCTAATGAAATGAGGACAAAAAAATCTTTCCCGTTTCAAGAAAGTCCTCAGTGGAATTACAAGTAATTGGCACTTAACTCATCCATCACCAAATGGTAAATCCCTTCAGAAGCAGTACATATTGCTAAATTATATGCTTGGCGTTCAGAGACACAGTGAAAATCCCATATTACAATTGTATATACTTTAAGACCTCTGAACCTATCCAAACGATGTCAGCAGAGTGCAAAAGCTGTTGCTAGAAAAGATTACACATATCAAATTAGCAGAAACCTAACAGATACAATTTCACCCTTAAAATTTATCCCATTCTCTATTTAATAAGCCATACAGTCTCTTTTAACTAAAGTTACATATAAACATGAATAAGAACTTAACTGTTACAAATAAAATCAGAAGAACTATGCACAGAATGAGGACACAATTCAGTTCAGAAATTTACTGTTCAGAATCAGCTCTTGAAGACTACTGTTTAGCAAGCCTTAAACAAATTCTGGAGCAGGAGAATCTAAGACACGATAGCTGCACTTCCACCAACCTAGAGAGCCAAAACAACTGTCCTTGCAAGAAGAAAGCATTTTTTTCCCCACCCAGTGCCTCTGTCTCTGGTTTCTACAGTGGCAGCTATCTCATGGACAGACAGGACAAACAACAAATGTCTGGGAAGCATCAGATGTGTTGGGTACACAGTGTGCAGTAGGTCTACTCAAAGCCTATTCAGGGTCAGGATCTCTGCAGATACGGCATCCAGGTCAGGAGAAACGTGTAGCTACAGCAGTCCTTTTACCAAGTAGCTGGGAACCCCAGAAACCACAGACCAGCTTTCATCAGGCAACATTTCCAGATAGAAAACGCCTATGTCCAGCAATGCTGCTGCTACCTCTCTTCTACTAAATTCCATGATTGTTCTACGCTATACAAACACACAGTTCACAGTAACTTCTGTTCCTCTGAAAATAGAAGATGAGGTTTGGAAGCGAGAGGTCAATATTGTGGTGGGAGATGTACAGTTAGAAGAAATGTTAAAATTCTCAGCTCCTTGATGCATTGTACAAATCATTCACGCGTTGTGACTCTGCCAGCCCACATCCCATTTTTTCAGTGTTAGCACCTACCTATTTCAGCAAGCAGAACCTCAGCTGTGTGCCTGTGAGCGGTGCCCTGATAGACAAGGCCTATTCCTATCACGGCAGCCACCTGCACATTGTGGGGGACATCCAGCTCTGTTGAAGTTGGTGGCAGGAGGGCAGGGATGTGGATGCTCAGGAGTCGTGTAATGGCCATATCCATTGTGCCCAGTTTGGCAGCAGAAACACCAAGCAACAGTCCGATACTTGTCATCTCATGGCCCTGAGAAAGGAAACAAATATCAGCGACCAAAAAAAGCAGACATGTTCAGAAACTATTTGTCCCAGTGTTCCACTCACATATTCCAATGAGCTGTGCACAATATGGAAAGATACAGTGATAAAACTGCTGAAAATCTTTTAAATAAAGTCCTACACTACTAACATTAACGAAGCAGCTCTGATATTCTCCCATACCAGGAAACTTCTAACAGTGTTTCAAAGAAATCTGTTGACTTTTCTTTTTTGTTTTGTTTAAAGAATTCAAGTTCTATAGATATTTCTCTTTGTTGCTTCTGAAAGTAGGCAAGGAGGCCTCACCTTTGTTAAGTAGTCGTGTATATTGAGCGTGGCAAGTTTTGTGAGATGTCCATTGAGACCCAGAGCCATGAGGAAGCCCGCATATTCATTGGCTAGTTCGGCAATTTTGGGCTTGTTATAGACAATCCAAGCAGAGTCTATCTGTGAAGCAGGTGCTATCTTCAGACCGGCAGCTACCCCATTGTGAAAGCTGGCCCAGCAAGCCATGTTAGGAGGCACATCGATGTTCCCACTGTTCAGATCAACAGTAGTATTCCTGGGAGGAGCACGGCCTGCTCACAATAGAATAATTAAAAGCAATGAGGTGAATTTAAACCAGTTCAGAAACAGCTCTCAGCTTCAGTAGGGTGGCAAGTGAATAAACACTGACAGCATGCTGGGTAACACTTCTGAGACAGCCTCGAGTATCTTCATGCATGTCAGAAGACAGAGGCACAGCATAACATATAAACCAGCGATGTGGACTTGAATGACCTCAACACTGACCAGCTGCATGTCCTTAGGCAATTTATTTCACTTCGCTTCTCAGAACATACCCGATATAAAGTCTGTATTAGATAGTAACAGCGGCCTTGACCATTCCAGGAGAAGAATTTAGTAGGCAACAGATTCAAAACCAAGAAGAGCTATTTCTTCACAAAAAGCACACTTAAGCGATGCAGCTCTTTTCAGAAAGACAGAGAAGACACTACAACAATTACAAGAGATTCAAAAAGAAATGAGATAACACACTGGAAAGAAACTCCATCACGTTCTGTTAAATACTGAACTTCTTTGAAAGTACATGCTGACCAACATACCAGTTAGATTCAGCTTAGGGATAGGCAACTGCTCCGTTGGAACAGGGTGATACGAGAATAGCGTGAACATTCCTCGTCCAACAGGTAGTGCCATGGTTCGCTGGCACAGCTGTAACAACCTGTTGAGGAGACAAAAGCAAAACCAAGCCAACTGCTTAAAATGGAAAATTTTTCCAAGTGTGTGATATAAAATGAACTTACAGGCAACAAGCACTGGACAGATAATTTTTTTTTTCCCCAACTACGAGAGAGCATGTTGTCTCTCCTTAATTAGTAGGCCAAACTTCTGAACGAAATCCTTGGCCCTTACAAGATTAATCTCAAAGATTTGCTTTAGCTAACGTCATGTTGAAACTTGCCACTATTTTTCCCTTAAAGCTAGGTGCTAGTCAAACAAATCTGTGCTATGGACAATTTAGCACCCGTATCAGAAACAAGGTGAAAGGAGAAAGCAAAACAAAGCCGACTGCTGTATGGGATCTTGCTATGACTAGTGATCACATCTAGTAATAAGCTGTGTACAGAACTAATACTGCACTTCCAAGAATGCTGACCACAATTCTCTATGATTTACTCTGGAAACACTTTCTAAACTTGTTAGATTACTCAGCTTGTTAGGTCAGACAAAAATTTGAGGCAATCCTTTAGCTTCCTACTTCTGTAGAGTGTTTTGCATGTTAACAACACTCTGAAGATTGCATTTTTCTTTTCTTTTTTTAAAGATATATTTAACACTCTCAAAACAAATTAATAAAGAAGCAGCATGGGGACAATTATGAGGCCACTGGGCATACAATGGCTCCAATAGGAGGTTTCAAAAGAGAGAGGGATGGAACAGTGAATTTGCTTTCTGTAGAATTAACTAGATCCCCTGACCCAAGCCTTGCTTAGACCTAAGATCAGCCCTGAACAAAAGGCTCTCCAGTTTTAGGCAGGGGATGGATGATGCTTTGTTCTCTACAGAGACATATTCTCTACAGAGTAGGTCCTGTTTATGTTTCATACTTTTTAGGTGGAAAATAAATGCTATGATATGCTTTCAAACCAGCATACTGGTTGAGGTTCATACTAACAGTCTGTCCCATATGCTGCTCCAATCCCAAGAGCCCTCCAACTCAAATACAGCAGAGTTTTGATGTAGACTGAGCTTCAAAGACTTGGATTATGAAATCCAACCCTCTTGTATGTGTCCTTCACTCAGGCCTGCCTACTTTAATGTTCAGTTCAGACTAAAATACACTGCATTGTTTGATTAAGCCGCCAAAAGTATTCACACAAATTTTTACTTGAGTGAAATACTAATGAGAAACAGCTAGAAACTGAGAGAGTTCTTTACCGGTTTTCTTTCTCTTCGATGTATTCGTGGTCACTAGCTTCTGGCATCTGCACTACATTGACACGAACGGGACGGGCACTCTGAAGGAGTCTGCGTACTTCCTGCACTCTCAAATCCTCACTCCATATTAGCGACATCACTTCCTCGTTCATGTCATTCATGCCATCCTCATCCTCCTCCGATTCAGTTCCAGAAGGAATATCAGAGGACGGCACTGAGCCCACAGACTGCAAAGGAAAGAGAGAGAAGTCATTTCCAGTAGTGCACCCAGATACCAGCATCACAGTCTGAATGCACTCAGCACAATTACCCATACTGAGATGGGTCTGTAAATAGAATGGACTGAGATTCATACAGTCATGAATGACACTGTTCACCCACTCCTTACATTCATTTAGAAGGCCATGAGGAGTTCTGGACATTGTAATCAACTATTTTTGCATACCTAAATAACTATCAAGACAGGAGGAGATGATGTCTCAAATACATCAAAGATGTAGCAAAGCCTGCTGAGCAAGGACTGACAAGGTAGAGTTTGCAGAGGTGACATACAAAACAGTTACCTTTCAAAACTAATTCTTGTTTCAGAGCAGTAGTAGGAAAGGGCTTTCCCCTCCCTGTCTACACAATTATCTATGATGGCTATGAAAACATATGGTTTTCTCTTCAATTTCAGCAGTGAAAAACAAAAACCTAGCTGGATATTTTGATCTATATTAAAACAGAGGTTAAACTCCAAAAGGTACACAGTCCCCTGGTGACAATCTGCTTCTAGAAGTGCCAGTACCTACTGACCCCCAACCCAATCAGAGCTGCTGTTCTGCATATTCTGTTTGGGAACCTGCTTTATTGTTCTGATCATTGATGTTTTCATGAATTAGTGCTTTAATATGGATTCCCCCTTGCAACAACCTTAAAAAAAACAAGCTACCTATTAAAATAAACAGTCAGCCTGCATGGCAGTAAATTCCAAATGTTTGTTGCCATCAGCCAACCTGGCTTTCACCACAGTAGCAGAATGTTTTTTGAACTTGCACATCAGAGCTTCAGGGCCAGAAAAATACTGAAGCGTTTCATTGCTTCAAAACACTATGGAACAGTCCTCTTTCTATGTAAGATTTACAAAATCCTCATTTAAGAGTCTGTCCTCCCCTGTTTATTCACATCACACAAACGATGCACAGGACCACCAACAAGAATGGCAAGGATAGCACAGGTCAGGATGCATGGTTCACTATATTTTTAAAAAGCTCTGAAGAAATAACCTTTCCTGCAGAATATACAGTTTCCTTACTGTCTGACAAAATAATTTGGACACTGACCCTAAGGTGTGCCAGCATGTTCCTCTTT
>Ga0181612_108621_pt1 | contig 11898 bp, 7 predicted proteins | sample HoacroProtozoa21_FD_119630 | JGI IMG/M metagenome (GOLD analysis project Ga0181612, IMG submission 119630) | Hoatzin crop microbial communities from Cojedes, Venezuel. Combined Assembly of Gp0051906, Gp0051904, Gp0051908 | reverse complement strand
TGCCTTCTCTGCATCCTCCGTCACCAAGACACCCGCCTCATGCAGCAGCGGCCCCACATTGTCCCTAGCCTTCCTTTTGCTGCTGATGTAGTTGAAGAAGCCCTTCTTGTTGTTTTTGACATCCCTTGCCAGCTTCAATTCAATGTTTGCACCTCCAGAAGCAGCCCTGATTCTGGGAGTACCGGTCTTCTCATCAGCTCCTTCCTATATCATTGCTCTCATACTATCGTCTTTGTAGGACCACTGGAGACAGATGTTTGTGAACATTTTTCCTGAATTATTTTTTCTAGGACTATTTTTACCATTTACATTCCTGTAGTACATGATTTTTTCCACTAGCATAATCAAAAAAACCCCACCAAAACTAGCTTACTTCCATTTCTTGTTGATGTTTTTAGCCTCTAGCATCCACTATAGTTACATTTTACCTTTTAAGGCTTGTTTATTTGGTTCTAGGTGACTGATTGTTACTCATTACACTCCATGGTGCTGTCACAAGAAGGAAGGGGTGAACAGAGATTATAATTAGCACTGCTTTTGAAAGCATTAATCAAATACTAACCAGCCTTCACTAACAACTCAACAAGGAAAGGGCTGCATTTCACATTTTATGTGTGGAAAACTGAGGCACAGAGAATAGGTGTGACTTGCCTGCAGTCAAAAAGCAAGTCATTTACGGAAGTACAAAGTATTGTGGTGATAATCTCATGGTCTCAGGCAGCACAATTGACACTGAACTCTGCATTCTTATGGTGAAGAGATGGGGCTGGGTGGTTGCTGCTTGACAGACGACAGGTAACAGAAACAGAACCTTGGGACACAGTACTGGGGCTGAGCACTGTTGAAGGAGAACACCTTCTTCTCCTGTGAAGTAGTGAGAGGGTCAGGAAGGGTAATTTTGGCTCCCTGAAGAGACTGTCTTCCTCACAGGGACTCATACTTGCCATGCCACATATCTCAGCCATTCCCCAGTAGCATCAGCAGCAAGAAATCTGGCTTTACAGAGAATATCTCAAGTTGTAAGGGACCTACAATGATCATCAAGTCCAACTCCCTGCTCCTCACAGGACTACCTAAAACTAAACCATATGACTAGGAGCGTGGTGCAGATGCTGCTTGAATTCTGACCGGCTTAGTGCCATGACCGCTTCGCTAAGAGAGTGGTCATTCACTGCACAGGCTGCCCAGGGAAGAACCTTCTCCTAATGTCCAATCTGAACTTCTCCTGACGCAGCTTCATTACATTTCCTTGTGTCCTATTACTGGTCACCAGAGAAAGGAGATCAGCACCTCCTCCTTTACTGCCCCCCTTGAGGAAGCTGCAGACTGCCATGAGGTCAACCCTCAGCCTTCTCTTCTCCAAGCTGAACAAACCAAGTGATATCAGCTGCTCCTCGTAAGCCTTGCCCTTGAGACCTTTCACCATCTTGTTTGCCCTTCTCTGGACACACTCTAACAGTTTGATGTCCTTCTAATATTGAGGTGCCCAAAACTGCACTCAGTACTCGAGGTGCGGCTGCACCAGTGCAGTGCAGGGTGGGGCAATCACCTCCCTTGACCGGCTGGCTACGCTGTGCTTGGTGCGCCTCAGGACACTGCCGGCTCTTTATGGCTGCCAGGCATACTTTGACTCATATTCAATTTGCCATCAGTCCAAATGCCCAGATCTCTTTCCGCAGGGCTGCTCTCCAGCCTCTCATCCCCCAGTCTGTATACATAACCAGGAGTACAGTGTCCCAGGTGCAGAATCCAGCACTTGCTTTTGTTAAATTTCATATGGAAAAGGAGGCAATGGGTCTGTGATGGTTCCTCAGCCCTAGGCAGTAATCTGCTTCATTTGAGGCTTGAGCCAGCCCTAACAGTCATTAAATAAAGAACAGAGAGATGAATAAAGGACTTACATGATCCCATCTGGAATTCTGGAAAGTGACTGAAAACTGCTACCAGAACAAATAACACTGTGAACGGCACAAATATTAGAAAGAATGGCTGACAAAATCAGTGACTTGTTGGGGAAAGGATCGCAGAGACATAGTTCATATAAACTGTGCTCACAAAAGCTCAGTTTGTATGGTATTTCCATTGCCCGGCATATTTTGCAAAATGTGACACAGTTCAGGCTAATTAATTCTTTGATACAGATAGTTATGAGGATGAGCTTTCTGAGCAAAGATTTGAACAGTATAACTGATGGTTTCTGTTGGAGGTTCTGTCTGACCATAAAGTTATCTAGACAAGTAAGCCTGGATGATACATCTGTAAAACTCAGAGATAATTCAACTCAGTAAGGGAGCACTGACAGGAACTTTAAACCTAAAAGCAGCGTAGAAGACAGAAAAACAAATTCTTCCCTTAAAACAGCAACACGTGCAGTCATTCTACGGGTCTGGATACTTCTGTTTGACATAAATGGGAAGAAGAAGCAGCATTTTTACAAAAAACATCAGAAGATCACTATGAAAGATATGTAGGGAATTTGGTACGCGGTGGCAATACATTGCTGCTTCACCGTTGCGGAGCTAACACAGAAGCAGAGTTCCACATTCAAGAAGATAAAAAGCTTTGACATACTACCCAGCCTTGTACAGAATACACATTTTCAAAAACAATAGCTTACTTCTGCGTAGAATGCTATTACAGCCTGCAACACTATTTCTGAGTGTAACCATTATAGGCAGCATTTTCATTTGGCAAGGACCAATTGCAAAGAGGTCACAAAGAGGAAGGTACAGAAAAAGTCACACTGGAAAGGGAGAGCAAGGGAAGGAGGAAGGGGAAAAAAAAAAGGTCCACTTTTCATCATTGTGTCTGAATGAGCAAAGGGTACTATTGCACACATTCAGGCAGATTCAGCCAGCACACTGCATATTATCGCAACCACTATTCTGCCAGGTTCGAGTGTTTGCAGGAATAATATGTTGCACTGCCTTCTTGCTTGGCTTTGTGTGCTATTTCCCAAGATGCTTACCATTTCTGTGGACAGCAGCTGTGTCCACCTGCTTACGCTGAGTGTCAGGGCCTAAAATTACCCTTCTTGAATGGTGGTCCCCTTGGCACAGTGAATTTCACCACTGACTTACATCACACCCTAATCTGAGATTCATCAAAACATCAGGAAAAAATGAAAATGGAAAAAGACTGTGAAGATGTGAAAAAAGTGTATTCTCTTCCATTTAGCCTGTAAGCCGGTGTGACAGGCACAGCACTCGGATTCTGAACAAGAAGATCATATTGCAAACAGACAGTCTTCTTTCATTGCATATACTTTCCTCCAAAACAACCGATGAAGAGATGGCATCGGGCAGTACAACGGAAATGGAAAGTGGAGGTGCAGTGGCATGCTAGCCACACAGCCTCATGCCCTGTATACCTTCCAAAGTGCAGTAGGCAATGACAGAATGAAATAAGGGCAGTCAGACCCATTTCTCACACACACTTCCGAAGCAGATCTGTCTGCTGACACCGAAATTGCACAAGAGGCCAGCAGACACTGGAGCACAGCTGCTACTTTATGCAGGGGCTAGCAATGTCACACTCCAGGAGTGCAAATCTCAAGGGGTATTTGATGACACCAGAGTCAGAAAGGGCCAATTTGAGACACAATCGCTGAAAATATAGCTATGAAATACACATTCGAATGGCTGTGTACTGGCAGTCCACCCTGGAGGACCGAACCAGCAGCTGGGCAGAGAAATGCAAATAAAAGGCTCACTACTGAAACTGATGACACGTGCTGCATCAATTACTTTTTACGTAAGATAAAATCAGTCTCTTCATGATCCCAGATGGCATAGATGTGGATAATGGATCAAATCACAGGGCAACATGTAGCCTGGGATCAGCATCGCTTCAGCTTCTCAGCAATACCCTTATTCACCTATTGCTGGGGAGGGGAGGGAGGTGTTAAACATTAATCCTGCCCACTTGGAAGAGGGCAGGAATGTTGAGTCATTTATTTCTCACAGTAGTGGAAAGTCCTGCATGAGAAACAAGAGAAATAATCCAGAAAAGTACATGATGACCCAAATGTGGTTCTGCTGAAAGCCTGTACAATTCCATTGCCCTCTGTGGCTGCTTCTGCTGATTCATTGTTTAACACTGCATCACTTCTTTGGGACTGTATAGACGGATTTAGTGGCGAAGTCAAACATCTCTCTATGCAAATACTAGTGTAAGGGGTTGTGTCCTTTGGGTCTTGCCCCAAAGAAGCACTAAGCACATTGTACATCCATTGACTTCATGGCACGATTTGGCACCTCCCAGAATGGCTTCCACCTATAAGCACCCAGAGAGCCATGGCAATGGTTACATGCCCATGCTTCTCCAAATCCAGCAGATTCAGATGGGGGAACTGCCGAGACCACGCTTACTACTGTCTGCTAGTTTTGTCTCATTACCTATCATGTATAATCTCTGCTGTGATATAGCAATAAGCAGTCTTCCTTATTACCATTGCAATGTTCACATAATTAAGTTGTTCTCAAATTGTAGGCTATAACAGCTTACACACTTAGATGAAATTGTTGTGACAATTCAGAAATGCTTATTCTCTCTAACCAGTTTATCAGAAGAGACATCTCCCAATTGTATGTGAAAAAATGCTCTAATTCATTGAAAGTCAGGTTATAACTGAGTATCTTGATTGAACTGCTCATCAAAGTTAGAAGTCTTAGGAAATCTTTGGGAGTGTATTTATCACCACTGAGAAAAGTGCTATCCAAGGGAGCACGGAGCTCTAGACAGAAGTGTAATTTTGGAAAGAAATTGGCCCCCAATTCTCACAAGTTGTGACAGTTACCCTTTTCCCTCTGCCAAATGAACTTAATGGAGAAGACCTAAAGCTCAGCTTAAGTCTCAGATAATTATGGAATTCACACCCTCTTTTCATTTTTCACATCCAGTAGCTAATTTCTTTTCTTTACATTTCATTAGAATAAACTTTTTTTTACTGTGCCATTGAATTGTATCCGGTCTTAAGCATAAATTCAGGTGAGTGGGACAAATACGAGCACATTTCCCAGGGGGCAGTAAAAATATAAATGTGTAAACATATATGTTACATACATTACACATGGAGGAACATATACATACTTTACCCATCTAGGGACAGAGTGGATGAGGTCCTTCACCAAGTGTATGAATTTGGAGGTAGGCCTCGGGCCCACTGAAGCAGCAAAAATGTCTCCTGGGGCAAGCGGTTTTTCATTAGCAGCAACACAAGACATGCTGCTAGAGTCAAGGCAAGATCTGAGATTCAGTGCTATGTGAACCCGTGACACAAAACGTTTCCTTTTCGTTTTCTTACCTTTTCTCTTCTTTTCTCTTTGCCATTTACACAATAAAAGGTTGGAGAGGGCAGGAGTACCGTTCTACAACAGCATCAGAAATAAAAGACTTTGGAGAAAGAATAAGTAGAAGGACAAACTATGCCTCTGGGCATTACACATAAAAAATACGACATTAAATAGAGCAAGGAGGGAAAAGAGAAAAATTTCTGCACCTTCCAACTTTTGCAGACAAAGAAGCTATCTAACACAGGAGTTTTCATGATTAATAAGGAGGATAGGATTGCCTTTCCAAAGCTTCTCTGAGTACTAAATCACAAATGACCTTTAATGCCTCCATCTGAGGGTGATTTATCTCATTTCACTATTAGTGTCCATCATTGCTTTTTATAAAAATTGGGTCTATCTACTTCTACTAATACACTTTGTTCCCCTGGGAATGGTTCAGGACGCCCCCACCAAAACCTCCCTTCTAAAGCAACAACAATCAGGCTGAGAGCAACTGCTCTGTGCACTGCACCCCTTGCTGTCCCCTGCTAACCCCGAGGAGGGAAGCGGGAATGAGGTCAGGTTTGCTAACCTTTCCCCAGCTCTCAACAGGACCAGAGATATCTAACTTCTCCTTGGATCTATCCTCAGCTTTAAAGCTGCAGATTCTTGCGAGAGACCTGTTTGAGATTTTACGGTATATTAAAATGGTACTTTTTCATTTTTTCATACTAAAGGCACAGAAATATAACAGAAAAGGGTAAGGAACTAATTTAATGTATAATACAAAACCAATAGGACCAGACTTTTTTTAAAGACGCTTTCTCAATCAGCTTTCCCTCATATAAGCCCCTTTCTGTGTAATCTTTCCAATGCAATTCCTTCCATGCAAATCAAAGTGCCTTTTAGGATGAGGAAGTCAGACCAAGCAAATAAAAGTTCCTCCTCTAGCTTTAGCACTGGATTAATCAAGAAAAGTTGGGATATAATACAAAAAAAAAAAAGATAACAGGATTCTACCCTGAGTTCCCTTGCCATCCGCTTTCACCAGGCAACTAACACTCCCACACTTTCTTCAAGAGGTGTAATCATACAGGCAGACATTAAACAACACTGGAGACACATATATGCTAAATATAAAAGAGAGAGCAAACTTCAAAGGAATAGATTCACAAGTAGGATTTTTGTCATTGTTATAGTATCTAACTTTTTTAAGCACTCTTTTGTTTTGCGTCTTTAAAACAAAGATCCTTACATAATGTGGTGAAGATGGGGATGGGCATTCAGAGGGAAAGAATGAGGTTTGCAGTTTGGACTTTTGTCAGCATAATGGAGCTCACATCACTTTGTATACTCTGAAATCTCTCACAGTCACAGAACTAAAGGAAATTAAAGATGTAAAATACCTGTGACGATGTATGCCAGCAGTTATTATATGACCCAAGCCCTTAGCTAGTACTTGAAACCACTCCTACCAGCTTCAAAAACAAGGAGCTTTCTTTCAGCCTCCCTGACACATTTGGCTCTTGTACTGCACGCAGAGAGAAAGCTAGCTAGCATGCTGAAATGTCCCCTTTTAGGGAGAACATGAGGATGTTATGAGAGCATGTGGGTAGAAGTGACTCTCAGTATTTTTTCCATAAAAACCACAAAATAGTCTTTCATGGTAGATAATGAAAATTAAAATGGCAACTACTAAGAAGAGTAACATGATTATCAGCATTTTTTAATTGTAAAACTTAAGCTGCGTTAAACTGAATAAGTTTTATTTTAGAGCTGAAACAAAACAAACCCAAGGCAAAAAAATATCAGTTCATAAAGGTCAACTATACTCCTGGGCTCTTGTCTGCACTGTTGATTTTTCCAGCGGTGCTGCTGCTGCTTTGATGAAATTATATTTCTGCAAATCTCATCTTCCTGTACTGTCCTGGTGTATATTATATCTGCCACAGATACTGCTTTGCCCAGTTTCATACTGAAAATACATTTTTATAGCTTCAGCTAGCTATAGATTACCAAATATGTTTATTTTCAGAGCAGGATTGACTTTTGCATACTCATTAGTATCATTTTTTTATTGTATTACTAAAATTTGTGCTTGTTTAGTATCTTATATTAAGGACATAAACCACATCTTACAGATATAAAATGAGGCATACAGGAGAAGAAAGAACAGGCATTTAACAAATAGAGTAGTGCCTCACTTTGTGCAAAGTACCTTAAGTACACTACTAGTCAGCAAGAGTAAATTCAACAATTGCTCATAACAAAGGAGATGCTGTAGCAAAACTGGGAATAAAACTCCTATTTCTTACCTTTCATGTAGGCTCCTAACATGGTTGCATTTATTTAAATTTAGTGTAATTAAATCTTGTCTCCTGCAATTTCAATTCAGCCAGGTACCCAGCTATTCACAGCTTATTTGCACCTTTCCAGGAAATCAAATATCATCTCAGATATATAATTAGCCATAATGACCTACACAGATGTCATCTGCAAGGCTGTGACTGAATCCCAGCCTTGGAAGTGTTGGCATCCCATAGTGGGGACTGCTGCTTCTGAGAAACCCATGCATTTCACATGGAACTGGCTTCCAGTTTTACTTAGCTGTCTCCTTATTGCTACTCCTTATGGTATGGAATTTCTGTGCATTAAAGGAATGAATAAGGTGGTTCTGAAGGGAGGTCTGGGCACCAGCATACATCCTCTCTGTTCAGTAATCAGTTCCCTTAAAACTTTTTACCAAGGTGCCATCATTTTGTACCACCTAGAGATTAATCATTCATCTGCTTAATGTAGTATCTTTTCATTAAGGATTCACACTCATAGAAAGGGATACAGTAAGGAATCTTTGTTGTAAGAAAATTCTGTGTACTCTGAATATGAAGAACACACCAGGCTGGGGTTATATAAAGAATGGTGTCTCTGTATGAAGAACACGAGATGTAATACTTTGTGTTAATGAAGTGTAAAACTAAAAGGACCGTTAAGATAGACTTTTCAGACTTCCTTCCACAAAAAGGACAGAATCTTACCCACTAAGCCCTGCATGGAGCAAAATGTTGTGTAATTGACCTAGGATGTATCATCCAATGGCACATTTTATCTTGTCTGGACAACTTAAAAAGACAGAGAATGAATGACTTTAAAGGGTTTGGCTAACCTACACCCACCTTTGCGACTCTCATTTGGCAAGCACAGATGAAGAGGTTCTTACCTTGCCTTCATTAACAACCAGTTAATCTCAGTTGGTTTGTACACTCAGTAAGACTAAGTCTGGACATTTCCCAGACTTTTGTTCTAAGACACAAACCACAAATGCTCTGGCAATTATCTGACTCCAGCAAACAAGCACTGGTATATGCAAGTTCATTGTTCTCCACACCCTCTCCAATTCCTAGTCCTGCTGGCAACCCTTTCTTCTCTCTTACTTGCTATTAGGACACATCGTATGCCTCAAACACTAATTTTCATCTGTTTCTTCCTCTGGTGTTTTCTCCCTTTTTCCCTTTCCGGGCTTTGTTCACTTAGATCTTTCCTGGTACACACATCCTTTAAAATAGCTGCTTCCTTCACACTAGTTTACCACCCAGTCCCTGAGGTCTTGAAAGTCTACTCTGTTCACCACCTTATTTATAAATTTCCCTTCTCCGGTACATTATCTGCTACTCCAACTTCAATGTCTTTCCCAGCAAGTACTCAAGAAAGAAGTCTCCTTGCTTTTAAAAATTCAGATCATGTTCTTCTGATCCCTCTCTGGGTTTCACTCTGGCTGGACATGAAAACAATTCTTCTGCAAGTATTTAATAATCTGTATTTCTACTTAGATTAGCTTTCAACATGATGGGCAGTTCCATTCCATTAAATCGCTCTTCAGCAGTGCCATCATCTCCGCTTCCTTCCAGAATCATTTCTCTTGCTCTTAGTCTTTCCCAGTCTCTCTTCCTCCCTCTGTCTGCTTTCCCCCATTCACACACTAATCTTTCATTGGTTCAAGTCCCCACAGCCTTAGCAGTTTCTCAATATTCATTATCCAATTACTTGCCTCTTCTCTTTCTTGTTTCTTTCCATTTTTACCATTGAATGTCATAAAATTCCAAGAGGATCTGTAATGCTACCTGTGACCAGTTTTGGAACAGGACTCCTTTGTTACCCTTATCCTCTTATCTGGATGACTTGGTGAGTCAAATTGGTCAGCAAGAACTTCAGACGCCTGCCCAACTTAAAAGCATTGTCTTCATACTGCTACCCAAAACTTGGGTTCACCAGTCTTTAGCCCTTTTTCCTCCAGGGCAATCGCTGTGAAACTTTTAATGCATTTTTGGCACCCCTCCACAAGGCTTTGCATTAAGTAGAAAAACATTCTTCTCCAAAGCAGCCTGCAACACTTCTAGCTGCTCACACTATTTTAATTGACAGATTTCCATAGCTTATAAGGATCTTCATTAAAATTTTCTGGTCTTCTATTATCTATATAAAGCAGGCATTATCCATTGCATTACTGTTCTTTGACTGCCTGTTCTCCATCCTGTGGGTAGCTCTAATTACTTTCCTGTCTTTTCTGTCCATCTAACTTTGTGATATTAGCTTTGTTTCATTTAAATAGTTATCTGGAAGACATTTATGGGCATCTGGATAAGATCTTCACTCTCCCCGCTGTTCTCCATGACATATATTCTACAGGTTTCTTCACTTCCACCATAACCTTGATGTCAGGGTTGATTCTGAAGTTTTTTCCTGCTGCTGCAAATCTGCCACAGTGGTATTCTCTGAATATCACCCCATTGGTTTCCGATAACACTCTCTTTGAAAACTTTGTGTCCTCTCTTCTGAACTACTGAGCCTTATTCTCCTGGCTTCATCCAATCCCAGCCCCCCACTGCTGTCTATGGATTCTCCCTTACACAAATTCCTCTTCAGAAGTTTTAATTCCTTTCTTGCTCATCTTTTAATCCAGTCCAGAGTTAGAGGGGAATCAGCTGAGAAAATTGTTTCAGCAAAAGTTTTTTCTGCTGGAAAAAGACAATTAATAAAAAACAACTTCTCAGTGTACTAATGCCACAACGAAATTTCCATCAAGAAAAGCTCTTGTAGATCCAGAATGGAATTTCTATTCAAAACTCGCTGCCTAGAGGACCCCAGTGTGGCCAGTTATTCACTAGGAAAACCTGTTCAAACCCCTGCATTTTCTGATTTTTTTTTAAACCTTAGGTTTTGGTGTATACATAAGAGACACTCCATACTCATCCAGCCAAATTAATTTTTTTCTTATTTTTTCTTTTTTGTGAACACCCCTGTGATTTTGCTCTATCCAATTTAGCAGATCAGTGGTCTCCCTTTTCCTCTGACACCAACCATCAGCAGTGGTGCAAGGATATTCTGCTACTCAGTGGCTTTCTGAATTTCTCTGCCCACTCATTTTTCACTTCAGCTCAGATCTTACTGAAATGCCTTTCACCTCCCTCGCTTATAGTTCTGTCTTTCTCAGCACCTTGTTACTTATTTCATAACTCAGTGAAGCATTTTGCTGTTCCCTTTGTGTGACAGATGCAGTCCTAAACACAGGTTGATTGTATTCCCTTTCATCTGGGTAATATTCCTATTAGAAGAGCAACCAGAACACAGAGGCAAATTCGAATTTTTTCTCTACCTCAATGTAAACAGACTTTCACTACAGTAAATACAAATTCCACTGCATGCAGACTGTAGGCAAATACACAACACAAATGAGTACTTCTAACATTCAGGGAGATTCCAGCAGGGCTCTGGCTTTGGCAAGTGAAAGATTTCAGGCAGTACATCTTATTACATGGGTGGTCGAGTTATTGAACTTTATTGACAAAGGGCTGGATTTTTCAGCAAGACGGAGCTTCATTAAAATTCTGCAGAGACTGAAAATTCAATAATCTCTCTCACAAAGCACTGCATGAGTAGGGCTGATTAGGTAATTTCTCTCTCATACCATTTCTTTTGCTAAAAGCGTTGTTACTTCTTGTTGGTACAAAAAGACAATCATTAAATGAGCATTCGCTGTAGTTGATTAAGCAGAAAGTTTTAAAGGTGTATTGGCTCCCTTTCTCAAGGCTTAATTGAGGCCTTAGAAAAAGTTGCAATAATAACAACAACAACATTCTGTCATTCTAGGTTGAATTATTTAAAATTTGGATCTGATGAATCCATTTGTGGCTCCTTTTTTTGTTTGTTTTTTTAAACTCTCTGCTTTCACAGCTACTTGTACATTTGCAGCCATGTCTGCCTGCTGCTGAAAAGACTTTGTAAAATACTTTCTACTTAATTTCTTTCACTGTAGAAAACAAGTTACTTGCTCTCATTGGGTTTCAGTTTAAGAGACCCCACAAGAACAGAACGGTGGGATCAGTTTGAAGATCCATCTAGCTGTTATCTCTTTTCTGGCAGTGGCTGTAAGTAGTTGGGCAGAGGGTCAGCACAGCAAGCTTACTGTTACACTTCCCCTGGGAAAGCTACGGGCTGCAGCAGTCTGTAGTTTAGGGACTTCTTGACACAGAGGTTGTATCCCTGTATTTAACAACTGTTCATGGATTTTTCTTCTGTGACTTTGCTTATTCAAGTGCCCCCGTGTTGTACAATGTGATGGTGCCTTGGT
>Ga0181612_108612_pt1 | contig 11899 bp, 5 predicted proteins | sample HoacroProtozoa21_FD_119630 | JGI IMG/M metagenome (GOLD analysis project Ga0181612, IMG submission 119630) | Hoatzin crop microbial communities from Cojedes, Venezuel. Combined Assembly of Gp0051906, Gp0051904, Gp0051908 | reverse complement strand
TGTTTGGGTTTTTTTTTCCTAGCAAGTTTATGTAGGCAATGCCTTCTGATTATCAGCTTGTGCAGCTGTTTAAATAATAATTATCCCTTCTGGGGTTTTATTTAATTCTTGTCCATTTTCTGCTCATTGTCAAAGGAGCTAAACAGTGTTTCGTGGAAGGTCCAGCTCACCAGGTCAATTTTGTGTGTCAATTAATTTTTAAATAGAACAGACAGCATCACAAAACAACTTCCTGGGAACATGCACATCTCATATAATTACCTCTGAGCAAACCTATGTTGTGAACGTAAATTTGAGCTGCAGGGTTGTTTGATGCAGTTAGAAATCTTTCTAAGTAGTTTTAATATTTATAGCAGATCTTAACAAGGAGTTATAGTGAGACATACCTTGCATAGCTTATTTACCCCACAGACAGCAACTACCACTACAGTTTTTCAGGTGAAAAAATATTTACCAGAAGGCAATGAACGCACTGTACTCCCTGCTACGCAGCTTGTATACAAGCTCATAATCTGGGAAGCAGCGTTCCATTGCCTCGGCAGCCCATTCTGCTCATCACACAGACCAACTCGGAGGCAAGCAGCTCATGGCTCCAAGGCAGGAGGATAGGCACAAAACTTTCCTTTCCTGTCCTGAGCACAAGCTGCAGGAGTTTGTGAGTTACTGACCATTTCCTCTGCCAGAAGCAGTAACTTGGATTTTTTCTTTTTAAAAAAGATCTAATTAGCTTATGTTTTATGCTTTGTCTGGAAGTCATGCCTTACCTAGGGAGAGATGAATGTAGCTGGGTGCAGTCACTTCCCATCACCAGAGTGACTCCGAAGCCAGGTCCCTCCAGGCGCTTCCCTCTCTGCGAGGCTCAGGCTCTCAGCAGAGCTCAGAATATCTTTTGTATCTTCACTAGGCACAAGACTTCACTGGAACTGCCTCCAGTCGCTGGCCTTTGACAGACAATGGGACAAACCTTGGCAGAGTCGAGGGTGATTTGCCTTCGGATCCCCATGACGTTCCTTCAGCAGATGAGTCACCTGCTTTGTGAGTGCTGCAGTCTGATGGGCTTACATCCCTAGCTCCTGCCTGAGCGTTGCTCTCCGATAGCTTCTGGTAAAACTGCAGGTATTGCTTATAATCTGTGATGACCTGGGTGAATTAGGCTTTCGGCTCTTTGCCCCTGTCTGTACCATTTTTTGTGTGCGAGGAGCTCACTGAAGATGCATGGCAGGGTGTCCCTTTCAGGATGGGCTCCCAGCTGAAATCTCCCTAGCTCTCATGTTCAGAAAGCTATGAAAATTTTCCTGGAGTTCATCGGCGTGTAGTCCTTAGTGTCTGCCTGCTCCTTAGTGTCTGCCTGCACTTCTATGCCCAGGTGACTTTGTGCTCCGGGTAAAGAGGGGCTTCTCTGTCGGGCTCATTTCTGGTAGTCTGGCGAGATGTTACAGCAAGTGTGACCTGTAAATTTAAAGCCAGAGATGATTATGCTAATTTAAACCCTTTCTGCGTGGTTTGGCTGTACATGTGTGTAAGTGTACATATGCAGACCCTCACTTCCAAAGGCAGGCGGAGGCTGCCTCGCCTCTTTCCCTCATTTGGTGATGTGGCTCACCACTGCTGCTAACAGATCACATCTGCAGCTATTCCCAGGTGCTCTTCGATAATTTAGTCTTATTAGATGCTTGCTATCAGCAGAAAACAAAACAAAAAAAGACAATTGTTATCAGATCATAAGACTGATAAAACCTTTCCCATTACGACCTTTAACTTAGTCAATAATATGTTCTGATGCTATAAGGTAAGGGAAATGTGGCATCCAGAGTAATAGGAGACAGTACGCGTGCACAGCAGACATTGTCTGATCTCTAAAACATCACTGTATCCCCACTGCAAGAAAAATGAGTTAATTTTCATACAGACTCAAAGAAACTCTCTGATTCTTGTCAGGCTTTGAGCATTTTAATGTATTGAAGTTCTTTTGGCACTGCTTCTGCCTTAACACAAGACACAGTTTTCTGCAAGATAGGCAGATCTGAAAGGCTGGCACTCCTGACTGTATATTTCTTTCCAAATTAAGGTTACATGTCCTGGTGAGAGTAAACAGATTTTGCATAGAATTAGAAGTTGTTTATGTAAATACATAAAGTCGTGTAATAATTAACAGTAATTAACAAGGCCTACTAAACCAAACTGAGAGGCAGTGCAATCCAGTGTCATTGTGAAATGAGCTCTGAGACAGGAGGTTGGGTCACTGGGTAACGTAGTGGGGTAAGGTAGGGTTTGACCTCCAAAGATAAAAGAAAAAAGGTGAAGCCCGAGTTCATAGCAGGTTACCAGGGAAGCTTTTGAGAGTTCAGGTATAAAGCACTAAGCTGTGTTGATGTTGGGATCCTGAAGCAGTTTTCAGGCTATGATTAGCTTAGGCTGGGATGAGGGTGAGGATTCAGAGTAAAACCATGATTTATGCAAAACTGGAAAGTATTCCTAAACTCCACCGTAATCCTAGTTGTAGTTTCTAGCTGGCCTAGAAGAGGTATGGGTCAAAACCACATCTGGGGAAAAGAAGTGGGGTGCAAAGGCTGGAGCCAGAGTTAGGGCTTGAGTTCATGGAGCTCCAGGGTAGAGGAGAGTGCAAGGGCAAACAGAGCTGCTGTCCTGTGTTTCGGCTGGCGGGTCAGAGGCAGGCTAGGAAATTCCACTGCAAAAGGATGGAGGTGAGATTGGGATATATGTTGAGTCAAGGTCCAGGTAAACCAAAGGGCTAAGATGATGACTTGTTTCAGACTGACTTAAGAAATGATGCCACATTCGGTTTCTGAGCCACCTTTTGCTCTGGGGCTTAAATGCAAGGTTGGCGAAAAGGTTAGTATTAGGGCTGGGGTACAAGCTGTGGCAGGCTTCTGATAGCGCCAGCAAGTGTTGCTCACAAGTTGGTTACACAGAGGTGGCCAGATTGTGCTGGGTGTCAGTGCCACTTTGTGTCACTGTGATGTTCATATGTGTGGGACTGGACGGTGTCTCTAGGTTAGGGGAAATGCTAGGCTTGTACTTGGAATTAGAGTGAGTCTGCAAAAGAAAGGGTGGAAAAACTCAGAAGCCTGTTTACACTGGTGTGGACTGTCCACACAAATGTATAAATAAAAGTGAGCAATGATGGGTATTTTTCAGGAGGCTGAGCTAGAACTGCAGGTAAACACTCTTTAAATGTAATTTTCTTCTTTGAATTTGCTTGGATCTTGGCAAATATAGCAGCAGCACAGATGCTACCAAAACGCACACTGACCTTTCAGGAATTTGCCTGTGTGTCAAGCATTGTGTCCTTCTGGGCCCTGGGGAATCCCAGGATGCTGGAAGCAAACCCAAGTAAAAGTATAAAAAAATCAATGCTCTTGATTTCAAAGACCAGCAAAGAGGAGTCAGTCACAGAGACGTCATTCCTTACTATCCTCCCTGTCACGTTCAGCCATAATTTCATTGGAAATCAATTTTAAGTGCTATCTTAGATGGAGCTGCTTCTGACTATATTTTTCTCGAGTCCTTTGATTTTTTTTTCATACAATCTTTAGAAAAAAGAACAAAGTTGGTGGATGACTCATGGCAGCTGATGGGTTAATTGAATGCTTGGCTTTGGGAAGAAGCAACCAGGCAAAAAAATGCAGCTGAGATAATTATTGCCTGATCAGTGGCTAAACTGTCCAGCCTGCCTGCATCTGGCAATGGAGCAGCACAACCCTTAGGGAGTAGCTGTTTCTCACATTATCTAAAACTAAAACAAAGGGCAGTGTCAAATTCTGTTGTCCATTACATGTGTTCTATAAGTGTAAGTTACGGTAGGCTTTGGTCTGTAATGCACCACTCTGATTACATGGTGAGGAAGGTCTTCTGCCTGAATCAGAGAATTGGAAGTCAAAAGGTCTAGGTTTCCATCTCCACCACAGGCTTCCTCAGGAACTTTGGACAAGTCATTATTTTTGTGTCTCAGTGCTCCAAACTACAGAATACAAATATTTAAACTATGAGGTATATGTACCCTTTTTTGTAAAGAGCATCTTAGAAATAACATGCTTTTTCTCAGTCTGCCAACATGTTGCATACCTACATCTGGGCTTGTGAGCCCATGCATGAGATGATAGTTCACTTTCTTACCTGAAAACAGGTACTTTTTCCTACTTTTGCTCTGATGTTTGTCACAGAGAAAAAGAAAAAGCATCAAAACAAATGCATATAATCTACAGCAGTTTATATTAGACAGGTTTTGTTTCATTACAATCTGTCAGGTAGATGTCATCATGTTTTGGGAAGCTAATGAGTCATTGCACGTGTGATGAGTGGATCTTTGTGGGTTAAATTATTGTCTCCTATGATGTCACATGCACATTGCACATTACGTGAAGTAGCTCTGCCTTAATGTGCTTTATCACCAATGATTACAAGCAAAAATTAAATATAGAAGGAGTTATCATGCACATAGAGGGTAAGGTTTTGTTGATAGGCTGAGGGTGACGCCTACTTTGCCTTTGTTAAGTAATATAAAGCCTGCTTGCCAAGGATGAGCCCCAAAGAAATCACAAATCTACAGAGTTGCTTTTTTTTAAAATAGAATCAGTAAGGGGCCACTGTGGTCACTCATAGGTGAATCGAGAAAGAACAGTACTTGATTCCTCAGGGACTTGTCAGGGAGAAGGACTGTCAAAATCAGCCATGCTACTTTGAAGCCCTGCAGAGAGCATGCTGCTCAGGACTCTGGCATCAGGGAGAGAAGGAAAATGTTCTTAGACCTGTGTGATGAAGTACTGCTCCTCCACTGATCTCAACTATGTAACTAGAGGTTGGCTTTATACAGCACATGACATTCCAGCTTCAAAACAAAATTTTCAGCAAAGACTGTTAAAGACTGGAGGCTCTTTGTTCATTTGAATAGTACAGAAATCATGAACATGTTCTGGAAGTAGGTAATATGAGAAAACATTCTGAAGTTGTGCTTGCCCAGCAGACATGATTTTGGAAAAAAATGAAGCCTGACCACTTTACCGTCGATGTTCATGGAAAGAAAACATAGTGTCTTAGGTTTTTAATATTAATTAAAAATTAGCCTAGATGGCACAAAAATAGCCTGGATGGCTTTTCTGGGATAGAGTAAGGAGGCAACCTCTTTGACTTTGTATCTCTGTGGCGGGCTGGGTGAAGCTTAGAAGAACCTTACAGTGCTGAGCTAACATCTGTGGGAGCAGAGCTCCAGAAAAGCTGAATTTTAAGGCAAGTTCAGTGACAAGTCTATGGAAATTCTCCTTCTCCAGCTCTCGGCCAACTTCACCTGCTGGGATCTTTGAGGAAGGGAGCAGGGCATTCAGCATCCTTACAGAGTTACTGACCTCCCACTGTCAAGTGCACTGCCAGGGCTGCAGGGAGCCCTCGAGGTGAGTCGAGGCAAGGCAGCCTGATAGGATCACCTACTTTTCTCTGTACAGGTCCATGCAACAGTTGTACTTTCCAAACATGAGCACCAGTGAGTTTAAGCAGCTCTTGAGTTTGCATATATACAATTGTATACGCTTCACTCTCGCATATATAACAGTATAAGGTGGTTTTGTGGGCTCAAATTTGACCACTGGTGAATGACAGCTTGGGTGGCCTCTAACTGCCAAAACATATTTAAAACAAAGGATTCTTTCAGTATGTTTGACTATTGGCAAGTTTTAACTGGGGCAGATGGAAATACATTGCTTCTTGTGAAAGAAAAATTGTTCATGACAGGAATACTAAAACCCATAAGCAAGTATTTACCTGTTCCTGCTGAAGAATATAATATGGATCACCCTCTGTCATAAGGAAGTCACAGTCTTGTGAGCAAAAAGGAAACTGTATTTAAAAAGAAGCTGTAGTCTATATTTTCTTCATATCAGCGAAGCATACTGACAAGAAGAGGTAGTGCGATCAGTGACAGTGCAATAAGAACCAGTGGAATTAAATTCTATTACTCCCGGAGCTGTTTTATTCCGCTCACCATGCAGTCACTAGGGAAACTGAGGAATGGTTACAGGCCGGGTGGGCTGGAGGGTTTCCCACACCTGCACATGCACAACCAAGATTTTTATCTCTGAGTTATATTCTGGTTATATTCACCCCTAGGAGGGACAGAAAAGAAACTTCAGTCTGGCCAAAGTTACATTAGAAATCTGTCATTGACAAAAGGTGCCTTTCATTTACACAGAGTTATAGCTGCAAGTTTTCTGTGACTCAGCAAACTGAAGGGTTTGGCTGTCAGAATAAAATAGTCTCTAGTGGCACGATGCCAGAGTTCAGTGTGCTTTCACTTAGTGTTATCAGAAACTGAACGTCAATAAAATTTATAGCAGCAAAATTTTCCAGCATGTCCATGACCTTGCTGCAGAAAGTTGTGCATTCAGCAGCGCCAGCAACCATCTCTCATTGTTCAGAGGTGGAGGCCTCGCTGTGGTTTGTATCTAGACTACTTTTTGTACAGGAGGAAATGGATGGTGTTTCATGACACTTTAAATTCTAGTCCTATGACGCGGTGCAATTTAAGCTAGGTTATACATTATAAAAATGCTGTGTACTGAATTGGCCTCTCCATCTTGCTTTATCAAGAAGTGCAAGGCAACAGGTCCCCATAAGAACTTTGAAAAGGGATAATTTTCATTTCTGCTGGGCAAAGTAAGAAAAACCTTCAGGGGACAGAAATCTGGCTGATTTTTCAGGACATCCTGTGTATGGCTTTCTAGCTGGAGTAAGTTCCATTACTTAATTATGCGCCCAGTCTTTAGATTTATAAAGGCATTTGCTAAATTTTCTGAAAATATCCTGGAGAATTAAAACCAGAATGTAAATTCAGTAAATCCTCTTCCCAGGTTGCACAGTCGAGGGAATGCATACCTGTTCAACAGTCTGATGAAACCGACCCTGCATCGCCTTGCTGCGGGCTTCAGGACATTGGCTGTGGCTCACTGATGGGGTTTCTAAAGCTCCCTGTCATCTGGATGCTCTGTTCTCTCAGTATTCTGCTCTTTTTCCCTCTCTTCTTAATAGGATGATTCCCCTCTCATGTTAATAGGATGATGATTCCTTTGTTTTCAATAAATCTAATACATTGCTCACAAATCAGTTGGTGGAAAACGTCATCCCCGTTTCTGCTGTAGAAATACTGCAATGGATGCTAATGTTCTGCTCTGTGTTTTTGGAATCTTTCCCATAAAGCATTTAATTATGTTTTCTCTTTCCCTGATTATCTTCACCCTTATCTCGATTGGCTTTTTTGGCTGTTTCATCTGTCTGTGTAAACTAGATAGCAAAGCAGCATAATTCTTGGGCTGGCAACAGTGTTGTATGTTGTTAAGGGACCACTTGTTTTGTAAATGTTGAACCTGGGTCCTGAAATGCATTCTGATTAAAACCAATGCTGTTAGATATTAACAGATGATACTTGCCAGAGCTTGGCATCAAAAAGCAGACAAAGACAAGAATTAAAAAAGCAGCACCTGCTTGTAAATTCAGTTGAAAAGCCCCTGGAATAATGTGGTCCCTCAAGTAGGTGAGCACGTAATTTCACTGAATAGTAAAGGCAATTAATACAGAAGTGCAAAACCACCTTCCTTAAGTTATAGCTGTTGCAGCAATTGACTTATTTACCACCACAAACCTAAGCAAATCAGACCTGGTTTCATACTGTCTGGTGGAGAAGATAAAATTTTATTTTTCAGATAAGATGGAGTGGAAAAATAGGGCCTCAGAACACAGTAAAAATATAAACACCTTCTCCTGAACGACATTATCAGATGCATCTGTTCACCCAGGGCTGTTCATACTCAGCAGCATTACGCCTGCTTGGTCCGTCTGGTCCAGAGATGCACTCTGAGGGAAGGTTATACAGAATAAATGGGATCTGTGCTACCACTTAAACACATGACCAGAGAACAACAGTACTTCAGAATTAGGATACTGCGATAGTTTTCTTAAGATGTACCTTAATCTGAGATAATTTGCTCTATAAAATGAGTTGTAAAAATAACTTGTGAGCTATAAAAATAAATTTAGAGGAATTAAATTATATTGTTCTTTGACAGCATAAATACATGGAGTTATTTTTTCTTATCTGCTGTTCTTTCCAAAACCTCTTCAGATCAGACGCTTTCTGAAAACTTGAGTTTTCTTCTTACACAGCCGGGAACAAACTATGTGAGAACTGAATTCTGTATCTGTGGCTGTGGCGGGATTGGGCAGGCTCCAGACACGGGAAATTTTGAGCCTGTAACTAAAAGGTGACACAAAAAATTAAGACAGTTTCTTAGAAAGAGGGTCAAGCAATCCCCGTTATAATTTTCATTTTTAAATGACAAGTAATGTTCCAAGCAGCAGATGTTTGGAGACCTACCTGTTGGAAAGTTTGCATCTAAATCCACATTTATGGTTACTTTGTCTTTTATGTAACTAATGCTGGTTACAGCAATGGAAAAGGAAAATGCTATACAGCAATACAAACACATGGCTCGCCTACACGCTCCAGGACGCCTCATTTTCGTGTCTGCAGAAGCTGGCAGCCAGGAAATAGGTATCATTATTAGTGCTCAATAATTTGAGTGCTGCTTTGTCAGTTAGTGATCTTGCCTACATTTTGAGTGGTGGGGCAGCAGTTCTGTGGGCTAAGCTCTATCTTCATACTATCACCTGGAAACTTGCTAAAATGTTTTCTCTTGCTGCTTCTTCACTGGCGTGGTGAATGACACTTTAGTTTGAAACCACTCACTGCTTTCCAGCCCATTTTATCACCCCAGGGCTCTACATATTCATACTCATCTAACATAGGTGCTGTGGACCATATTCTTCATACTGTAAGACTTAACACAAAAAGCTTTGCTCCTGTAAAATTTTCCGTTACTGGCACAATATTGTTTCCACGTGTCCTGTCCTTTTGGCAGCTCTGTAACCCTGCTCCTGTTTAATCTCATGCAAGAAAGTGGAGCTGGCATGCATGAAAAGGAAAGGCATTTCTTTCTTATTTGCACGTTGGTACCCATCTATGTGAAAGTGCCAGGATATGCTCTGACATCTGCTTTTGTAGAACTGTGCTGATAGTAAGAGCATTGGGATCAGTTAAAAGGCACAATTTTATTTTTAATAAATCTGAGCTAAGTAGAAAAGCGAACTCTTAAGGCCTGCTATAAAAAAGTACCTTTAATTGCAGAGATGACTGGTTGAGTGTATGGACTTAAAAATGTGACTGGAGAGAAGAAATCGTACCTGTGAGAGGAATAATATAGAGTGCTGGGAACCATGGCTGTCTGCACATTGTAGAGGTAGTTCCTGGACACTGTTCTGGAGCAGTGCCTATCCAGGAGGAAAAACAGCGGACGTATCAGGCCCTCAGCTTCCACTAACGGAAATACTGGTGCCTAAGAAATGAAGGGAAAAATGAAGTTATAAATGAGCTGGTTGTATTAACACCAAACCCACCATTTTTATCTTCTTTCATTAACCACGAAAACAAAAAATTTTGCAGTAATTTCCAAAAACTTCCGTCAGGCTGCCACGAATACACATCTCTAACAGGAGATCCAGTGTGACACAAAACAGTAAAAATATAATGTCATGCGAAGAACTATGGAAGATGAGATTCTTCTCACAGAGCTTTGATAGCTAAAATATAGTCCTCTATAATGAAGCAAGTCGTTGTAAGCTCCCCTTAGGTTCTGCAGAAACAAAAAAGGAACCTTAGGAATATGATTCATCTGGCTGATTTTAAACCTCAGCTATAGAGAAGATGAATTGCATTGACTGGCGTGAATTCAGATGCAGATATGTACATTGTGGCTTTCATAAATTGACATTTGCGTAGATAGGTTCCCAGAGCAGCATCGGTAAATAAGCCAGCTTACAAAGCTTTGTAAATATTAATAACTTAATTTTCCCTCATAATTACTGTTAATGTATTGATGATTTTTTTCTCCATTTCCTGCCCTACGCTTCAAATAGGATTGAAATGAAAATGCTACAGGACCAGTTCTTGCAACGGCTCTAATTAGGGAGATGTTTCTAGGAGGTGCATATGAGGAGATCTCCCAAAGACAGGCACTGTGATTCAGCGGCAGCACTGATACTCTGCCACGGTGAGGCTTCTACAGCAACAAAATGCCGCTTTAAAATCCGTCTGCTTCAGAACGTGAGAACCCCTGTGGCAAGTTAAAAGGCACGTATACGACCCTGTGCTATCCAGCTGCCGCATTTAACACAGGAATGCCTCCGACACACCGCACTTTCTGCGCTCAGCACCGTGTGTCGTGGGATGCCAAGTGAGGAGACTATCTTCCTGGGCCCCCTGTGCGTGGTGAAGAGGAGGGTAAATGCCTTCGGTGCAGCTGGAGCGACTCAGAGCAACGGAGCCTCCTGATCTGGACACGCCTTGCTCTCTCCCTTGCCTTCAGAGTGACCGGAGAGATGGCCCTCCCAGCAGGGAAGTGATACAATAGCCACTCGTTTAGATGCTTAAAGACAGGCTGTATACTCTTATCTTCCCACTTTTTTCTTCCTCTCCCCGATCACTAGTAAATTCAGAAAAGAATTTTTACCTCTTTGAATAGCAAAAGATGATCAGGACCATCCTCTTCTACATGAAAATAATAATATTTTGCAGATATGAAAAAAAAAGAATCTCAAATAAATTTGCATTGTTTGTCAGGTTCTACTAAGTAAGTAGGTGATGTTAATACCTGGGAATGTCAATAGCATCATTGGATATCAAAGTTCATTAAAAAGGACAGTAGCTGTCATTATCTCCATCGGGATACAGAGAACGAAGTGACTCATTCGAAGTTACTCCCAAAGGAGCAGGAAATCCAGCCTAAACCCTTCTCCTCAACAACGCCGTGAGGATTCTTTTCCCTTCGGTACATAGCCAACATGTCGTCCCAATGCAGCCATTCACGCCATCCACGTTCAGCTGCCGCTAGTAAGGGGAAATGAGATATTGTCTCCGAATGATAATGTACCCACTGGCCAAAGCTGAGCATGCAGAAGCCAGGCCTAGACTGGAAAATAAATTTGAATGAAAGAAAAGCTTGAACTTCCTTAGCAGTAAACTGACTTGGTGCCTGTGCACGAGTTGAGGATTACTTCTAAACCTTGCCCTAGCCTTTCATTCTCACTGTCGCTAACTTCCTACGCAATAACCTGTCTTGCCTGAATTGTGCTCGCTAAAAGCAGAGAGACACCTGTATTGCCAAGCCAGTTTAGACCAGTTGTTTTTAGGCCAGTATAAATTCTCCGACAATGGCCAAAGCAAGAGCGTAAGAAATGGGGAAATATTTACTGACCCTTTGAGCTCCTTTCTCATTCAGGCAGCCACTGGGTTAGGAACTCCTGATCTGGACCATGCAGATCATTGTGTTTAATAGTCTTCTATGGATCTGTTCCCAACCGTTATGTTTAATCCCTTTTTCAGACTTTGTATATTTGGCCTGCACAAGGTCCTGTGTAATGTTATGGTTCATGTAACACTTTCCCTGTTTAATCAGCATTCACTGATTAAATCCCCCCTACTACTTATTTTCTTTGCCTGTGCTGTTGCTGGTTTTATAAGTCTGTCTTGCACACCTTCTATCCCTTTCCAAACTGCATTTTATGCATCCTTTAGGGAAGCTGTTTCATGTCCCTCTATACTTTCTAACGCTGTGATGCTGGCTGCATGTAGAAAACAGTTCTGATTTTCTGAATGAAGAGTGCTGCATAAGAAGGGAAGAAGGGAAATGTTGTGCCCATTTTTAAAAAGGGTAGAAAGGAGGACCCTGGGAACTTCTGAACTGTCAGCCTCACCTCTGTGCCTGGGAAGATCATGGAGCAAATCCTCCTAGAAGCTATGGTAAGGCACATGGAGGACAGGGAGGTGATTGGAGAAAGC
>Ga0181612_167687_pt1 | contig 11900 bp, 7 predicted proteins | sample HoacroProtozoa21_FD_119630 | JGI IMG/M metagenome (GOLD analysis project Ga0181612, IMG submission 119630) | Hoatzin crop microbial communities from Cojedes, Venezuel. Combined Assembly of Gp0051906, Gp0051904, Gp0051908 | reverse complement strand
GGAGGCGCGGTGAGCCCTGCTGATGTAGTCGCCGCGCTTGCGCCGTGAGGAGGATGAGGGGGAGAGCGTCCTGTTGTCCGGGAGCGTGGAGGAGGCCCGCAGGGCTCAGCGAGCCAAGGGGCTTCCTAGGCTGCCAGCCTGGCTCGGACTGCCCGGCAGCAGAGGACCGGGTGGTAACGGGCCCTCCTCTGGTTGCGGGGCAAAAATGGTGTCCAGAGACCCCCATCTGCCCCCTCAGGCAAAGAGAAAGGAACTCTCACCCTCCTTACGGGTAAGGTCCTCCTTCCCAGCACCAGGAACAAGGTGGCAAACGGCCAAAAAAAACCCAAGAGCTGACTCCCATTCTCGCACTGGGGTCGCCCAGCTCAGAGACAGACAGGGCACTGGCTGCTCCACAGCGCTCGGAGGGATCCTGAGCCCTGGCTGCAGGGTGGTCCCCCTGCCCAGAGCACTTCAGTTTTTTGATTTCTCGTGACCTTTTCCTTACACTGGCCTAAGCATTTTTCATTTTTTGTTTTTTCTTCCGCTGTAAAGACAAAGTGATAGTGTAGCTGACAATCATTTAGTGATCATTCCTTATGAATAATGCGAAATCTCAGGTTTCATCAGCTAAATCAAGCCTTCTTGGAAAGTTCTCTTGTCTTGCACCACTTTTTTTTTCCAGTCAGTTCTAAATCATGATTCTTGCACCCCAGTTCAGCTGCCTGCACCCTATCACCTACAGACAAAACACATCTTAGATTTTACATGCCTTAGTATTTCTTGCATAAATGCTTATCCCTTCTTGTGGCTTGTGTCCCTTACTTCTTCAGAACATCCCCTTGTCTGTGTCCCATTGCTTTCTCTCTCCTTTCTACCATATGTTACCTCAGCTTCTCCTACCTCATCTCCCACGCTTCCTTTCCTCCTCCTGGCCTGCTCCTGATCCCAGCTATGGCAGGGTTTTGGGACCTGTTTCCCCAGATTTCTCACTTGACTTCCCTCTTCTTTCCACTTGGTGAATCAATGTGCTCATCTTTAATATTTCTTGGTGTCAGCAGGTACTTTCCAAAAGGTCCATGTAAGGACTACAGCAGGTTTTCACACTGATGCTTTTTGGGTGTGATGGTGATGATGACTGACCCACTGACGATTTTTGGGACAGCAACACTAAACTATCATTTTACCACTGGGGCCACCCTGATACCTCAGTCTGAAGGTGTTGCCATGTGCTGGCTCTGTGTGTGTGTGTGTATGCCCCCAGGGAATGCCTCGGTGTCCCCACCTCTGCCCCATTCCTGCGTATTGTCACCCCAGGCTGCCTGTCCTCACTTCAGCCTTCCTCACCCAAACCCCAGTCCTGTACCACTGAGGTAACAGAGCTTTTCCAGAAAAGGTCTTCAAAGCCCTGTTGCAAACACACTCACTGAAGGTCCACGGGCAGTTCTTGTGGAGAGGGGAAAGTAAGATCTGTCTTCATTTGACTTAGGAAGAAGCAAAGCATAAGGTCACTAGAGCTTTGACAGCTTCGTGGTTGCCCTAAATCTTCCTCTTATCTCCTGAACAGTTGTGAAAATGACATTGCTCTGGCAGGGCAGCTGGATTTATTTTTGTTATGAGTAAATGTACATTTCTTAACCTTATTTTCAGAAGTGGCTAAACTAGCTGGTCTGATACTTCCCTCCACCAAAAGTGTTTGCTTGCGGGAGTACTCACATGGGAGAATTCAGCCTAAATAATTATCATTTAGTAAATAGGTAGCCTTCTGAAGGCACTCATAATGTCAGACAACCTTGCCAAGAGGTGTTAATATGAGGTCAGCCCAAACTATACATTGTGAGTAGCTGGGAGTGCTTGTCTTTGTACTTACTGATGACTACAGATAAGGCAGAAGATAGGACAAGAAGGAAAAAAGTGTCCCGTACAAACAGCTGGAGAGGAGGTGGGCTCCAGGGACCTCATTATCACCTTGAAAAGAGATATAATGGTATCTGCTAAGCTGTAATTGCTGAATGTTGCAGTGCTTTCTTCTCTCTCCTCTGGCTGGTTAAGCTTTTCACTCAGCAGATTGCTCAAGGCAGCCCTGCTGAGCTGCAGGCTCCCATTTACAGAAAGCCACCACCTAAACTGGCCGCTAACCTTCTTAGCATGGTGACCACAGTCCATGAAAAGCATTCGTGTTGTGACATCTCTCGCACAAAATACCACCAGATCGATCACCTTTCCTCTGAGCTTCTGCCATTTTCTTTGCCTGCTCTGTTCTTCCAGGGCAGCTGGGCACACCGGCAGATCCTCACAGGGCTAACTCTGCGTGGGGACGATCTCCCTGTTGCCAGGCTTGGTTACTTCACGGTGCTGTTGCTGTCAGAGCGCTTCCTGCTTTCTCCCTTGCCTACCAGGAGTGACGAGAAGATGGCTGTAATTGTTACACACATGGCTGATGGGAAATGTATGCTAATCTAACCTTAATTAATTTTGTTGCCTTCTTATGCATAACTAGCACACACAGAAAAGTCACAATGGCTTTTGAGTTAAGAAGATGGATGTCCTTTAACCGCTGTTCAGAAAAAAAGAAGATAAAATAAATCCTTTTTCAAAGGTTAATTAGTACCCAAGTGTGGTAAGTGGCAGCTCTAATGTTTTGGTGGCGATGTAACCAGAAAATTTTGTGTTAAGACTGGTGTGTATGTATGTGTGAGCACGTATAATGCAGCAGAGGCTTAAGATAATATTAACAAGATAAGAATATTTAGTTAATGTAAGTTTGAAAACAGAAAATGTGGCTGTTGCCTTGTAAAGGATCTTTTAACTTACCTGTATGCACTTTTTCCACTCGGCTCAATTTCACACGGCCGTGCCTCTATTTTGCAGGCACCTGAAGGCGCAAGGATTCTGCAGTGCATTCAGGGGTTAGTAGAGCAAAGGACTGCTTCTTACATGTATCAGGTTTTTACATGCCAGAACCTAGTACGTGTTCCTGCTAACATTACACACCACCTCCTTTTTATCTACCACCCTCTCCCTTGCATAGGTCTGCAGTTGCACGTCATTGCTAAGATGAGGATGACAAAGATTTTAGCAAAGTTCATAAAACTCTGCGGGGACTGGCCCAACCGTCCCCCGCGTACAAGGCACCCCTGCAGCATGCCTGACTCCCTGTATGCCCAGCCATGGACCCTTACAATACCAGACCGCAGCCTCTGTTGGGAGCTACTACAATTCAGTAACTAGCAGTTGTAAAGTTGGGGCAGCAGAGCTGCAAGTATTTTTAGTTTCCTGGAATATTTTTCGGGCTATTTCAAGCAGTCTGTAATCCAAAGTCACTGTATATTATGGCTATCAAAGTCCAGCAGGTGAGGATATAAGTAAACATGACTGGCAAACACTGTTCTTTCTCTTACCAAACCTGCTATGATTGTTCAGGAGCGTAATGAGCATGCCAGTGTCAACAGACCCCACGGACGCAACATTCCAGCCTTCCGTTTTGTAGCTGTGGAATTACTTATAGGGATTACTTATGTCTTTCGAAGAAAGTTTTATAGACTTTATTGGTCGTGCTTTCTCAAATATTATTTGCATATCCTCTTCTAAAAAGGCTGTCATGGTCTTTGCATAAACATTTATTTAATTTTCCTCAGCAGTAATAACATATATATGCTAGTGCAATAATTCGTAAGCAAGGAAGATTTGCACGTCCCTATAGAAACACTATTTTCCCATGTTGTACATAGGCAGTAAGATAAAAATTATTATTTTGTGTCCATCCCCTCTCTGTAAAAAATATCTCATTTATTCAGCGTCGAATTACTTAACAAATCTTCAGTCTGCCCTTCATAGACTTTATCGCAATTGACATGACGTTAAAAGAGAGGGAACATGGTATCACAACTTTTTGTAGTACTTCAGATTTAAAAAACGTGCTCCTTCATGGAAGGAAGTTATTGAATTAGGCAAATGGAAGCATTAAAATATTTACCTTGTGAAAAATTCATGCAGTGACTCATACTCTTTTATTAAGTTCTATTGGTTTGTTTCTTTTTCAGGAAATTTGCTTTTTAACTTTGCTGAATGCAAAAACAAAAGAAGAGAACGCAGTATTTTGCTATTTAACACCATATTATTTTTCAATAGCAATCATTTTTGCCAGCAGTTCAAAACTGCTCTATATATGAGAAGAAATGTCAGACACATATGCGGAGAGTTGACACTATCTGATAGAGGCTTTTTTTTTTTAAATTTCAGCACATTAGTCTCCTCTAGCTATAAAAAACCTGTAAAATACAATAAAGCTGCGGGATGCTGATACACTAGCTTTTCAACTCTTATCCCCCTCATCGTTTTCTGTTTCCTCATAACTACACACTTTTACGCAGCTGGACTGTTGTACAAGTGCTGTGTTTAGTAAACAAAACAGAATAAAACATCAGTAAAGCTATTTAGAAAAGGAAACTAAGAAAAAACCTATCGTTGACCACCATTTTGAGAGCTGAGCAGCAGCGTGTTCTTACCGTAGTAACTGAGTTTAGAAACGGATATAGTACAATCCCATCAGTTGTGGATTTAGTTGAACTGCCTTCTATTTTTAATTAATTTCTGTCAACTTTGTCAGTTTCAAACTCCTTGGCTAGTTTCACTCCAATTTGACAAGACAGTATTAGAAACACTAAGCTCGTGCAAGTATCTAACAAGAAAAGCTCCATTAGGTAAAAAAATTGAAAAGTATCTAAATGCCTTCCTCCGCTGTGGGAAAAGCAGCGAGAAAATTATTTTCAAACAAACCGACTGGGGCAAGGTCCAGGCCACACAGCAGGTACATACCAGCCAGTCAAGTCAGCACATGTGCAGCTCCAGCCCAGCCACAACACATGACAGCTCTTTCCATCCCACAGGCCAGAAATAAGGCATGAAATGAGGATGGCGAGGGTGGAAAGAGGAGGAGGAGAGGAAACAATAGCATTATTATCTCGAGGAGAAGAAAGGAATGGCAAGGATACCATATTGCAGGCATTAAAGAAAACATAGGATACGGAGAGCAAAGAATTGGGGAAGACAATAATACACGTGACTTGGCAAAAGGCAAGCTTGCTGAAATCTTCAGCTTTAACAGCTTACAGAACTGTATGAAATTCAGCATACTTCAGCAGACCGCCTGCAGACCTGGGAAGAAAGGGAGTGGCATATATTGGCAGAGGGAGAGGTTGCCCTACAGAAGTCATCACTGAAAAAGCCCTGAAAAGGCTGCAAAGCACTCCAATAAATTCCCTACTTCATGATTTTTGTGCAGAGCAGCAACTTCTCAGAGCAAATCAGTGCGCGTGTCTCCATGTCCCAAAACATCCTGCAGACTTCAGCGAAATCTGGTAAAACCTGGGTGCCGCAGCAGCTCAGCACTCACAGCTAAGTTCGTAGCATCAGATGCTGGAAGACCCAAGGAGCAGTCACTGCCTACATTTAACATCCAACCCAGCAACAGACACGTGTCAGCTACTGCCTTGTTCCATGGCAGAAGGTGTACTGGTGGCCCGTGACAGTGGCAGTCCATTCACCACAGCCGAGTAACTCCAGTGTTGTATTTAGCAGATGCACACAAGCTCTCTAATGGTTTTTTTACTGGTTTAAATGGGGTTCTGATGGCTAAATTTCACATTTAAGTTTATGAACACAGTATGTAGAATATCCTCTCAGTAGTTTACCCTACTTCTCCTGTTTAAGGGAGGGTGGTCAAAACAGACACCACATGAGTAATAAGATTTATTATTCAGTTCCTTATCTTGTATCTCATTATTTCTCTGGCAACAGGAGTTACAGCATTTCCTTTACAAATCAGATATGCTGGAGGGACTATACATGCTTACTTGCTAGCCAGCATATATTACCGATTACTGGCTGCCAAAGCAAGCTCTTTTATCCAAAGCTCTGGGAGGTAGATAGCCTAAGTTCGGTCAGCCTTCATGACAGTAAACAGTAATAACAGCAGAAACAGCTTCTAGCTGCGCAACAACCTCTTCGCAATGAATAGCAATGCAAACCAGGGTAATGGTGTAACGTTACGGCTCCGCTGCCAGATGCCAAGTCTACCCACCCCCAACCCCACACCAGACAGGTTCCAGATTATTTGTAATAAACCAAGCCTCTACTTAGGTAGCATTTGAAAGAGCAGTCTATGAATTCCTGAAATTGCTACATTCACAGCACATTTTTTAGACAAACAATCCATATTTTATTTACTCCTGTTGCACATTAAGAGTGGAAAATAGGATAAAGCATACTTCTTACAGCTTTAAGAAAATAATCATACTATTGAGATATTAGATGGCTAGTACAAACTTTGTTAATAGGAGTTCTAGAGTATTTTCACCCATGCCGAGCTTGCTTGCTTCAAGGAAATATTACACTGCTGAACTTGTAAGCACAGTAACTTAGCAGATCATCATCATTTCAACATGGAAGATTCAGAAGCCTGTTTCAAAGTTTTATTAATTCAAGTCATAAAAAAAGTTACAGTAACTTCAAATATGTACAAACAGCCATAAAAACATCACATCTGGTTATATGGGAGACAGTCCTGTTACAACATGTCTACAAAAATCATTATTTTCAATAAACCTCCCACACGGGTAAAATAACCATTTAAGCATGTATGCTCCAAAACCTAGTAACAACAGCTGTCAACTCTTTTATCATCTTAAAAAAAAGTAAAATCAGGGAGCAATAGTTAAGTTTGACTTGAGCAAGATGGGGCATTTAAGATTCAACTCTCAACAAACAGTAAAAGTAGTAGCATGGTTACCAGTCTTGGCTGTTAGGACAATCATTAAGTGAGCACAGTTGCCTCCCTTTCAGGAGGAATCTTTTAAGCTCCATGCCTCCAATGTTTCTTCGTCATCTTGTTTGAATCTTACTCTGTCTTCAGCTGATTTAATTACGCATTCAGCCCTCTATGCATTTCATTCATTTCCTTTACCTGGAGGGGAGGAGGTAGAGGGAGATCATCATTTGTGTTACTTCTCAACATGAATTTGTGTTACTTCTCAACATGAGTCAATAGGACTTAACAACCCAGATTTTCATTAGCAAAGGGATTTGATGTAACACTAACAGAATCAAACATGCCAAGATCATTGCAACACTTCAGCTTTCTTTAGTTGCTATTTTAAAAAACCCACAGCACTCTTTCCGGTGTGTGCAGAGAGTGGACTTCACTATTTAGCTACAGCACCCTTTGGATTGCCTTACAAAAGGCTCTACACTTGGGGTGAAGCACCGTTTGTTACTAAATCATTGGAAAGTAGCTCTTCAACAGAAGCTGCAAGCTCCCTGGAAATACCTCAAGTAAAGGTCTTAATGACAGAACAAGACTATCAGTATTTCCTGTGGATTGTATAGCCCTTGCTATAGACATGCAAACACAGTACTTGCTGTCAGCACTGCCCCCCACCCCCCAGGACAGATCACCAGTTGCCTTTGAAACTATAGCAGAACCAACAGGGTGAATCAACTGTACAGAGAACAAAACTAGTTACAGAATTTGAATACTTTCAGTCTCCTGAACACATCTGAGGCACCCAAAGCAAGCATTTAGCAAACTACAGCAAATTTAGGAGTTTCTGGATTCCGGCCAACCTCCTCCCTGCACATACACCATAAACAGAAATTAATTACCTCTGCTTTCACATACTTCCCCTTCCTCCTCCTTGTGAAGACCTGTAAGAGAATGACAAAGTAATTGTTAAGTTCTATTTAAGTCTCTTGCATCTAACTTTATCTGGTTGTGACTTTGAAACTCCAAACTCGAAGCTGTTCCTTCCCCATCCTTCCAAAGCAAAGCACTTGAGACTATCACTCTCAACTACTTTAAACCAGGAGGCAAGACTGGTACTTTTCTCATCTCAGTGAGTTTTTCCCCAATACTCCTGTTTTCCACCCAACACCCTTCAGTCATAACCTGAAACAGCGATGGTATGTCCATCACCTCTTTCCCAGCTCCCAAGTCTCAAAAAAGAAGCCAGTTTACAGAGAAAGACTGTTTCTCTCAGGGTCCAGTTACCCTGGTACGCAGTTATTTCCCACATTATGCTGTTACCCATCCTGCTTCATAGCGTTGTTAGAACTTACCAAAACAACAACTCCAGCAACTATTGCCACTACTATTATTACAATGACAGCAATGAGGCCAGGAGTCAGAGACTTCATGGAAAATTCCGGTGCTATTTCATCAACATAGTAGACCACAGTCTTCTCAAAATGCAGCATTTCATTATCAATACTGACATTTAGCTTGCTATTATGAAAGATGGAGTCACCTTTTACCTATGAATAGATAGGAAAAAAGAGACTTGCTAGTTCATACTGTAACAGGCATTCATCTAGGCACTGCAATAATTCATCTTGCTTTAGCCAGTAAAACTACTCAATGCAAGGCAACAGAGACATCTGGTCTTTGGCAGGCTTTACCCACGACACACTTACATCTTTTTCAAAGTAGTAGGCCACATCAGCTATATCCACCCCTCCAGGAGATTTGTCTGAGGTATTTTGCTTCAAGTCAATGGTAATGTAAGGTTTTTCATACTGGGAAAAAAAAAAAAAGCTATTAAGAAGGGCTAGTTTAAAATCCAACTATCAAATATACAGCGAAATACTGCAATCCAACTTGTGAACTCACATCCTCAATCAAGTTTCTTGTACTTGTTCTCAAGCCAACTGTTTACAGTAAGATTCAAAATCCACTTTTTTAGTGAAGAACAGTAAGAATTCATCTATAGACTGAGAAGAACAATATGCAGTTTCTCAGTATTCCAGTTCATATACAGCTATTTGCCAGCTGCTCAATAAGCAACACTTCTGAGAACTTCTCATAAGGCTCATGCCGTTCTGCATTCGTCAAACAAGCTTTCACAGTTATTCACAACGAATTAACATTCCAATACTTTACTAAAAATTATGTGCCTCTTACCACAACACTACTTATATAGCGTCCATCCAGCATGTAACGCTTGGTAATTGTTTCCTTGAAGAACCTGCAGAGATATTAAAGCCATAGCTGATAAAACAGTACTATTTTACACCTCTGTTTTCAGAAGCAGGGAAGCCTAGTATAAATGCTTTTTTCCCTGCAGTCTCTCTGCGGTGGGTTGATCCCAGCTGGCAGCTAAACCCCCACCAAGTCTCACTCACTTCCCCTTAGCAGGACTAGGAAGAGAATCAGAGGGGTAAAAGCAAGAAAAAACCCAGAACCCTCATGGGTCAAGATAAAGACAGTTCAGTAAGTGAAAGGGTTAATAAGTGAAAGGGTTGGGTGGGGGGAATAAAAAACCCCAAGTGATGCAAAAGCAATCACTCACCACTAGCAGACAGATGCCCAACTAATCTCCAAACAATGGCTACTTGGGAAAAGCTTCTCCCCAGATTTCTTGTGGAGCATGACATTATACAATACGGGATCTCTCTTTGGTCAGTTCTGGTCTGCTGTGTCCCCTTCACAACTTCTCGCCTGCTCCCAAACTACTCACTGGGGCAGCAGAGCAAGAGTCTGAGAAGGCCTTGACACCATGTAAGCACCGTTCAGCAACAGCTAAAATACTGGTGAACTTATCGACACTGCTTTGGTCACCAGACTAAAACACAGCGCCATACCGACTGCTGCCAAGAAAATTAACTCCATGCCAACCAAAACCAGTACACTCTCCTTATTAAATTACACTAGAGCTCTGCTAATTCCTAACAGCAGAAGATGCACTTACTGAAAAACGCATTACTCCAGTGTTAGAGAGGAGAGTTTGAACAGTTTTGAGAGAGTTCAGAAGAGGAGCTAGAGAGTAGCACCTTTTGTTCGGGGGGGTGAGATCCAATAGCTACAATCACATTTTTCTTGCTATATGCCCTCTGACAGAAAGAAGTAGGACTTTATTTTAGCCAGAAAATAGCTAAACTTTTGTTTTTCTCTTGCTGCTTCTATGCAGCCCCTCCACCATCTCCGTCAGTTTACTTTTTGGGCGGTTTCAACTTTCACTTCCATTTCCTTCAGTATATTGACTTGATAAAAAAAAGTAATCGATTTTTAAAGAAAGTGAATCTCCTTAGCAGTTAATTTACTTCCAATAAAAATTAAAGCAATTCTTTGAATGATCTGTAGGTCACTTCTAAAATGTCTTACAAACTAGTTCACAGGTTTGACAATGCTTTCAAATAACTGTGTAGAAATACACTAAATATCTAGTAGCGCATGCAGACATTACCATGACATCCTACTATCATCACTTACTTCTCTAAAGATCGAGTGTTCAGAGGAGCATTTCTCTCAGCATGTTTCATTTCAATGATGATCCACCTGAAGTAACAGGCAGTACAATTAATATTCTTAAAGCATGTGCATGTAACAACACATACTAAAAACCTAACCCCAGGGAAAAAAAACAGAGCAGTCAGAGCAAAACAAAGCAAACCCCCTCCAAAACCCTTCAACAACTTTGAAGAAAGAAAAAAAGCAGTAATCAAGTGTTTATTGCGTTGTCTTCATTAATTCCCAGCTTTTGGTAAGTTGTGTCTTTCATACAGATAAATCTTCTACAAGGCAAAACCTAACACTGGAATGTTTTCATGTCAGAGCACACCCTGTCAAAAGACTTACGTCGTTCTGACTAACTGATTGCACTTCAAGTCTGCATCGTGTTTGTCAGTTCTTCGAACACCAGCTGTATTCACACACCAGCAGGTGGTTCCATTGCACTGCTTCGCCTTGAAAACACCAGTATTTTCACACTCGGGATCATAAAGGCCATCAGTATCTTCAAATGCATCTTTTGGTTTCTCGCGACGACCCGATTTGGAGCCTGTCATTTCTGCTTTCATCAACAGGCATTTTGAAGTCACTAAAAACCACCAGAAAAGTCACGTTACACAGCATCAGACCATGCATGTTCAAAACAGAGCTCTTCGTCTGTAAAAACACCAGGTTACATCAGAGGCAACCAGATGTGAAGCCATTACAGGGCAGAGCGGGTGCCTAACGCGCAGGCAGGGCACAGCCAACACAACTACGGTGCGTCAGCTTCTCCAGCCAAACGCGTGAGAAGTCCAGCCACCTTCCATTTCGCACAGCGAGAGGATCGTTTACAGCTTAGCTGGGCTCGAATCAAGAGTAAGGTCCCGAGACAAGGCTCTTTCACTGCTGGATTTGTAGGAAGTCACGATATGTGCTTACGAGGAACTTCAAAATCAATCTTTGAGAAGTCCTTGCTGTTAAGAGACAGCATTTTAGGGAATACAGGAGAGGCCGCTTCAGTGTAAGCGTACACATATCCACACAAGTCACACAGGAGGAACCCTCAGGGCTTCTCCTCCATTGCCAGTTGACCTGGAAGACTAGGGAGAAGCTCTCCTTCCTTGCTACCAATATTTGCCAGGAACTCAATGGCCATTTTCACGTATTCCCTCGAATTTAGTCTGCACTCTTCCTCACCGCCCCGTACCAGAGATCACGCTGGGGCCACGCACAGCCGACATGCGTGTTTTCATACAATCATAGAATAGAATCATAGAATCATTAAGGTTCGAAAAGACCTCTAAGCTCATTGAGTCAAACCATCCACCCAACACCACCATGCCTGCTAAACCATATCTCAAAGTGCCACATCTACACGTTTTTTGAACACCTCCGGAGATGGTGACTCCACTGCTGCCCTGGGCAGCCTGTTCCCTTGTCTGACCTCTCTTTTAGTAAATAAATTTTTCCTAATATCTGTTCTAAACCTCCCCTGATGCAACTTGAGGCCATGCCTCTCATCCTATTGCTGGTTACCTGGGAGAAGAGACCAACACCCACCTCACTACAACCTCCTTTCAGGTAGTTGTAGAGAGCAATAAGGTCCGCCCTCAGCTTGCTCTTCTCCAGTCTGAACAGTCCCAGCTCCCTCAGTTGC
>Ga0181612_152303_pt1 | contig 11900 bp, 9 predicted proteins | sample HoacroProtozoa21_FD_119630 | JGI IMG/M metagenome (GOLD analysis project Ga0181612, IMG submission 119630) | Hoatzin crop microbial communities from Cojedes, Venezuel. Combined Assembly of Gp0051906, Gp0051904, Gp0051908 | reverse complement strand
TGTCCAGATCCCTCTGCAGAGCCTTCCCACCCTTAAGCAGATGGACACACCCACCCAACTTGGTGTCATCTGTAAACTTACTGAGGGAGCACTCAATCCCCTCATCCAGATCATTGATAAAGATGTTAAACAAGCACGTCACGATGTTTTGTGCATGGAAAATTGTGATGTCGGGCTGTGGCATAGGACCATATTCATTTGTCTGTGCCAGGAAGCTCAGAGATGTTGTGGCAGTTGGTCTTTTAGAAGAAAATGCAAAACTTTTTCTAGAACTATCAGGTCCATTCTACTCTGTTCCAGTCCATTCCTTCTTGGTCTATCCATTTCTGTCTTTAAATGGTTTAGGACCACTTTTGTCTTACACTATGAAGAAAAAACCAGTGCTTTTCCTGTGCTCCCCCTCCTCTTATCTCCTGTCGCTGAAGATGACTTTCACAGAATCGTACAATGGTTTGGGTTGGAAGGGACCTTATAGATACTCTAGTTCCAACACCTCTGCCATGGGCAGGGACACCTGCCACCAGACCAGGTTGCTCAAACCCCCATCCAACCTGCCCTTGAACACTGACAGGGAGGTGGCAGCTACTGCTTCTCTGGGCGACTTGTTCCAGTGCCTCACAACCCTAGAGTAAAGAATTTCTTTCTTACACGTAATCTAAATCCACCCTCTTTCAGACTTCTTTTATTGCTGGCTTGGTACAGATGAAGCCCGGGAGTTATACAGTGGTGGTGTTCCAACTTTGTCTCTATAGAGCTCAAAGGCTATTTTCTGGTAGTGTCAAGAAGCTTTTAAAGCAGACTTGATTTCTTCTCCCTTTTGTCATGCCTATATGTTTTCCACAGATTGAAGTACCCCACAGATATGCAGTTTGATAAAGACAGAGTTTAGAATAAAATCAATGACATAGGACAATGCCCCACCAGGACAGGCTGCCTGTGGGACCATCTTCTCTCTGGCATTGCTTTTCAAAGGATTTGCTGTGGTGCTCCTGTTCAGTGGACCTGAGTATAGAGGAGCTCAGTCCTTTGCCTAAGAATGCTCATTCCTTGGCAAAGGCTGGGGCTACCTCCTCCAACCTTTTCTACCGTGTTGAGGGCAAAGGCTGAGGGAAGAGCTTGGAGCAAAATGCAGTTATTGAAGGAACCGTGGCTCCTTGTGGGAATTCTGCTCTGAGACACTCCATTTCACAGAATCACAGAATCACAGAATCACAGAATGTTCGGGGTTGGAAGGGACCTTTGTGGGTCATCTAGTCCAACACTCCTGCCAAAGCAGGGTCACCTAGAGCAGGCTGCACAGGACCTTGTCCAGGCGGGTCTTGAATATCTCCAGAGAAGGAGAATCCACAACCTCCCTGGGCAATCTGTTCCAGTGCTCCGTTACTTTTCCTTTAACTTCAGAACAGCTCACCACCTAAGTTCTGCGTTTCCTTCTACAGAAGTGAATCAAATGTTTTACATACATCTCTGTGGCTCCAAGCCCCAGTATCTATACTTCAGTCATGCAAGCTGATACAGTTCCTGAACTCATGCGACACACACCTTCCAGTTCGGACCTAGAGGTCCACGTCCAGTCTTGACAGATTTAAATTTTGCTGGATCTTCTTCTGCCTTGTAATCCTATTGGATAGACACACAAGATTAAACACAAATTATCCTACTGTTACCCAGCTGCTCACTGTCACAAAGGATTTATTTTTCTGGTGGTCAAAGACTAACCTCTGACTGCCTTCTCAAGAGCTACTGTTTTCAGACTTCAACATTAGGTCAGGCACTCTTCAATGAAACATATTTCTCCCCCCTGTGCTGTGTCCTAAACCTATGTGAAGAAGTGGTAACAAACTGATATGACCTTTGTAAGGACTCCTTTGGGGTAAGACTATCAGAAGATCTGTAAACCATTGGGATAGTTTTGCTGTAACCACTCCTTTGGGAGCTAAACACTGCTGCTGCAGGAAACAGCTATGCTCTCTGGAGCTGTGGCATCCAGTATTTGTCACAGCACTGTATCAGTACGATGCTCACATACTGCATACTAGAAGACTAGTACAGTCAAACTCGCAGCACCACCAAAAAGAAAGAGGCATCTCTTAGGGTTATGCGCCCTATTGCACAGCAAATGATTTGCAGCATTCCCTTCCTGCATCTTTGATTAAGACTGGAGTGTGTACTCTACTCCTACCCTTAATTCAATTAAAATTAAAACAAACTGAATTCATCATCAGTTTAGTGCCAAAAGTGATCAATTAGTAGCATCTCCTTCTGATGTTTTCTGCTCCAGGTGAATTCTCCTTGCTCTCTGACAGCGTTTAATTCAGAGCAGTTTGTATTTGCAGATACAGCTTAGTACCTGCCTAACCTATTGGAATCAGATGCTACTCATGTTTTACCAACTCATCTTTATTGGAAAGAAAAGCTAAAATAAGTACTAGCTCTGTTTTAATACCCAAGGCCAAGTTCAAAAACAGGTAAATTAGCCATATTTGAATGGTATCAGAAATACTAAGTGGGGAAAATCAAACAACATTCCGTTTTTATATAGTTGGATTTTTTTCCCCAGTACAGTACATAAACTTCCCTTAGTTTCTTACAGCAACTGTAGTGATTCTTAGAACGAAGTATTAGCTACACGATTTCAAGATACACTTGTGAAGCCATGGGTCAGGTTCAAAAAGGAGGCAGTTTAAAAAAGATCCTGTATGGAAAAGGCAGTGCCATCTCTTGTTATTCAAGCATTATCCTGCAGCACTGCAGAACTACATACATACACTGTTACATGCACTGTAAGGCTAAGCAACACACTTTACAGACAGCCTTGACATAGCTTTTTAAAGAGCTCTTCCTCTAGCTTGCTTAAACACTTTTAAGGAAAGCCTTTCCTCCTCTTTCCACCCTCTCCTTTGTCCTGTTACCTATGACTGTCCCTGGGAACACAGTTTGTACATTATCCCTCTGTCAGCACAAGGCCTCCCACACTAGGGAGCTCTTACCCACCTACCATACCTTGGGAAGCACTTGACTCCGATCAGCAATGTCTATATAAATAGCTTCTACATTCTTCCATACATCTGGCTCCAGTTTATGAACCTGCAGTGAAAGTACAAGACTAATGTAAATAATGCAGCTACAGAACACTCCCATTTCAATACAGTAAAAAAAAAAGAGAGATGGACATGCAGACACCCAGTGTTCCCCTTCCACATACAGAGAGACAGAGAGGACACACCACGGTAAAAACACAATACCACATCTTCCAAAGAGGCAAAGGTGCTCAAGGTGCTCACACAGAAGTGTTTGGGGCACAATTTTATTCAGCATACACGAGAAGCCAACAGGAGGAAGTCTCTGCCTTGCTAGTGGGATAACCATTTCAAATCCAGGAACACAGTGCAATAGACAGTTCCACACAGCAATTCTCTAATCTAGCATAGAAAGCAGCATTGTGACATTAAAGAGCTGAATAAAACACACAACACAAGTACTTACATTCTCTTGTGTTCCAAGATCTGATTTATGCCAGGTTTCAATTTTGATCAGGAAGTCATCCTTCATATACTCATTCTGTCATTAAAATAAAGCTTCCTGTTATTCTTTGGATACATAACTTGTCTTCTTATTAGCTAGATAAGCAGTAGGAAAGTCATCTCAAAGAATTATAACTTCATTGGGGTTTAACTTAGGGAACTTCAGAATTATCTGTAAACACATCATTGCTTTCAGAAAAATTGCTCAGTAAATATGCAAGATGAAATAAACCACAAGCTGTTCACTGAAAAAACATAAATTCCATTGTTTTAGTGAAACATTTGGAGTTTATAAATAGTTTTTTCTCTAAGGGACAATATCTGCCACTCTATTTAGAGTTTAGAAGGGGTAACATAAGCTAACTAGGCAGAAATTGTCTTTTCAAAGAGATTATTGATCTAGCACTGAATACCTATTTGGATGCAACTCTTCAAATGAACAACAATATTAAACTAGTGTGTTGAGAGCTTTTGACACTGGAAAGCGAAAAAATAAGAAGCACAGTTCTGCCAAGTAAGCAAAAAACTTTCCATTTCTCATTATTACTGTGAGTAGAAAAGGACTTCCAAAGGTAACCCTATCCTCCCTCAAGGGAGTAGAAACAAAAGCCCAAGCGAATGCAACACTCAGCACGTAAAAAGGAAATATCAAATTCAGAAGACAGATTACTCAAAGGGACATAACAGTATGAGCTAACTTTCTTTTAATCAGTTTATCTAGGCAATGGTACATTCCCATGTGTAATGCTGAGCACTGCTCCAGCAAAGAAAGATCTCTGTTCCTAGTTACAAAGCGTTTGTGGATATGCCACAGTTGGTAAGCGGGTTTAATCTACATGATCTTACAATGACAAAAGCTCTGGGTGCAAAGAGCTTCTTATACCCAGAATGCTTCATTTCAGACATTACTCATGATTCCATAGATCATCAGTAAAAACAATACTTACTGTAATAACTGGTCCAAGAAATCAAAACATGAAAAGAAAGAGATACAGTACTTTAGTGAAAAAAGAATGTACAGCAGCCATCACCCTCCTCCCCCTATCAGCAAAATAGGGACAACTTCAGCTTCTCAGGGGACTGCTGATACTACTGAGGAAAAAACCCTAGAAGCCGATAAAAAACAGCTAACGTCACCCCCTTCTCCTCTGGAAATTCTCAGAAACCCAGAGGAGCAGCAATTAATTATGTACTGCACTTCTGCTCTCTGGACTCCAGCCAGCTGGATGAGAAGATGGAATAAGTATGTTCAGCTGACGGCATTTTACCAATCCTTTCTCAGCTTGCAGATAAGAAACCTCTCAGTAGTTCTGAAGCAAACACATGCTGGATTTTGGGCCAGTGCAGATCTCATTGCTCCTGCATGCAGTAACCAGACCCTCTGCATCTCTACTGCTCATGGTAACTAAACTCCTTGGATAGTAAGGCTCAATTATTCAACACAGAAAAGCAATTAAAGATCCTGTAACAGTCAGCATCTGTCCTACCTGAGCCATCAGAGTACATTAGCAATCCTACTTTAAGAATCACGATATCTGAAGCTAGAGTTGAACTTTGCTGGTTTGTTCTGAAGCTTAACCTGAAGGCTTTACCAAGAAGCAATTTTGTTTTAAAGGTACTATTACAATTTGTGAGTTTCCTATACAACACCCTGTAGACTGTACCATCCCTTACCACCGATCGTGCACATCCAGCTACCTTAATTGCCTACTGCTGGGCCTTGGACTGCTCTAAACTCCTAACAATTTGAAAATTCCTTTTCACAGCACTTACAGAAGCCTAATTATTTAGACTGACTTGATGGGGTGGAGGGAGAACGCAAGCAAGCAGAGCTGAAGCTAATTTTTAAAAAGCTGACTTTCACCTCAAAGCACATTTCATTATTTCTGCAAGAAGGAGTTTTTTCCTGCTAGTCCACACAAAATACTGAATAAACCAGTAGTAATTATAAAACAGAGTCTTCCCACCTTGCCATGACAAACTGCTCTTCCATGACTATGCAGCTGCCTTCAAACAGGTTTCCTCACCTTCCTAATTTCTTCTCTGTGGGGAAGGGTCCTCATTTGTAAAGCAAAATAATCTCTTTAGAAATGTCCATTAAAATGTAGATGTTCAACTTGCTACAAATTACGGCCTGCATTTGAGGTGTTACAGCAGCAACTCCTACACATTTCAGCTGCAGTTACAGCTTCTCAATTTCTTGACATTTGGCCACAGGCATCTCATGCTGACATCCAGAAGAGTGGAACACATGTCAAATTGCTTTTCTAAAAACACTTAAGCAACATTAATATTTAAGTCAGACTGCAGAAAAGAACCAAGAACACTGTTCTCCTTGGCACCAGCTCACTGTTCTAACTCTTAGGCAACCCTCACTTCATTTTTACTGTAGAAGTTGTAAATGCATACAACAACAATCTCACTTACAGTTCACACTCTTGAAGGAGCAAAGCAGGACTTCCATTTAAAGTACGTTAAGACCAACATATTACAGCACAAACAAACATGCAGAATTGCAGGAAGTTTAAGCTAGGCATTTAAATTGCCTCAACCTAGAGTGCTTCTTTAATACTGTTATAGAACATGCATATTAAAGTAATAATTGAGCTTTTCAGAGTAGATATAGGGAAATGTAAGAAGGATAATCTCATATAATTAAAAAAATACCATGATGCACTATTAACTAAAAGTACTGCTTTAATCAAACTTAAAAGGCTCTATGCGATAGCTGATATGCAAGTAAGCAGCACGCTAGTAACACCTTGGTACAGGAGGACACAGGCAGAAGTACCACAAACTCCTCCACAGTCAAACCAGGTTGAGTTCTTCGTGTGTACCCGGCTCTTAAGTTTCAAACTGTTGTGCAAGGACTGAAAGCCAGCATGGAATTTTATGTTGCACAAAGATTCACATGAGGCCAAGTCGTCTCACATACGACCAAAATATCTGAGCACGTCCCAGAGTAAAATGATAATGCACAAGGCAGCCTACACCACGTCCATGGGTTCTTCCCTCCCACCCAATACTAGCAAGGGAAGGTTTCAGCAAGTTTTCTGAGCTTTTCTTGATTCACGTCAGGCTGGCAGATTCTCTAAACAGATTTGTCAGCCTCCGCATAAAAACTGCCTTCTGCTCCGACCCCCACAACAAAGCACTTTCTATCTCATATTATATTGGTGTTTATTACAGTTGAGGATTTTTTTGTTTGTTTGTTATGTTATCATTTCTAGCATACCAAAATCTGAAATTTCTTTGAGTGTGTTGGAAAGTCTTGTACCTGATTTTAGCGTCACATTTTTCTCACTTAAGCAGAACGTTAGCATCGTGCAAGTGAAAGATAAGCAGCTAAGAGCGACAAAACAAGTTGACTCCATATCTTGGGTTCAGAAATTGTGGAGAAGAAAAAGAGAAGCAGGAGGTTATACCTAGGCATTATGTCTAACAAAACCTACTGGAGTCAACTTAGTCAGATCTGTTTCCACAATTTAAAGAATTAATGCAACTGTTTGTGTTTAAACCAGTTCAGTGTACATGGAAATAAACTAGACCTTTACTAGCAAATTTAAGTAATACACAGCCAGAAAACTGCATAAACAAGAAAGGTTTTAAATAACTTTGTTTCAGCATCTTGAATTATGTGACACATTAAAAACTTTTTCTGCAGTTGATGATGACAGTATCTGAATTTTGTATTTGAAATATCCATTCCACTAGATTGCTGCATGTAATTTCACATGCTGAAGTAACGTTATGCTCCCCTGCTGCAAAGCTTTTTTCTTCTTTTAAAACACTTATTTTAAAATTCTCTTAAGTAAATTGTTGAAAAATAAATTTTTCTATATTGAGTTTCAGGAACAGTTGGAATTTTAAAGTTTACAGTTCCCATAGCAACTGTGCCACTACCAAATTGCAGAAAATGTATCCTTCAAAGATACAAACAGCACAAAACACAACCAAAAATACTTCTGGCATAATTTTGGAGGCAAAGTCAAATTTGCAGTTCCTACAGCAACAAAGACCAGAAAAATAGTAGTCATTAAACATTGTGGCTGATAACTTCAGTGAGTAAATAAGATACTAAACACTCCTGTAGAAGATGAGTTTGATATTATTTCTCCACTTTGCACAGTTTCCAGAGCCTCACCCTAAATGTTACAGATTGATTCATTTTCCACTTGTTGGATAGGATCTGGGTATCTGTGTCAAGTCCCCAACCCAGAAGCAACTGTAGCATTACCTGTTCAACCTTCACTAACCTGGGACATCGCAGTTGAGGAAATATCAATCGTGTAACACTGTTGCTCCCAAACTGCACCACGCAAGAGGCAACCAGGATCTTCCCTGTTCCTATCTTTCATCTTCCATTTTTTCTCCTCATCAGGCTATGCTGCACTTGAGTACATAAAATCATACCTCATACATTCATTTCACGGGTATTACACATCTGTTCCTCTAGCAGCACTAACATCTGTTTCTTGGTCTGGTCTTTTCCACCGTCATTCATTAGCAGCACAACAGACAAGGGCATTTCTTTTAACTCCACAGCACTGTATTTTGCTTTTCCTGACCACAGAAAGGGCTTAGAGAACATAAATCTAAGGTAAGAGCTGAAACAGTTTCCCTACTGGTTGCCTCCTTCATTACCCCCTCCTGCCCCAAGAAACCAAAAAGCCAGCAACCAAAAATCCTTCCCCACGCACTCACCAGTTCTGCAGTATGGATAGGCATTCCATGCTTTTTCATGTATATTCAGAGCTCCTTCAGGGGCCAGCATCCTCACAAATGTTGGCACTTTGCTGCAGAATTTGGAAATAGGAAGAAAGCACTGATAAGAACTACATGTAACGAGAGCTATGGTCCAGACACTCTGAGACAGGCAGAATACAATCTGGAACACAGATGCTAGCATCTTGCATATGTGCACATTTGTGGAACTGGTGGGGTTCTCCCCACGCCCAGTACAATGATTTCTAGAGACCGCTGAATTGGAAAGGTTAACCTAAACTTTCTTTACATAATGAAAGGAAAGAAAAAAAAGTAGTTAAAAAAAAAGAAGGAGGCTGAAAACAGGTTGAAATCTAGGAGGCATTTTCCTCTTTAGCCAAATTCAAGTATCAAAATACTGGGTAACAGGACCCTATTTGCTTTGAAAGGTTCAGAGCCAGATTTTCTTGGGACAACAGCCATGCTTATAGGGGCAGATAGGTGTACCAGTGATGCTCACTTCCAGCTGCACCATGTGCCAGCTGCTGTTACACTCCTGTCTTACCTCCACAGCTATGTGTGATTCACACTGTCGCTGTAACCCTACTGCATCTTCCTCCAGTTCTTCTGGCCCTAGGAACCTTGCCCGACTCTGGGAATAAAAATATTTCACATACCTCTGTAAGTGGTAGATCTTGTGTGTGTACTGCCCACGCTCTCCATCTCTTTCGTAAGGTTCGTTCACCAGGACCTCCACTCCTTCGCCTCCACCAGTTTCATTTTTACTGGCTTCTGCCACAGAATACAGCTGTCCCACTTGATACTAGAGAAGTTAAAGACACATTACTGTGATAGCTATAATTTAGCAGAAGTAATAACTTTACCAGAAGTAGTCATGGATAAATTTATTATCTGGGGAGAGGGCTGAGAAAAGGACATCCACTTGTGTGTCCAGATAAGCAGCTCATTTAATTTCATTTTGATATAGAAAGCTTGAGCAGTAGTTAGGAGGAAAGCACTGCCAGTAAGATAGTTACCTTTAACCCTTAAATTTCAAGCTCCAAACCAACACAAATTGAGGAGAAAGTAAAACGATTAAAGGAGCATCAGGACAACATTTAAAGAAAATGCAGGAGACCTCAGGCATACAGTAGCAAAATCCATTGGTTTTCAATCTTTTTGGCCCACAGGTGTCTCGATTGTTCAGGTCAAATGGACACTGCCAGTCCTTCAGTACTTCATCCAGAAGAATCCCAAAGAACTTCACATGAAGTGAAATGGCAGCATTATTTCCCAGAAATCACTCAAACTACTTCATACTATATAATCTCTTTCATAAGAAGCATGCCCAGGTGTTTCACAGGGAAGAGCAGAGGAAAATCAAAACTATGAGCAAATCAGAACATTGTTCTCTGCAGAAGATGTAAATATGAATACACTCTTGCCACGGGTAGCTAAAAAAGAGGACGCAGAGCTCAAAAGAAATATGATCAAATGAAGAAAATACACACAGGCCTCTGAGGCAAAGTTAGATGAGCAGACAAGGTTTGAGGACGAAGAAGTTAGAGCACTGAAAGTGAGCAAAACAGCAACAGTTGCCAAAGGCATGACAGTGAGGCAGTCTGGAAGGGTAATCCACAAAGTGCTAGGCATCAAAAGTGCAATGATAAACAAAAAAACCAACCCTAAAACCACCCAAAACTCCAAAACATAACTACAAAGCAATGGAACATTGTTTGGGCCTTCTTCCTTTTCCCCAGCACAGGGCTGCGCATCAGAATCAGGAACGGCACTTACCACTCCCTACACTGAAATTCAGGCTGAAAAAAGTGGAATACTGCTCAGAGCTGACAACCCAGAAATTCTTCACTGGACTGGTCCATCTCCAGCAACAAAGGAAGATTTCTACAGTGGTTAAATTTTGTCTTCAGAGTACCCAAAATAAAAACAGTATCCAAGCTCTGTGGTGTTTTGTACCATCTGGTACTAACAAAGACCAAGAAAACATTCATTCCTGTTGGAAGAGTAGTAGACGGTAAGTCAAAGTAACAAAGCTAGATGTCCTGGCCTCAGTTAATGTGGGACAGGGCAAAAGGCATACCAGAGAGATTTAAACAAGTGCTCTATACCATCTCAGGTTCAACACATAGGCATATTAAGTAAGCCTGACTACCTGTTAGACTATCCCTAGCCAAACAAACAAACCAAAATGAAACAAACAGTGAAAGTAATCTACAAGTAAAGCAATCTACAGACCACTTTTGAGCTAAGAGCAACAGTTCTGCTGGTTCTCTCCTGCAGGTACTGGCCCAGGTTATATGAGGACCCCTCACTTGGCTGGACACTTCCTGCGCTGTCACCAGCGGATTGGGTTTCAGTCTGGATTTTGGGCTGCGATACAGCTCCCTGCCTTCTGACATTTCACACACTCCACTCCTTTCCTTACGACTCCCAACGGATGACCCATCCAAAACAAAACACTCACCTCCCTCCAGAAGAACAAATCATGAGAGTTGTGAAATCCTAGAAGCAAGCTGATTTAGTAGAGTAAGAGCCACATGTACGCTCATAGAGACGAGAGCTTATCATGAGTTTGGCCACTACAGCGTAGGAGGGGAGGACTGAATGGCTTTGACTACTTCACAGCAAGTCTCAGGACAGGTCTCCAGGGCTGCAGACTAATTCCTCTTAGTAACAGTCTCTCATTCATTCCTTCCCCCTTTTAAATCGTGGGTCAAAGTTCAGACACTAAGAGGATAAGCCCTTTGGTTTGGCATCTTCACCATTTAATCTTCCCTGTTATTTCTGATCCTTTAATCGCATTGATAAAAGAGGAAAAGGCCCAAATAAAACTGTCCCAATGAACAAATCCCACAGCATCTGCCTCCAAAAGTTAACAGAAAAACAGATTCTAGCTCCATGAAGCCCAAAGCTTCAGGCAGACCCATCCTCGCAGACCTGAGAGCTCCCCAAAACCTCCTTCTCTTCTGCAGGAAGTTATCCCTCTTGATCTGTGCCAGAACACGGCTCATACAGCTGAGGGCACACCTTCATCACAACAAATTTCTTTCAGAAGGCCTGAACTCAATGTAGCCATCTTCAAGAACAGTTATTCTCCTGAAAGCAGCTTTGAACAGAATTAATAAACAAGAATCTTTTGTGTTTGGCAAGCTCCTTGCCATGTGAGAGGAACAAAGAGGCAGCACAGAACGTGTACACACAGCTCTAATCCATACCAGCATCTCAAAGTGGCAGCTGGCAAGACACCCACACAGCCACTCAAGTCCACGCTCTCAAAGTTGGCACTGTGCAACGTGATGTTGGTCGGAGTACAAGAGTAAAGGTTAGCACCCAAGATACAACAAGTTTTTTTGCTTTTTGGTCCCTGCAGTGTGACCACGTATAAAACAACACAGGAGTTCAGCTTGCAGCCTGCACTTGTGCAGGACCACGTTTTGGCAGAGTTTCCTAGTAGAAGACAGTCTGCTACAGTCTAACTCCTACATTTCAGCCTTCATGTTTTAGTCATCACCAGGGCTTCTCCTCCACGGTTTCGTTCCCATCTTAGCAGTTATTTGGCTAACTATTCAGCGCCGATCTCTTTATTCATCAAGTCACACCTCCCCAATGTCCCCCTGATCACCAGTTTTCTCTTCAATTCTTTACTATTGG
>Ga0181612_112110_pt1 | contig 11900 bp, 10 predicted proteins | sample HoacroProtozoa21_FD_119630 | JGI IMG/M metagenome (GOLD analysis project Ga0181612, IMG submission 119630) | Hoatzin crop microbial communities from Cojedes, Venezuel. Combined Assembly of Gp0051906, Gp0051904, Gp0051908 | reverse complement strand
TCTCCCTTCAGCCTTCTTTTCTCGAGGCTGAACAGCCCCAACTCCCTCAGTCTTTCCTCAAAGGAGAGGTGCGCCATCCCTCTGATCATTTTTGTGGGCCTCCTTTGGACCTCGAAGGGTAGTGTGGGTGAATCATGGGTGGCCCATGACTGGGAGCAGTAGTGACAGATTTTGTCCTGGAGCTCTGTGCCCTGGTTCCTGCTGCTGTTTGGTAGCACAGACAGCTTTGTAGAGGTGCATGCAAAGACGCAGAGAAGAATGTGAGGAGCGAAGTAGTGAGATGTCACAGTAAATTCAGATGTCTAGACCGAGGAGAGCCTGAAGTTCAGGCGCAGTACAAGGCTGTGCTTCCAAGCCTTCTTCCTAGCACTGGCCTTGGAAGAAACAGCAGAAAAAGAGGGAATGTTAAGGTGAGAAAGTGGCATTATTGTTGTGGGGTTGAGGGTTTTGTGCAGAAGGGATGCTGAGGGAAAGTGAATGTGAGACAAAACAAGAGTCCAAAACTAGAATGGTGCAAGACAGGCCATAGGTTTTCACTGGGAGTGTCCTTATGGAGTCTGGCATCTCATGTTGAAAGCAGGTCTTACAGAGAGGCATTCAACATGACTACAGAGATGGAGAACCCACCATTTCCCTGGGTATGTTGTTCCAGTGATTAATCATCTGTGCTCCTAAGAAGTTGTGCCCCATTACTACGTTGGATTTGCTGTGCTTTACCTTCTGGTAATTAGTTCTTGTTATGTCTTTCTCTGCTAGATTAAAGATCTCTTCTGTAGCTGGTATTTTCTCCCCATGTGGGTAATTATACCCTGTAGCCACACTGCTTCTCAATCTTATTTTTAACTAAAACAGATTGAGCTCCTTAAGTCTTTCCCTGAAAGGCAGCAGGCTCTTTTGTTCTTTCTCCACCCCTAGTCTTTGAATTATGTTTTGTGACTCTTCTCTCAATCCTGTCCACTTTTACAGTACCTTTCTAACAAATGGGTGGTAGAACATGATTCAGTCTTCTTCTGTCAGCAGTGGTCATAATGGGTCATCAACCGTGCAAGAACGTTTTATTTTTGTATTTTGATTGTAAACAGGATGCTATATTTTTATTAAAAAAACCCAAAAAACCAAAACCAACACACCAAACAACACTCTGGACTACTCCACATGTTTGGATATCACCTATTAGCTGCTCCAGTCTGGGCTCTGGTTTCTTCTGAGCTCCTGTTGGTGTGGGGCAGAGCTGACTTGAAAGCTGCTGCCGTGCCAGTGGGCAAGGATTTGCTGCAGCATAGGCCACCCTGCTCCTCGGTGTCTCAAGGACTCAGCAAGGAGCATGGGGCTGCCTGCCTCGCTCAGAGTGGGTGTGAGGTCTGTATTTCTCCCCGGGGAGAAGCAGGGCCTTCCACGTGCAGAACATACTTCTGATTCAAGCCTTCTAGTTCACTACCCATGCATGGGAGATAAAGTCTTTCAGTGCATGATTCACTATTCCTTTGCAGTTATACCCCAAAACTTCATTAGCTCTGCTGGCCCCAAACAGGTCAAGTTCAGCTTTTTGTCTGTGGTGAATCTTATTACTTTTGGAGGCTCGTTTTATGTCTGATGCAGATATTTCAGGCTTCACAGACAAACCAGGAGTAGTTCTTTTTGTTCGTTAGTTTTTGTTTAGAATAGTCCAGAAATCCAGATTATTATTTTCTTAACTGTCAATAATTTAATCTTCAGGTTGTGATATGGAATCATTCAAGTATCAGACAAAAAATAAGTTCACTCCACAATACTAACCAGAGTAGTTTGAACACATTGACTGTTTTCTATTCCAGATTCATTTGTTATACATAAGATGTCATCTTACAGCTTTTGTTAATACATTACCTTCGAATATAGAGGATGTCTAGGTGCAGATGAGCTGCTGTTGCAGACACATTATTTTTCGGGATATCTTGCCTTTGGAGTACTGGATTTCAAGACTTTAATGTTGTACTAAGCCAAAAGGCTTATGCTAAGGTATGAAAATACCGTCATTACAGTGAATGTTCTTTAGGTAAAGCTAATCTACAGCAGCAATCAACTAATTCTGATATAATTAAAAATAGACAGACAGGAAGATAGTCAGAGAGAGAAAATTATTCTGACTAACAGATCTTTTGTTGCTGACATGCGCTGAGGGAAACATCAGAATAAACAGATTTAAGCATGGTTAGGAGCTTAGATCGTATATTACTTCTTTCTGTTTATAACACAAAAGGAAGGGCTTTTTCTGCCAAGCTTGTCTGATTGCTTGTGATGAGATTTGGAGGGATGCCTTTAGAACAAATGGAGGCTTTTCTCTTCAGTGATCCCAGTCTGGGTGCCTCAACTGGGCATCAGTGAAATGTGACACAAATCTCCCTTGATCACAGAGCAGGCTTCTGAAGGAGGGTGAGATGAACAGTTTTGAGACAGGGCAGGGGAGACACTTCTGCATGAAGGAAAAGAAAGCCATCCTTGTGCTGTACACCTACTATTCCATATGTGCCATATAGCTCACCAGGAGCTGGGGTTGTTTGTGTCAACGTGATGACCAGTCACTCACGACATGTCTCCACAGAGGGGCACGGGGAGATGGGAGCCTGCTGTGAGGTGCGGGGTGTGAGCAGTTTCTGGGCTGAGCCAGAAGAGCACAGCTCAGAGCTGGAGGTAGTACCTCGTCCTAAGAGCAAGCAGAATTTCTCCCCCACTGTACAGATGGCAAGCTGCCACACGGATGGCAGTGGCGGAAAAAAACCCCGATAATGGCATGCAAAAAATTTATGGTCAAGCAGGGCCTTGAACACGGATCTCCCAAGTCCCATGCAGGGGCTGCTGGAGGGAATGGGAGCGGGGTGATGGGAGTGGGGAGGGAGGACTGTCAGGATCAGGGTGAATGTCTTGAAGCAACCCCAAGAGACAAAACAAAGTTAGGAGTCTAAAGACACTTAAACTGGAGCACTGAGGACACAGACCAAAGCTATGCTGTACTTAATCAGCTTAGATGCTCCCTTTGCTGCGAGCCAACACCAGTATGTGAGACTTCTATGCTCCTACCCGCCAGCCTCATGAATACTTTTGCGACCACAGTCAACTTCCCTAGGCTGTCAGACACAGTTGTCTAGAATAATCAGATAATAGAGGGGACAGGGAAAGAAAGAGAAAGAAAAGAAAACAAGGTAAAGAAAGGAAATGAGAAAGCTCTTTGGTCAAAGCCTTCTACGGATAGGATTTATTATTATTATTCTAATACCTTTTACCACAGTAGTGGGCCTTTCTCAGGCAAGAGATCCCAGCTGGGACGAAACAGGTGCAAAGCTGGTTCACTTTACAACATGGATTCTTGCCTAATAGGCACTGAACTCCAGCCATCAAATGCATTTCAATTAGAGTCTCAGGTTTGTCTCTGAAATATCAGACGACTCGGTAATTCAGCCAGCTATGCCCACCTTCCAGGTAAAGCCTTCTACTCTGGCTGTGGGTCTAAGCAGCCTGTGTCAGGACCCACGCCCTTCCTGTGGCTAACTCGTTGCTCCCAGAGGAAGAAGATTTGGGATGGGAAGTACAAACACCACTAGGTTGCTGCAGAATGGCTTTGGGACAGAAGCACACCCACCCCTACCTCCCCAACCACCTCCCTCTAAGACGGGGAGCATTTCCGTGCTTTACTCTAGCAAGATGAAAAGCAAGGCTGAGTTTTCAGGGCCCTCTCCAAAGACCACAGCTGAGCATCACCAGCTTTCTTGGGGTCTAAAGGAAGTCATCGCTGAGGTGGATTCCTGTAAACTGAGTCAGATTTCGCCAGCCCAAGCTATCTCATAGCAGGGGGAAGATGGTCATTAATACTGCTTCTGCCAGAGCCTGGTGGCAGGAGGGAGACCATTGCCTCAGCAATTTTCGAACACTCAGGGAAGTGCTTGTCAGCTGTACCAACATCAGGCATGAAGCAGCAGAGTCCAGGATGCAGGAACACAGCGGCTGGGTTTCATGGGGTCTGAGAGAGAAGAAGCATTTTTTTCAGCAGGATTCAAGTGACCTCACAGAGCGAAGGGCAAGACTCACAGGCAACAAGCTAGTGGGTGGCAGCAGCAGTATCAGCAAAACAAATTCTCATCAGCTTACCTTACCTTTTTATCTGCATTATCTTTCCTAACTGAGTGACACCTTCCCATCAAAGGAGGTCAGGAGAAAGAGGAGGGCAGAAGCAGCCATGGCTGCAAACTGTACCTGATTTAGACCTTCCAGGCTAAGATGTTGCCCTTCCTTCTGGATAGAAAAGGGTATTCTCATTTTGCAAATGACAATTTTAAATAGAGCAAACTCTGACCACAGCTGAAATAAGCAGTAGCTTATTCACACATTTTAACCATTCACACATTTTAACCATTATTATTAAATAATATTATTAAGGGAAAAATCTATATGTCCTGGCTATGACAGGAGATCTATTACATTTCCTTGTCTGATAAGTTTATGACAAGAGCTATAATCATGTTGGGGCTAAGTAGGTGAGATGGAAAAAAGGAAAGAGGATGTATTCTTATTAGCAGCTAGCTAAGGAATGTCCTGCCTGAAACCAGTATTTACATAACTGAAATTTTGCCATGAGAATTTTCAAGTTTGACAACAAATTCCAATTTTCTGCTGAGAAAATGCAAATGACAGTTCTAGAGCTGCCCGCCTGGCAGGCGTTTGTCAGCTTTGTTTTCTGTCTTCAGGGAGGCAGTGAAATCAACAAAAGCCATTTTGACAAGCAGAAGTTCAGCAAGCCAAACAATAAAATACTAAATTCTGTTTTAACTTTTCTGAAGATGGTATGTGTGTGGGATTCCTACCTATAATTTCACTTCTACAGAACGCATTTGTATTTAATTCTTCCTTTCCAAGTATTTGGGGAGCATGACAGCACTGAGCTTTGTGTGTGGTGCAACAAGTGACGAACTGAGGTACAGAAGAGAGTGCAATCCAGAATTCCTCAAGTGACACTGGCTGCTGAGCCTGACCCACATTTTCAGAAGAGTTTTTGAGCTTTTATCTGAACACCAAAACAGCCAGCCACATCTTAAAATGCAAAATCAGAGAGTAATAGTTTAATTTAGATCAGAAGGGACACTTCTGGGTCATCTTGTCCAACTCCCTGCTCCAAGCAGAGCCAGTTACCAGTGGATGAGGTTGCTCAGGACCTTATCTACTTGAGCTTTGAAAACCTCCCAGATGACACAGCCCCTCTGGGCTACTCTTGCAGTGCTTTCACCACACTTATGGTGAAAAATTTTCCTTATATTAAATTGAAATTTCTGTTGTTGCACATTGTGACCTTTGCCTTTTGTCTTTTTGCTGTACACCTCCTGTAGTAGTAGTAGTAGAGATGAGTTAGATCCTCTCAGCCTTGCCTTCTCCAGGCTGAAAAACCCAGCTCCTTCAGCCTCTTCTTGTACAACCCACTGGACTCTCTCCAGTTTGTCTGTATCTTTCTGGCCCAAAACTGGACATAGTACTCCAGATGCAGCCCCAAGAGGGATGAGTAGAGGGGAATAACCACTTCCCTGGACCAAATGAGGCAGGGCTGTTAAATATACAGAAAGGGGCTGGAATGTCCCTTTAACAAGGGCTTTGGTGGGTAAGCAGGGTTCTAGGAAAAAGAAAAAGGGCCTGATTTCTAAGAAAGTGCCCAGGAGACAAGTCATTATATGAACTAGAACATTATAATACGCAGAACAGAGTTGCAAAGGCAGCAGCAGAAGCTGCATTGCTCTAGACATTTTCAGAAGAGATCATTCAGGGATAATTAGAGGGGAAAACTACTCCAACCTCAGGCACCAGCTGTTCAGAAGTCGGTGTAGAAAGGAAAAGAAAACCCCACCCTTTTGTCTCAGAATGCTATTTTAGTGCAGGACACTGCCTAACCAAACATGGTTTATGGTGATTGCCTCAGTCCAGCTAACCTTAGCCTGATATAAAGACGTATAATATAACAGGGGGTGGAGAAGTAGCATAACTTATCAAGTCCATCATTCCCTGACAGGATAGCAGAGACTAATCACTATGACTCTTATGTTCTCTGCTCCTTAGTTTGAAGTAAGCTCTGTGCACTGTGGTGTAAGTCTGTGGACAGTTAATCTCTTCATGATGTATATTCTTGGCCAAATCTGTACAAAACCACCATGGCGGTTTACTGGAGTTGAGCATACCAGCCTTTTCTCAGTAGCCAACCGCTGTTTTACCAGTGACTCCAGCAACAATGCACAGGGAAGTGAAGCTGAAACAAGGAAAAGCACAGGACTGTCAGAATTGTTGGGTGGATGTGGGGCTGATCAGAGCCAAGAAAGGTTTTAATAAGTGGAAAGGTTTGCAATGTGAGAGTGATAACTAGCATAAGGGTAGTGAAGGGCAGTGTCCTGAAGACACAGTGATCAGGATCATATATGCGACATACCGTGCTCTCACATTTCCTCTTTCCCTCTTCCCTCTCCCTCTCTGTCTCCCCAAAGACAAATCTAACCTAGTGTTTGCACAGGAGCACTGCCAGTGGAGACCCCTGAGAGGACGAGCCAAACCAGCCCATCCCTGGAGTACCCTGAATACTCTCACACAGCTTTTTGCTAGGCAGAAGGAGAGAGCAATCCATTACTTAATCTTGCTGCCACTCAAGATTGTTCCCTGCAGTATATTCTACAATGGTTTGTCCAGGCTGGTTTTAAAGCATCCGAGTGATGAGACTTCCACCAGTTTACTTGGGGGAGTTATTTTACAGGCTAACAGACATCACCATTAGCACTATTTCTTGTCACATGCATCAGCAGCTCTCCCATAAATAATTGCTAACATTACAGCTATTTTACAGGCCCACAGAAGGTGAAGGAATACAGACAGAGAGTCAATATTCAGGTGAATAAAGGAATGGAAAGATAGTGGAAATATCTGGCTCCTCCAGGAACATACGGTATTTAGTTGGGTTATGGAAACTTGAATAAGTGACAAAGTGGTAACCGGTTACCTCTACACTTGTCCCTGAATAAAGGTGAGGTAATCTGAGAGAGCTCGGGCACAGAGGGAAACCAGGCTGCTCAGGCTGCTGAGTTCAGCTGTGCCAGGATCTAGCAGAGTTGGCTACAGACACCTCCATTCTCCTGTAAGTCCACCCCTAAGTAAATTACCTCACATCTATCACAGGGTAAAAGTATAATTAGCAGAGTTACTGCAGAGCAGCTTGGAGTGTTCCACGTTACTGCTATTGTCTAAGGAAATGGACGTGTGACCAAGTGAGTAATACCTTATTTAATGAATCTTAGATTAATTAATTGAAAAGCTGTTTCCTGCTCTTCAAGTTCTTCTCCATCTGCAGAGGTCGACACCTGACAGGACGGGTGAAACCTTACAATCCTATATGCAGCCAGGTCTGTAGTGTTCTGCATAAATGAAAAAAATCCATCCCTCCTGTCTCTTGCTGGCAAATCAGCACCTTCGGTAAGCAGCAGTATACTCTGCATGGCTGCTAATTCAGCACTGATAATCACTGTGGCACCAGCAGATGCTTTTCAAAATTCCTTGCTGCAATACTTCACTCAAGGTCCCCCTTTGGCAAGTACTTTGTTAGTTTTGCTGTAACACACTGGGCAACGCCACCTCCATTTCCTTTGTTCCTTATTGCATGTCCATGTATCTCGGCTCTTTAATAAAGAAAACCTGCAGAATACATCCTGCAAACGGCATTTTTCTTAGAATACAGCCTCCCCGTGAAACAGTCAGCAGGGTGGTGCATATAGCACAAGTGATAACCTCACTGAATGACACACACCACAACAGCTTTAAACAAAAAATGATGCCTCTCTTACAAAAAACAGCAGCAAGCTATTTAGAGAGAATTCAGCAAATTCAGAGCAGCCCATGGTCTCTGGCTTTAGAAAGAGACTGTCTGACCTCAGAAGTCTGTCCCCTCTTTTGATCAATGTGGAATGGTTCCTCAACTGTTTTCTTGTAATGGGACCAGTATAGTTTAAACAGGCGTGGAGCAATGCTTCCCCAGGGATTTTCTTCCACATCTTACTAGAAAGGAGGAAGTTTTTCTTAACATTCGAACTTCACAAGTTTTCCTTCTCTAAAGTTCATCCTGTTATGCAGTACCCCATTGTACTAAGTGTGCACAAAGTCTCTTCCTCTTGGGACTTTCCTTGAATTTGTTTGGAGGTGATTATCATATCTCCTCTCAGTTGATGCTTTTCCAAGATGTACATAGCTTGCTCTTTTAATCTTTCCATATCAATCAAGCCTTCCCGCTACCCAACAATAATTGTGCCTTCTCTCTGAACTCCCTGCGGCTTTTCAATATCTTTCCAGTGACACAGTGCTCAGAACAGCACAGGAGATGCCAGCTGCATTTGCAGCTGTGTAAAGAAGGTGCTTCATTCACCTGCTCTGCTGCAGACTGTCTTAAACTAGATTGCTCACCTGTCCTACTGCCTTTCATTGCAACACTTCCAGGAGCCAAAGGAAAGCAGTTTTTAGTGCTGAAGGGCTGTCAAACTGGTGGAAAGATCCTCTGGATATGTCATACCATGATTCCCCCTAAGAACTCGTGCTATACCCCTCAGGTAGCACATGCTGCCTATTTCTGTGAGGGTACTGACAGCATCATTCTGAATCTGGGTTAGTTGTTGCTTCTCTGCTTTGGTCAAACTTTTGTAGCAGCAGAGTCCAAAACAGTCAATGATGTGAGGACTCTGCAGAAAACAAAAATTGTTTTGACTTTTTTTAAAGCTGTATACCACATTACAATATCTTTTCTGATTTACTTATTTACTACTTAATCTAAGAAGAAATATGTTTGTGATTAATACATAAGTCAAAGCATTCAATTACCAAGCCAAATTCCTGAAAACCTAAGCAAGTGCCCAGCTTAACATTAAAATGTGCTTGGTATTATGGGAAGAGCTATCAAAGATAACATACAAATGTGCATTGTTATATTTCTACCACTATTTAGCAAGCAGTTTTCTACTAGGGCTGAGAGAACAACAGATGTCTTTGGCTTCTTCAAGCATTGTGATCTATCAAGTAACTGATCCATCAAAGAAGTGAATTCTCTGTCACTAAGTGCAGATCATATCAGAAAAAGAGAATCACAAACAGAAGTCATAGACAAAAGACAGAGAGAAGAGAAAAATGAATGACAAAGGAAAAATATGAAAAGAGCCTTCAGGTTTGCTAAGGTTTGAACACGTATAAAGAAGGAGATATAGATAAAATGTATGAAACTTGAGATAAAAAGGTATTCTGCTGTCTCAGAAGCAGCACAGGCAATGTTTTAATTTGGATTCAGAGTTCTCCATCTTCACAGTGCTGAAACCAGCAGAAGCAGACAGTTGGCACAACGTTGGTAATATCATATTTTGCCTAATGACTGATTACACAGTGGTGTAGTTAGAATCAATAAACCGATTCCACTGGGTTAATTTCCTTTTTTCAGGTTTTTTTTCAAACTGTTAGCAAACAGTCAGCGTTCATCACCTGACATCCATAATTAAGGCTGGATGCATTTCTGAGAGATACATTCTCACACAACTTAGAATACCTGGCTTCTTGGAGGAATCAATTTTTTTGGCCTGCATTGAAAAGGGAGGGAAATTAAATGGACAATATGGCATTTTCTGGCCTTAAGATCCAGAACAGTTATTCTTTCTCAATATTTTTTTCCCAAAATATTCCAAGCAAGACCTAGTAGTTGCGTTACTTCTTTTTTTTAAAGAAAAAAAAAAAAAAAGAATAGGTGTCTACTCTGGAACCTTACTTTTCTCTGAATGTTTTTGTTTTTCCTTTTTATTCATCCCTACTAGGATTTGAGACTCCCCCCCAAATCAGCATTGAATGTGAATTTCATTATTTTGCTGTTTATTTTTCTTCCAGACCAATTAATGAGGGTGATAAATGAGATAGGAGATTAACACCAATCCCTGTGGCACCCCAGTAGCTGCCTCCCCCAAATTAAAACACTGCCATTTATCATTACCATTTGCTAATGTTCTTTCCGTCAATTTGTAGACCCTGTGGCAGTACTCCTACTGAAGCCAATCTGAATTAATTATTCAAGTACATTCATGGGAGATGCAATATCAAATACTTTATGGAAAACAAAAATGCAGTATACCAACTGATTTTCAAGTAGGGACTACTATTTTAATTATTTTAAAACCTTTTGTATCTGTTTGTGAAGATTTATTCTTTTATTATTTGTACTTCAGTGGCGCCTGAAGGATGCAGTTGTGCTGAGGACCCATTGTCATGTTTATTGCTAAAATTTTATCTCCAGCTGTTTAGTGATTCTCTTTCCTACCCCTGTCTCTCATATTTGCTTCATTTTCACCCCAAGGATAGAATTTAAATTAATGGAACTTTAATTGTCAGAATCACTGACAATTCCTTTTATAGGAAATCAGGTATGTTTTCTGTATTTTGCATATTTGCTGCTTCCACTTTGTCTCTTTCAAAGAACACTTTATTATGAGGCATGTTTGCATGAAAAGAGGCTCCTCTCTCTTTCTCTACCATGCATCTGCTCCTGCTGTGCACTCCCCACTGGGGTCTGCATCACTGATCATCCTGTCCCTGAGAAGTCTCAGTAAGTTGCGTGGAGATGACTGATGTCACACTTGGAGGATTTAGTAGTGAATAAGCAGCAGGAGTGTATCATATCTGAAGAAACTGAGACCCCATCTTGTCTGTGCTGGAAAATGCCGGTCAGATTTAAAAAAAAATGTCAGAGTGCTTCTTAATACAAGAAAGAAAGCCTCTACATGCCAAACTGAAAATAGACTGATTCTAAAGGAGGAGAGGAATGGATATTTGAACAAGCCTGGTTACATCCTGAGTACAAGGACAGATGAGCTGTGTGAACGGATCTCCTATGCCAGCTTTGGTCTTTGGAAGACTCAGAAGGCAGCACTTTGCCTATAAATTTACAATTTCCTTACTTTGTGTTCTTTTGTTTTTTTTTTCTTTTAAATAAAGGAGATTACCTTCTTCACAGTCTTCCCTGTGTTTCTTTCCCTGGGACAACCCAGTAGCAGTGTCTGACAGAGAACCGTCCTCCCCCTCACCCAGGAAAGAGTGCACATGACACTGGAGAATGTTTCAAGGAAACACTGCAGTATCTTCTCCTTGGTCAAAGAGCAGAGCTTGGAGAAAATATGTTCTCCTACCCCCTAAAACCACAGGATTTACCTGACTAAACTAATTTTTCCCTCCTACTCATGCAACAGCATTCTGCCCAGCACTGCTGAAAGTGTCCCATCTCACTGTTCCTTTGTAAGGAAGCCATTTTTTGTGCCCCAAAAAATCACAAATCGGCTGTGCTTTGAATTTTTTTAAGAGCCTTTAAAAGTCACAGGACAAGGAACAAAGGTTTCCAGTCCCACTGTGTTCCTACGGATGCTGTGGAGCCACTTCCTTAAACAAGGTACTTAGTGCCGTGCTGGCATACTCCTTCCTGGTGCTAGAGGAAACCTGGCAACTCAGCAGCATCTTGCCTGAGTTAGAGCTCCAGGCTAGTGCTGATGTGGGAATCAGATCTTATGTAGCCCATCCTGACTCCTGAAATGGCCTGTTACTGCCTCTTATTAGTCCTCCAAAGGGAAATAGTCAGTACCCCTCTTTCAAATAATCTTCATTATGACCAGCAGCTGCCTTTGTTTTCCCCTCTGCTGACAATTATGTGCAGGCTACTGGCCAAAGGAGGTTAGGCCTTATTTTAAGCTCTGTAGCCACTAAGCAGACTTGGGCTTCTGCGTCTAAAATTGATTTTCGTACCAGCCCGCCTCAGCAAAGCTGTGGATTCCCCCTCCCTGGGAGTGTTCGAGGCCAGGTTCCATGGGGAGTTTCATACACGGTCCTCGTGCAGCATGGCC
>Ga0181612_109920_pt1 | contig 11900 bp, 6 predicted proteins | sample HoacroProtozoa21_FD_119630 | JGI IMG/M metagenome (GOLD analysis project Ga0181612, IMG submission 119630) | Hoatzin crop microbial communities from Cojedes, Venezuel. Combined Assembly of Gp0051906, Gp0051904, Gp0051908 | reverse complement strand
TAACATCAGAAGTGAGTTCCGCTACACCAACAAGGAGACCTTCTTCTCGGCTAACGCCAACCTGGACGCATCCCTTGTCACCAACCCGGTGGTGAACGCCTCGTGGTATTCTTCCAGCGGAGCGCAGTACACCATTCCCGTCAACGGACCCGCTTCAGCAAGCGTCAATCTGAGGGGATTCATAAACGCCCCCATAGCTAAGTCTGACTTCTCCATATCCAACATGACGAGAATAGGATTTTCCAAATCCTCCTCTTATGTGGGTGACACTTCCTTCGATACGGACAAGTACTACCAGGACAGCGAATTCGATTACGAGCTCTTCCACGAGGATTATCCCGACATCGACGATACGGACATTTTCGAGCGCAATACGGTGACTTCCTTCAATGCCACCGAAAGGCTCCGCCTAACTTACCGTACGGACGCCATAGAGGTGACTCTCTCCGGAAGGACTAGGATGCAGAAGGCATGGTATACGGTTTCGTCCACTTCGACCTCATGGACTTTCTCCAACCAGCTTTCCAACACAGTCACGTGGACTCTCCCGCTGGATTTCGTTGTGAAGACCGACCTCAGGTACAATTGGTACAACGGTTACACGGTAAAGCAGGATGACGAGTGGATTCTGAACCTTGAACTGCAGAAGATATTCGGAAGCGTTACCCTTGCACTCAAGGGGTACGACATATTCAACCAGGCCAAGAGCATATCGGTAACCGACACGGCCAACTACCATTCCGAGATCCGCAACAATACCCTGGGACGTTATGTCCTGCTTTCCGTCTCATGGAGGTTCGGAAACTTCGGGGAAAAGGGTAACAGGTTCGGTCCCGGTCCCGGTAGGGGAGGGAGACCTCCCATGGGTCCCGGCGGCCCTCCGCCAAGATTCTGATAAGATAAAGGCCGTTCTCCTTTGGGGGGACGGGCTTTTGCTAATAGTGTAGCCTACGATATCCTGTAGGTTTTCAACTCCCTTACGAGTTCCCTTTCACTCCTTCCGAGTTCATTCCTGCAGAGAACGTCAAGAAGCGCGTGAAACTTGACCGAGTGGTTCATGTGACGAAGGTGACAGAGTTCGTGCAGTATCACCGAATCCCTCAGGTGGTCGGGAAGCAGCACAAGCCTCAGGTTCAGGTTTATGTTGCCTTTCGTTGAGCAACTTCCCCAGTTGCTCCTGTTGTCCTTTATTGTTACCCTGTTCACCTTGAACCCGTACTTCCCGGCCAATTCCATGACACGCGGCGGAAGGACCTGTTTCGCTTTCATCCTTACCATGAAGATCTCCTTTTCCCTGTCCGCGCTTTGCGAAGCAGTAGGGGTGACGGCCCTCCTTTTTATCTTTTCAATGTGCTGCTTCACATATTCCCTGTTGAGGTTCAGGAAGGCTATCCCCTTGTCATAGGGGACCCTTTGGGGAACGGTTATGCTTACCTTTCCGTCGGGACGCATCCTTATGGTGATCCTTTTGGCCCTGGGGTTCCGTCTCAGGGTGACTTCCCCGAAATCCTTATCCCTGTATGAACTCAGCGTGATTTTCATGAGGATGTAAATGTAACAAATCGGGCGGACCAATCAAAGGCCCGCCCGGTTCAAAACGTCCAATTATACGGATCAGATCTCGTTCATCTCTTTCTCATAGTCCTCCTTGCTGCTCACCAGGATGTCCTGATATTCCTTCAGGCCCGTTCCGGCGGGTATGAGGTGACCGCTGATGACATTCTCCTTCAGACCTTCGAGGTTGTCCACGCGGGCCCTGATAGCGGCTTCGCTGAGGACTTTCGTGGTCTCTTGGAATGATGCCGCGCTTATGAAGGAATCCGTCTTGAGCGCCGCCTTGGTGATTCCCTGGAGAACCTGTTTTGCGGTAGCGGGACGGGCTTCCCTTACGGTCATCATCGTGCGGCCCTGACGCTCGAGTGAAGCGTTCTCGTTGGCGATTTCACGGGCATTGACGATATCTCCGTTGCGGAAGTGTTCTGAGTCTCCCTTGTCGAGGACTTTGAACTTCCCGAAGATGTCATCGTTGGCGTCCATGAATTTCCACTTGTCGACGAGCTCGTCGGGGAGGAATTCGGTGTCTCCCGGTTCGAGGATCATCACTTTGCGCATCATCTGACGGACGATTATCTCAAAGTGCTTGTCGTTGATCTTCACTCCCTGCAGACGGTATACCGCCTGGATCTCGTTTACGATGTATTCCTGGGCCTTGACGGGTCCCATCACGTTGAGGATGTCCGAAGGTGAGATGCCTCCGTCGGAGAGCCTTGTTCCGGCCCTTACGAAGTCGTTCTCCTGGACAAGTATCTGCTTGGAGGTGGGAACGAGGTATGTCTTCTCGACACCTGAGCGGTTGCGGATGATGATCTCGCGGTTACCCCTCTTCTTCTTACCCATGATGACCTCACCGTTGATTTCGGAGATGGTTGCGGGGTTGGAAGGGTTACGGGCCTCGAAGAGCTCATTGACCCTGGGCAGACCGCCGGTGATGTCGCTGGCCTTTCCGATGGCACGCGGTATCTTGATTACGATGTCTCCGACCTGTACGGTGTCACCCTGTTCGGGGATGATGTGCGCACCAACCGGGAGGTTTATCGTACGGAGTGTGTCTCCTGCCTCATTCAGGATGTTCATCACGGGATCCTTGGTACGGTTCCTCGACTCGATGATGACCTTATCCCTACCTACCGACATGTCGTCAGCCTCGATACGGTATGTCTCACCTTCGACAAGGTTCTCGTAAGCCACGGTACCGGATTCCTCGATGATGGTTACGGCGTTGTAAGGGTCCCATTCGCAGATGATGTCACCCTTCTTTACGGCGTCACCGTCGAATTTGTAGATGGTGGCTCCGTAGGGGATGTCGTACTGCGAGAAGGTCATGCCGGAATTGGGATCCACGATCTTCAGCTCGGTCATACGGCTGACTACCACTGTCTCCACTTCATCGGTATCCTTGTTCGTGCGCTTGATGGTCCTGAGTTCGTTGTAGGCGAGTTTGCCGTCGTACTTGGATGTGATGGAGTTGTCGGTCGTCTCACTGGATGCGGCACCTCCCACGTGGAAGGTACGCAGGGTAAGCTGTGTACCCGGCTCTCCGATGGACTGTGCTGCGATTACGCCGACGACCTCTCCCTTCTCGACCATGCGTGAAGTCGCAAGGTTACGTCCGTAGCACTTGGCGCAGACACCCTTTCTGGATTCGCAGGTGAGCACCGAGCGGATCTCAACCTGTTCGATGGGCAGGGACTCGATGAGCGCCGCAGTGTCTTCGCGGATCTCTTCGCCGGCCTTGAGGATGAGTTCCCCTGTGAGGGGATTGAATATGTCGTGTACGCTGGTACGTCCCAGGATCCTCTCTCCGAGGCTCTCCACCACTTCGTCCTTGTTCTTTATCGCCTTTGCGATAAGTCCCCTGAACGTTCCGCAGTCCTCTTCGGTGATTATCACGTCGTGGGATACGTCCACAAGACGCCTTGTCATGTAACCTGCGTCCGCAGTCTTAAGCGCGGTATCGGCAAGACCCTTCCTGGCTCCGTGGGTTGACACGAAGTACTCGAGCACCGTCATACCCTCCTTAAGGTTGGAGATGACAGGATTCTCGATGGTCTCGTTACCGGAAGCTCCGCTCTTCTGGGGCTTGTTCATAAGTCCGCGCATACCGCAGAGCTGCTTGATCTGCTGGGTTGAACCACGGGCTCCGGAGTCGAGCATCATGAATACGGGGTTGAATCCGTCGTTGTCGGCTGAGATCTTCTCCTTGACGATGTCGGAGAGCTTGTTGTCGATGCTCTTCCAAAGGTCGATGACCTTGTTGTACCTCTCGTTGTTGGTGATGAATCCCATCTGGTAGTTCTGCTTGAACTCTTCCACCTGACGGTAGCCGTCTTCGATGATGGCCTTCTTCTCTTCGGGAACGAGCACGTCACCCAAATTGAAGGAGATACCGGCCCTGAACGCACGGTCGTATCCGAGGTTCTTTATGTCGTCGAGGAACTGTGCCGTACGGGTCACACCGGTGTTCTTTATGACGTTGGTGATGATCTTTCGGAGTTCCTTCTTGTCGATGACGCTGTTCACGTAGGGAACCTCGTCGGGAACGAACTGGTTGACGATGATCCTACCTGCGGTAGTCTCGACCATCTGCGCACCCTTGGAGGGATCCTGCTTGTCCTTGGGAAGGCGGACGCTTATCTTTGCGTGGAGCGCTATGGCATTCTCGTTGAGTGCCACGATCACTTCCTCGGGTCCGAAGAAACGCAGTCCCTCTCCCTTTGCACCCGGACGGATCTTGCTTATGTAGTAGAGTCCGAGCACCATGTCCTGCGAAGGAACGGTGATAGGGCTTCCGTTGGCGGGGTTGAGGATGTTCTGCGATCCGAGCATCAGCAGCTGAGCCTCCATGATGGCGGCGTTGCCAAGCGGAAGGTGGACTGCCATCTGGTCTCCGTCGAAGTCGGCGTTGAATGCCGTACAAGCCAGAGGGTGCAGCTGGATGGCCTTACCTTCTATCATCTTAGGCTGGAATGCCTGGATACCGAGTCGGTGGAGGGTAGGGGCACGGTTCAGAAGGACGGGATGGCCTTTCATCACGTTCTCCAAAATGTCCCAGATCACGGGATCCTTGCGGTCCACGATCTTCTTCGCGCTCTTCACCGTCTTTACGATACCCCTTTCGATGAGCTTACGGATGATGAACGGCTTGTAGAGCTCGGCGGCCATGAATTTGGGCAGACCGCACTCGTGCATCTTAAGCTCAGGACCCACTACGATGACCGAACGGGCGGAGTAGTCGACCCTCTTACCGAGCAGGTTCTGACGGAAACGTCCCTGCTTACCCTTGAGGCTGTCCGAAAGGGACTTCAGAGCCCTGTTGGACTCGCTCTTGACGGCTGAGGACTTCTTCGAATTGTCGAACAGGCAGTCGACGGCCTCCTGGAGCATACGTTTCTCGTTGCGGAGAATGACTTCGGGAGCCTTTATCTCGATGAGCCTCTTCAGGCGGTTGTTCCTTATTATGACCCTACGGTAAAGGTCGTTGAGGTCGGAAGTCGCGAAGCGTCCTCCGTCCAGGGGAACGAGCGGCCTGAGGTCGGGAGGGATTACGGGTATGATCTTCATTATCATCCACTCGGGACGGTTGATTCCGTAGGACTCCTCGAACCATTTCACAACGTTGAGCCTCTTGAGGATGTCGTTCTTCCTCTGCTGGGAGGTTTCGTTGGCCATGGTCTCGCGAAGCTGGGCGGCCAGTTCGCGGGCGTCTATCTCCTTCAGTAGGTCATAGATACCCTCGGCACCCATCTTTGCGATGAACTTCTCGGGATCGTCATCCGGGCGGGATGCGTTGTCGGGCAGGCTTTCCAGTATCTCAAGGTACTCGTCCTCGCTGAGGAGGTCCATCTTAGCCACCGGAGTGTTGTCTTGGAGTTTGGCGTTGCCCGGGTTGATTACCACGTATTTCTCGTAGTATATGATGGATTCCAGTTTCTTGGCGGGTATACCCAGGAGTGCGGAAATCTTGTTGGGCGCGGATTTGAAGTACCAAATGTGGGCCACGGGAACGGTCAGGACGATGTGTCCCATCCTTTCCCTGCGGACCTTCTTCTCGGTAACCTCCACGCCGCAGCGGTCGCAGACGATTCCGCGGTAGCGGATCCTCTTGTATTTTCCGCAATAGCATTCGTAGTCCTTGGTAGGGCCGAAGATCTTTTCGCAGAAAAGTCCGTCTTTCTCGGGCTTGTAGGTCCTGTAGTTAACCGTTTCGGGTTTGAGGACCTCTCCGCAGGAACGGTCGATGATGTTCTCGGGAGATGCCAGGGAAATGCTGATTCTCTGGAAGTTGCTCTTGACTTTTGAATCCTTGTTATTGAAGTTAGGCATATTTCTTCTGTGTGAAAATCAATTTAATTCCGCTTAATCCAAAGTAACCTGGAGTCCGAGACCCCTCAGTTCGTGCAGCAGCACGTTAAGGGATTCGGGTATGCCCGGTGTAGGCATGGGATCTCCTTTGACGATGGCCTCGTAGGTCTTGCTCCTTCCGTTGACGTCGTCACTCTTGACCGTGAGGATCTCCTGGAGGGCGTTGGCGGCACCGAATGCCTCAAGTGCCCAAACCTCCATTTCTCCGAACCTCTGGCCTCCGAACTGTGCCTTACCACCGAGAGGTTGCTGGGTGATGAGCGAGTAGGGACCGATGCTCCTGGCGTGCATCTTATCGTCGACCATGTGGCCGAGCTTGATCATGTAGATGACGCCCACGGTAGCCTCCTGGTCGAAGTAGTCACCGGTTCCACCGTCACGAAGGCGTGTCTTGCCGAAGCGGGGAAGTCCCGCCTCATCGGTGTACTTGCAGATGTCTTCGATAGTGGCGCCGTCGAAAATCGGGGTGCTGAACTTGAGTCCGAGCTTGGCTCCCGCCCAACCGAGGACTGTCTCATAGATCTGTCCCAGGTTCATACGGGAAGGCACTCCCAGAGGGTTCAGTACGATGTCAACCGCAGTTCCGTCGTCGAGGAAAGGCATGTCCTCCTCCCTTACGATCTTCGCTACGATACCCTTGTTTCCGTGGCGTCCGGCCATCTTATCACCGACGGTGATCTTACGCTTCTTGGCGATGTATACCTTGGCGAGCTGGAGCACTCCGTTGGCAAGTTCGTCTCCGATCTTGATCTTATCCATCTTCCTCTTGCTCAGGGCCTCCTCTTCCTTGGATGCAAGGCAGTAGTTGTTTATGAGGTCGCGCACGAGGGCGGAATCCTTGTCGTCGGAAAGCCACTTGTTGGAGTTGACGTTGGCGTAGTTGATGCCTTCGAGCATCTCGGCGGTGATGGTCTTGCCTTTGGCGATAACCTCCACTCCGTCGATTTCGCTCACACCGGCGCTCTTCTTTCCTACAACGAGTTTGTCGAGTTTGTCAAGGAAGGTCTTCTTCAGGGAAGCCTGTTTCTTGTCGGCCTCCTCCTGGATGCTGTCAAGGCGTGCCTTGAGCTCGGCCCTTGCGCTGCGGCGGTTGCTTTCCTTGGCTGCCTTTGCGTAAAGGTTCGTCTTTATGACGGTTCCGCTGAGTGAAGGGTTGGCCTTCAGGGATGCGTCCTTTACGTCACCGGCCTTATCGCCGAATATGGCCCTAAGGAGTTTCTCCTCAGGTGAGGGGTCGCTCTCTCCCTTGGGGGTAATCTTACCGATGAGGATGTCTCCGGGTTCGATATGGGCACCCACCCTTATGATACCGTTTTCGCCGAGGTCCTTGGTAGCGTCTTCGCTTACGTTGGGGATGTCGGATGTGAGTTCCTCCATACCGCGTTTGGTCTCGCGTACTTCGGTCAGGAATTCGTCAACGTGTACACTTGTGAGGATGTCCCAACGGACCATCTTCTCGGAAAGTACGATGGCGTCCTCATAATTGTATCCCTTCCAAGGCATGAAGGCCACCATGAGGTTGCGTCCCAAGGCGAGTTCGCCGTTCTGGGTTGCGTAGCCTTCCGTCAGGATCTGGCCCTTTACGACCTTGTCGCCCTTGCGGACGATGGGCCTGAGCTTGATGGTCGTACTCTGGTTGGTGCGACGGAAGTTGGGGAGCTTGTATGTGGTGATTTCAGGATTGAAGGAAACGAATTTCTCGTCCTTGGTCATGTCGTAGCGGACACGGATTTCGTTTGCATCCACATATTCGACCTCACCGTTGCGCTCTGCCTGGATCTGGGTGCGTGAGTCGATGCAGACCCTCTCCTCCAGACCGGTTCCCACGATGGGGGACTCGGGGCTCAGAAGGGGAACGGCCTGACGCATCATGTTCGCTCCCATAAGGGCGCGGTGCGCATCGTCGTGCTCCAAGAAAGGAATGAGCGAAGCGGCTACCGAAGCCATCTGGTTGGGCGCCACGTCCATATAGTTGACCTCGTCCTTGGTAACCACGGGGAAGTCGGCCTCGAGGCGGCACTGGATCCTGTCTTCGAGGATGTTGCCGTCGTCGTCCATCTTAACCTTTGCAAGGGAAACGAGCTGTCCCTGCTCCTCTTCGGCGCTCATGAAGTCCCAACCCTTGTCGGTAAGGTCTACCTTTCCGTCCTTAACCTTGCGGTAAGGGGTTTCGATGAATCCCAGGTCGTCGATCTTTGCGTAAACGCACAGTGACGAGATAAGACCGATGTTCGGTCCTTCAGGGGACTCGATAGGACAGAGCCTTCCGTAGTGGGTGTAGTGCACGTCACGTACCTCGAAGCCCGCCCTGTCACGGGAAAGACCTCCGGGACCGAGGGCCGACAGACGCCTCTTGTGGGTAACCTCCGAAAGGGGGTTCGTCTGGTCCATGAACTGCGAGAGCTGGCTGGATCCGAAGAACGAATTAATTACCGAAGAAAGTGTCTTGCTGGTAATCAGGTCGGTGGGGTTGAACTGTTCGCTGTCGCGCACGTTCATCTTCTCCCTTATGGTACGGGACATCCTGGCGAGTCCTACGCTGAACTGCGCCGCGAGCTGCTCGCCCACGGTGCGGACGCGACGGTTGCTCAGGTGGTCGATGTCGTCCACCGTAGCCTTGGAGTTTATGAGCTGGATGAGATACTTTATGATCTCAATTATGTCGTTGTGCGTGAGGACCCTTACGCTGGGGTCGGTCTTCAGGGAGAGTTTCTTGTTCAAGCGGAAACGTCCCACGTTGCCGAGGTCGTATTTCTTCTCGGAGAAGAAAATCTTGTCGATGACGTCGCGTGCGGTAGCCTCATCGGGCGGTTCGGAATTGCGCAGCTGCTTGTAGATGTAGTTGACAGCCTGCTGTTCCGTGTTGGTGGGGTCCTTCTTTATGGTGTTGTGGATGATGGCGTACTCGCTGTCTATCTTATCGTTTTTCTGGATAAGGATGGTCTTGACCTCGGCGTCCATCAGCTTTGCGATGGTCTCCTCGTTGAGTTCTTCAGACCTTTCGACAACGGGTTTCGTCCTTTCGATGGGAATCACCTCTCCGGTGTCCTCATCCACGAAGTCCTCGTTCCAAGTCTTGAGGACCTTCACCGCCAGTTTGGCCCCCATGTGCTTCTTAAGGTTTTCGGGAGTCGCCTCTATCTCGTCGGCGAGTCCGAAAATGTTGATGATATCCTTGTCGGAACTGTATCCGATGGCGCGTAGGAGCGTCGTTACGGGAAGCTTCTTCTTACGGTCGATGTACGCGTACATGACATTGTTGATGTCGGTCGCGAACTCGATCCATGACCCCTTGAAGGGGATGATCCTTGCCGAATAGAGCTTCGTTCCGTTTGCGTGCATGCTCTGGTCGAAGAATACGCCGGGGGAGCGGTGCAGCTGAGATACGATTATGCGCTCCGAGCCGTTGATGACGAATGTGCCGGCTGGAGTCATGTAGGGTATGTTACCCAGGAACACGTCCTGCGTCTTCGTGTCGAAGTCCTCGTGGTCGGGGTCGCTGCACGAAAGGCGGAGTTTTGCCTTGAGAGGAACGTTGTAGGTCTGTCCTCTCTCCAGACACTCTTCAATCGAATACTGGGGAGGATCTATGAAATAGTCGATGAACTCGAGCTTGTAATTGTTCCTCGTGTCTTCGATAGGGAAAATTTCCTGGAAAACTTGATACAGGCCCTCGCTCTTGCGGTTCTCGGGAGTGGTGTCCAGCTGGAAGAAATCCTTGAACGATTTGAGCTGAACCTCCAGAAGGTCTGGATAATCCAGGATTTTCGATGTTGCGAAATTTATCCTTTGATTTCTGGTCTTGGTTGACATGTTCTGCCTTTGAAAATGAGAAAAAATTTATATGCAAAAAGGTTTAGAGCCTATTATCCTCGGCTCTAAACCTGTTTGTCTTCCCCTTTCGGGGGAGCCAAGAGAGGTCTTATTTAACCTCAACCTCGGCGCCGGCCTCTTCGAGAGTAGCTTTGAGCTGCTCTGCCTCAGCCTTGGAAACTTTCTCCTTCAAAGGTGCGGGAGCCTTGTCAACAAGGTCTTTCGCCTCTTTAAGTCCGAGTCCGAGGGCTTCCTTGACAACCTTGATGACTGCAAGTTTAGCCTGTCCTGCGCTCTTGAGGACAACGTCGAATTCGGTCTGCTCTGCGGGCTCAGCTGAAGCTGCAGCAGCACCGGGGGCGGCAACCGCTACCGCAGCGGCTGCAGGCTCGATTCCGTACTCTTCTTTGAGAACATTAGCAAGTTCCTGTACGTCTTTCACAGTAAGGTTAACCAACTCTTCTGCAAGTTTTTTAACATCTGCCATAATTAAAGGTTTTTTAAATTGTTAATATATTATTTTTCTTTTTTGCTATTCTTTCTCCGAAAGAGTCTTCACGATGCCTGCGATAGTTCCACCGGCGCTCTGGAGAGCGGAGATGACGTTGCGGGCAGGGGACTGGAGAATGGTGACGATCTCGCCGATGAGTTCTTCTTTGCTCTTGATGTTGGCGAGGGTCTCGATCTTGTCAGCACCTACGAAAGCGCATTCCTGAACATACGCACCCTTGAGGGCGGGTTTTTCAAGCTTTGTCTCCTTCACGTACTTCTTAATGAGGCGTGCGGGAGCGTTGGCTACCGTAGTGTACATGATCGCCGTGTTGCCTTCAAGAACCTGGGACAGCTGGGAAAGTTCGTCGTTCTCTGCGTCCTTTATGACCTTGTTGAAAAGGGTGTTCTTTACGACTGAAAGCTTGATGCCTTCTTCGAAGCACATGCGGCGGAGTTTTACCGTCTGCTGGGCATTCAGGCCGGAGATGTCCGTTACATAGAAATCGGGGGTCTCCTTGAGCTGGTCCTTAATGGATTGGATGATCTGGGCTTTTTCTTCTCTTCTCATGTCTTTTCCTTTTTAGTCAGCCATACTGAATGTCTTGGTGTCGAGCTTGATGCCGGGGCTCATGGTAGTGCAAAGCGCAGCACTTATGATGTAAGTGCCCTTGAGAGCCTGGGGCTTGAGCTTGAGAATCTCTGAAATGACGGCCTTCGCGTTCTGGGCGATCTGCTCGGGGGTGAAGGAAACCTTACCGATGGCGGTGTGGATGATACCGGTCTTGTCGACCTTGAAATCGATCTTACCACCCTTGACTTCCTTAACGGCCTTGCCGACTTCCATTGTGACGGTGCCGGTCTTGGGGTTAGGCATGAGTCCGCGGGGGCCGAGGATACGACCGATGGGACCTACCTTAGGCATGACCGAAGGCGTACAGATGATGACGTCTACGTCAGTCCATCCGCCCTTGATCTTCTCGATATACTCGTCAAGTCCAACGTAGTCTGCGCCGGCTTCCTTCGCCTCGGCTTCCTTGTCGGGGGTGCAGAGTACGAGTACCCTCGTAACCTTACCTGTTCCGTTGGGAAGGGTGACCACGCCACGGACCATCTGGTTCGCTTTACGGGGGTCAACTCCAAGGTTTACGGCAATCTCGACAGATGCGTCGAACTTGGTGTAGTTGATGTCCTTCAGAAGTGCACTGGCCTCATTGAGGTCATAGAGTTTCGTTGAGTCGAATTTTTCGGCTACAGCTTTCTGGTTTTTCGTGAGTTTTGCCATAATGCACTATATTTTAAACATCTGCGGGAAACTCTCCCGTTACCTTTACACCCATACTCCTGGCAGTTCCGGCTACCATCCTCATAGCTGAGGCCAGGGTAAAACAATTCAGGTCGGGCATTTTGCCTTCCGCGATAGTCTTAACCTGATCCCATGTTATGGAAGCCACTTTGTTCCTGTTGGGCTCTCCCGAACCCTTCTGGATCTTAGCTGCCTCTTTGATTGAAACCGCTACCGGTGGCTGCTTTACCTCAAAGGAGAAGGACTTGTCCGAATAAACGGTGATGACTACAGGCAGAACCTTACCGGCCTGACTCTGGGTGGCCGCATTGAACTGCTTGCAGAAGTCCATGATGTTAAGTCCCTTGGAACCGAGAGCCGGTCCTACCGG
>Ga0181612_115256_pt1 | contig 11901 bp, 4 predicted proteins | sample HoacroProtozoa21_FD_119630 | JGI IMG/M metagenome (GOLD analysis project Ga0181612, IMG submission 119630) | Hoatzin crop microbial communities from Cojedes, Venezuel. Combined Assembly of Gp0051906, Gp0051904, Gp0051908 | reverse complement strand
GAGCTGTGGCAGGAAACAACAGCGTGGCAGGAAGGAATTGACAGTGTGGCAGGAAACGGTGACGTTCCCGCTGCTCCAGTGTCCCGAGCTCGTCGCTCTACCTTCCCATCAGGGTTCCGTGTCTGCCGCTCCCAAGGCTCACCTCCAGATCGGAACCTGGGTTGCTCAAACCACCAAACTATGTCCCCTCTAGTCCAGCCAGGACTCCACAGCTGTAGACAGAATGTGACCAGAAATGAAAAAAATGTCTGTACATTTGCACCTAAATTGATGTTTCAGCATGAGGAATTATCAGCAAATTCCCACCAAAATGGTTGAAACATAACTTTCCATCAAAATATTAACTTGTATACTTTTCCATTTTATTAAAGATAATTTGAAGTGTTTTACACATGACTATGCAATGCTTTACACTATGTACATACACACACAAATATATGTGTATGTGTGTGTGTTTCGTCAAGTCTGATCTGCCTCAGATCAGTATAGTGAATGCAAAGTCACAAAAGGGGAGAGATCCTGGATCAGATATTTCTGTCTGCAAATGAGAATTCTCTACCCGACCCACCTGCCTGCTCCCCACTCCCAAAAAAGCCTTTACCAGAGGTGAGACGTTCCCACAAATTCTAGTTTCTAGGAATCACTATTTTCCCAGTAAAAATAGATTTTAATTAAAAAATTCTCAATCATACGTTTGTACCTACATCTAGAAAGGCGTATGCCCATAATATACCTTTTAATTTCTACTGGTAAAATGCTGAGACGAAAGCCATGAAATGCTGTTATAGAAACGGTAAATGTCTTCAACCATTTCAACTAGCAGAAGGTGAAACTTGGCTTCTAGAATATAAGCATAGAATTGAATATGACTTGTGCTATATAACTCCACAATGTATTAAAATATAGCTAACAATTGAAAACAGTGAGATCAATTCTTTAGTGAAAACAGCAGCTGTGCAGATTTCTCTTCTCTTGCTTCCTCATGAAAAAAATCACTACCAGCGTCACAGTGCTCATCAGCCCTATCTGCTTGCTCTCCACATAGCTTTGATTTTTGCTGGTGTTTATTCCCTATCCTGGAATCACCCCCCTTGACTGTGAGACGTTTCACAGTAACATTTCACACCACGAGTGTTATGAGGATGATTCATAATTTGCTGCTCCCACAGTGTGCTCCTCCGCAAACGAAGTCGGTCCCTGTATCTGTTTCCTATTCTCCGCAGGATACATTTCCTGTAAGCACTCCCTGAGAAGGAAGGGCTCTTCCTTTCTGTACAAATATAAAGCGTGTTTCAGCTCCCAAATCTTAAAACAAAGACTGGAAATTAGTCATCATGCAAATAGACTCTAGGCTGTGTTATTTTCCAAGTCCTATGTCACTAAAATAATTGAATCCTCTCAGTTCCCATAAATGTGGTGATGATTAGGCTGGAAGGAGGAAAGAGATGAACTAGGAGTGAAAAAAAAGTCAAAACAAAGACTAAGTAGCTGTGACTAACAAACCGAGCAAAAGGAGAAATAATGGACACATTTTCTTTCAGTACCTAATGAAACCAGCATCAGTGGTAGAACAAAGATATCATTGTTAATTCTGCACTCCTAAAATGTGATGACAAGCTCATGAAATGGTGGTTCTGGATTAGGTTCAAAGCGTCGCCAGAAATCTTGAAAAAGGAGGCCAGGCAAGGATAACATAAGCATGTTATGCCAAAACTCAAAATCATTGCACGAGGAAAAAAAAACCTTGCTTGATACAAAAAAAAATTATCAAAACTACATGGAAAGAGAGAAGTGCTGTATTGTGTGATCTTTTAGTGTTTACAACTAACAACGATATCAGTATTGGAGACAGACCATGGTATAAACACAGCATACAGCCACACACTCCAGAGAGTATGCACAGATTTGGAGAGCATGCTGGGGAGCAAGGGGTCTGAGGTGGAACCAGTCACAAGCTGCAGGTACAGATATGCAAAACACAGCCAAACTATTTATTCTACTAACTACTTCTGTGATGGTAAGAAGGGTTTCATCATGGCAACAACAACACACACGAAATTTCACTGGCACGTCTGGATTATAACTGTCAAACATGCGTGGAGTACCAGGCTGAAAAGCACACCACAGCACATGCACTCTTCTGCTTATCTCCTTCCTCCTTGTTTCAGTTTTGATTTTGCAGTGGCACAGATGTGACAAGGGAGAAGATAAGGCATTTACTTGCGCTGCTCTTCTGGGCTAAAATCAGTCCTGAGGCCTGTTGTGGAAATATCTGCAGCCCCTCTTGCAGTGACTTACTGAGTTTTAAAGCTTAAAATCCTTCCAAAGTAACAACAACAACAAACTGCATATGACACTGGTTACAGGGATGCATTGTTCTCACCAGACAGTTCTCAATACATCAACGATCTTTTCTCAAAAGGAACATGTGGAGTGGAGCACCAGCTCCGACAAACAAAGTTAGAGGCTAGAACTGGGCGGGAAATGGTTTTACTAGTTCAAAAATAGGGGAACATGTCAACATTGTTCCATTCAGCATCAGAACGGGACCAACATTATTAAGGGTAAGCAAGAGATGTCACAGAAAGCCAAAGAAAGGAGAGCTGAAGTTCTTTCCTACAACGCTGAGGACATAACTTAAAAGCCCTGTTTTGTCTGGAAAATGGGTTTCATAGTCTTAGGATGGCAGGAAATATACAGTGGTTGGTTACCACAGTCTCTATTTTCTCTTTGCTTTTTAAAAGTGTATAAAAATGAAAATCCATTCATAGTTGCCCTGAAAAACTTTATCGACAGGAGTGTGAACAAAACAGGCGTTTTTCTTACCTAAAAACAAAAAAAAAGTTTAAAAATCAGACCACCTATGAAACATATTGAGGTACCCTACAGAAATTTTACCCAGCTCCGTGCCTAATAGCCATGGGGAGATGTATATTCACAGTAGCTGTAGTCACCATACCACAAAATTACAGAGAAAACCTACCCGATTACGAGTTAGTCTATGCACTAACTCAGCTTGTTTGCAATGAAAAATATTTGTCAGTATAATTTGTTGTTTGTGGTAGTTATTGTTCCTAATAGCTTTTCTTCATGGATAAATGAGGACTTAAAAACATCGGCACCATGAAATGCTCTGTAGCGTAAAAGCAGCTCTCATCTTTAGTTTCCACTGAGGCAGCTGGAGTATGAAATGTTACCTAAACTCGTCTGCGTATTTCATTTTAAAACAGCTATTAAAACTGCTTGTAACTCCTAGGAAAGTAAGCTTTCATGCCTGATTTTACAGGCCTAGAGTCTGTTTATGGGTGAAATTTTACAAAGCTTAGCCGTAAAAAGGTCAGTGTCTTGAGTCAGAGACTGAAACATTCCCTTTCAGATATTCAGTTTACGATACACCTGCCACTATTCATTTTAGTAGTACTATTGTCAAGTAAAGTGTTATCTGGCTTGAACTGAAGTACAAAACTAAATATATTGGATAAAAAGGCAGCGTGAAGAAAGAAACATTGTAAGAAATGCTTGCAACTTTCTATTTAAATAGGTAATGCTTCTGCAGAAGAGGACAGAGGCTGAAACCTTGCAGCAGAGTTCTTTGGAAGTTGACTGTGTTCCAGCAAGAAGTTTTTCCATTTAGAAAATGCTATGAAGCCTGTGTTAGCAGGCTTATAGAAACATATGCTTTAGCAGGAGCTGGTAATACTAACCTTCTACAAGAGACTGCATATGCATGTGTCAGTATAACAACAGTTAGTAAATATTTAGCTTATTAAATACATATTGAAAGATTTTTTTTCTCATGCATTGAACTAGGAAATAAAAAGAAAACAAATAGTAAGAAATAACTATGGCTGTAAACAATTATTTTGGAACATATTTTTCCTTAAATTTTTCAGACACCAATTACTTATTACATCACCTTTATTATTTTCAACTGAGTTGAAAACCTGGTGATACACTGTTGAATTTAAAACTAGATTTAAATACACAGTGTATGCAAAAAATCAAAATCACACTCTTATTGAAGAGAAGGCAGGCATTTTTTATTTATTTATATTGAGGAGAGAGCTAATGAAACAGAAGTATCTTCCCTAGAAATGTCAGAAAAGAGTAATAAACTGGTCTGAAATTGTTAGAATCAACAACTGTTGTCTTTGGTGCAAATACTTCCTATATTCCCTTTCCAAAATGTTAGTCAAAGTTTTGTACAGATTATAAAAATCTGTAAGGAACTTTGCCTTTAGTGGAAGAGTATACCCCTCCCCTCACAACGACTAAATCTATTATCATAAATTGCTCTGATCTGTCTTCTTAACATTACTGCTAATATTCTTAGCAAATATTTAAAAAGAAAATTAAATGATGAATGGAATAGGAAGCACTCAGAAAAGGGGAAGAGTGACTTCATAGCCACAACTGAGACACTCACAGGAGACTGGTACAAAGAAGAAATTTGAATCTGACCCCAAACCAGGTTATAGCTATGACCTCACAATAGCAATACCAGTAAAAACAAAGAACCCATGGGTAAATCAGCATTTAAACAGAGTAGAAGCGGAGCAATATTAAGGAGGACTTTTAAGATCCTTCCCTCCAATGTGCCTTGTAAAACAGCGAGTAGACTGTTTTCTAGGATGTGAAATGTATGCTGACATTGCAACAGGCTGAAATAGTATTTGAATTGTGGTCTCATGGCTGGGATAAACAGGATAGCCCTGATCACTGGACTGATACATTGAAGATATCCTGATGTTGGCATGTGCATTGTGTTCTCTGGCCATTTCGTGAATTTTATATTATCCTTATATATATCCTTTTTTATGAAAAAACATTCAAAATAAAGATATAACAACACTGAATCAGAAGGTGCTTTTCCTGTATGTAAAAAAAGTCACTAAATTGAAATCAAACTCATTTTTGGAACCCTAGGATTACTTAGCTGTGTATGTGTCACTACATCACTGAAAAATACTCAGCGTATTCTATTTCCCCTTTATCCGCCAGAGTGAATTGTCAATAACTACCGTTCAAGCTCAGCATAAAGTTTGTTTCTCAATGAAAAATATACTTGAACTGTTGTATGGGCCTTTTAAGTTTAGTTTCAAAGATATAAAATTCAGTTTCATAATTCATGAAAGAATTGACAGTAAAAGCCTATATAAATACATTTTAGTAGATACCAGACTCGGCCACAAAGACCCACCATTAACCACAAGGTCTCTGTCAGGCTCATTAACCCCGAGTCTTGTTTGAAACTCTCTTTGCCACAAAGTAAGCAGAATTTTCTTTGCAGATGTATTTTAAGGCAAAGATTACTTGAGATAAGTGCTTCCATTGTGCAAGATGTATTAAGCCTGGAGATTTTACTATACCAGGCGAGAACAAGATGATGCTGATGTGTTTAAACCTGATCTGTGTGTGTATATGTATATATGTAAACAGTTATCAACTGCAATGATGTATACACTTAAAGACAATAAGTGGTAATAAAAAATACACAAAGTCTGCTAATGGCTAAATTTTATTGAAAAAATATTTCATAATCTTTTTTAATTTCTGAATTTTCAAATATTGTCGGTTTTTCAATCACAAAACCTTAAAATTGATGGAAATGTAAGGTCACGATATTCATAATCCTACTTTATGTCAAATTATTAGGAACTGAAAGCAACCAGCTTCCCTGTCCAGTTACCTCAGCTTTGTTGTGAAGTAGTTGAATTTAGAGTGGTTGACAACCCCATTGTATGCATTATATAATCACTGAATGCAGAAGTGTGCATTTTTTGTGAAAATAAGCATTTTATTAGCATGGAAAGAATATAAAGTCATTCAACACCCCACCCCCTTAAAAAAAATAAAATATTGGTAGTGAAGATACACAGGTAACTAATCCAGCATAAGGAACTGTAGAAGTTAAGGCTCACACGCATTTTTATCTGTTACAAATTCTGCTACCACTGGAAAAAATAAGAGCTATCTGTTTACACACAGAAACTCCTGACATCAAAGTAAAATATAGGTTGAGAACAATTTCCCTATGATGCTCTATTTGATCGGATCATTTGAAAGGAAAGGAAGCTGAGATCTGCCAAACAGAGGGCTACTATCAGCAATGAAAAATATGACAAGCTGCTTATCTCCTCTGGGACAAGAATCATTTGTTGTTGGAGGAACGAAGCAGGGCTAGTGCAGGGGCAGATTTGTACGATTCTCTCACCATGGAGATCGGCTACATCAGTATCTATTAAAAAGACAACCCCTTAACTCGTTTTCCTATACCACAAAACCTAGAAGAATACCGTAGGTTTGAATGTGTGTTACTGAAAATAGCATTACCCATCCTGGTCTAAATTTTTTACTAAATTCATTACATGCAGTGAGCAACTGCTTAATCAAGAGAGAAAATTTGAGGCAGCAGAGATTATCTGAATTTGCAAGCCACATCTGTGGATCTCATGGAGAAAGCTATAGATCCTCAGATGCACAGGAATAAGTGAAGACAGCTATAAGAACTGTGTCCAGTACAGCACCCACTTTAATTACCAGCAACAGATTTCTGTTCATGGAGTTAAGAAGAAACACAACACAGATGCCACTCACAAGTTACCTGTGTGGGCATGGTCCACACCAGTCAACACCAACTTTGCTGAGGTTTTCAGTCTCACATTCTATGTGTGGTCTACATTACAAAGTCCTGTCCTGCTTCTTCGCTGAGTGCTGTTAAGAAATTCTAATGCTCTTACAATTCCTGAAGATCATAACTGACTAGCAGATATTATAAATGACACCATGGCATCACTGTAGGCCTGTGACTTCCCTTCCAAGAATTTAACAGACTCTTTCACAAGGCATGAGCATCCATAGTGTGATAGCTACTTCTTCACAATGTACGTTCATATCAATAGTGTTCTGGATAATCATCTAATTATACTGTGGAGTTAGTGCACATGATTTCACTTTATATCTTCCTTCCCTGTGCTTGCTGTATGGCTTTTGGCAAGCTCATAAAAGATGTGACTCAGCCAATTGTCAGCACAATTTTTATGAGCTAGGAATAATTGAGTAGGAAGTAAGCTTGTGTCTAGAGCAAAATCTTAATTGATTACTAATTTTTGAAGCATTATGTTTGAAGTGGGGTTAACAGGAGAGAGTTCAAGAAGTATTCCAGTAATTAGGAAGCATGTCTGCAAATCCTCCAGGGATTTGTGAAATCATCTACATGTATGAATAATTAAAACAAGTTTCCCTTGCTTCACCAGTGACTAGATTTTTCAACATCCTACTACAAATATGACAATTTCTTTTTCTTACTTCATTTAATATCAGTATAGATTTACAATAATATGCACAAAAGCTAACACTGAAAGCAATATTCCTCTGGACTTGGTGCTCCATAAACGCATTAGAAAGCTAACTTTACATTTGGGCTCCATTGCTTCATGAGTGGCTGTCCTGACGTCACTGAGGAACTCAGATGTGCTTAGGATTGACTACGTTAATATCTGTTCAGAGCATTGGCCATTTTCTGCATTTGAAGGCAAAAGACACAATTACCAGGAAGAGGATTACAGTCAGGCATCTACTACTTGCATATGTTTGCAGGGAAGTACAGCAAATCCATCCTCACACAATCCCAAACTATCATTACCTGGCTAACTTTTCTGATAAAACACTTTTAGGTTAGTGCAAGAGGTTTGCCTTAATCAGAATGAACAGAAATTTGTGATGACATATGAAGATCTCCGTGCTGTTTCACAGAACAACTGTTTTTCACTCCATATTCTCTTGTGCTTTCCCACCCTAAGGGTGACCAGCTTCTATGTTAATGTTACCTGCAAAAACCCCTCAATTAATTTACACGGCACTAATCAGCAGAACAATTCTTTCCTAACAGTATAATGCTGATACAGATGTCTTACAGCACCAGAAAGTGTAATAGAGTTGGATGAATCTCAAAATCCTCTTTGTGTAACTTGCGCTAAGCAGATCTTTCTATGCTTTTTTTATAGCTGGATAAGAGATTCTTTCCAGCTCTATTCGAGGTTTATATTATCATTATTCATTTGTTATAGAGGGAAAAGAAGTTCACAAGATGTCTGCCTATTCTCGGTTCACTATTACCTCTTCCAATAGCTTCTTTGGCACAAATATCTTTTGGATGCTCAAAGAAACCTTGCTATTTTCTCAAGCCGTGTTCTCCGTTCCATGGATGTGATTCTATGGGAACCACTGTCTGATGGCTAAAACCCCTCTTTCCACGGAGCATTCTCTTCCAACTAGCATATCACAAAATGTGGTTTACATTAATAGTGTCTCAGTCCAGCTTCAGTATAAATGAATCATCTATCTTTACTGTTCCTTCCACTGCCTCATTTTTGTCATTTACTCCAAGTCAGCATCTAACCCAACTCCAAAAAGTGGCAGTGCGGCACTCTGTAGTCACGTATTAGAAATTGTTTTCTTACCCCAAAATGGCAATAGTTAGTTCTACCACAGACTAATGATTACTTAAGGCCTCAAGTGTACCACAATCATTATGAGAATAGCTGTATCAGATGAAAAACATATATTTACGAAGAATGATACAGTCCCTTTTCTGATATACCCCTGCCTACCAATATGACTCTAAATCTGATCTATTCATTATCTTGTAAAATTATGTTGATAGATTTTTTGTGAAGACAAATGGTAATACATTCCACTTGCTTCTATATGCGGCAGAGATAGCTCAAAATATTTCAAGTGTGTGTATTTGCTGTAAGAAAGGAAAATGCTAACATAGTATTCATCAGAAAACAAACAGATGTTGCAATGTTTTTGTTACATGCAATCCCAATTAATGAAAGTACAATGGTTTCACTAGGTGGGGAGCTTTTGGGTTGTTTTTCCTTAAATTTAAATTTTATTTAAATAGGCTTCTCTCTTTTTTGATCTTCTTTGTTGTGGTTTGTTTTTGTTATTTTCTCAACAAACTATCCTCCCCGCATCTATTGTAGTTTCTAGGACTGTATGTTTCTAGCTGGAATAGACAAACCAATTTAAATATGTAAAAATTAAGGAATGTTGCTGGAGGAAAAAAAAACCCACTCAACACTAGTATAAACAAAACAAGTCCTGCACTGCATAAATAAACATTTCTATCCACCTCTCTTTTGCTCTTGTTTTCTAATACGGAAAATATGTAACTAGCTTTGAGACAATTGGAAGTAAAAGTGTGTTTGTGATCATACTATCTAGCACCTTTCAGGCACGCAAGAAAAACAAAGTTATTATTTTTACAGCTCAAATTAATCTTGTATGATAAAATAAAATGTCTTTTTAATTAATTAAATTTATTTCTGCTGGAAAAATCATTCTGGAATCACATGATGGTGAATGTATTCATTCTTCTGTCTGTGCTTGCTCTGATTTAATATGAAACCTGCAAGCTGCCCGTCACTACCTATTCTGATTTATTAACCTCATTATTTCAAATCAGTCAGTTTCATCATGCTCATTAAATATATCAAAATGTATCAAAATATATCAAAATGCAAGCCAAAATTTGTGAAATATTCTAGTAAAGATATAACTAATCCTGATGCATAGATTTACATTATGCAAAAATGTTATTCTGTTCATAATTGGAAGGTTACTTTGTATTAAGAACATATTTTTACTTTTTTTACTTCTCCTGTCCCATTAGCCTTCCTGATGGGACCCAAAACCCAAGGTGATTATTCTAACATTTCTTACAGTTATAACTGACATTGGTAAACTTAAAATGAATTGAAAATGTGATTTGAGAAAGAAAGAATTTTACAGTTTCCTAAATTTTGGCATTATGACACGTTACTTGGATCAGAACCACGCATTCAATTTCCATTACCAAGTACTGTGGGAGTTTTCTGTCCGTTTATGGCAAGATAGAAAGGGAAATGATGAATTGACAGTGTCATACTCACTGTCTCGTGAAATACCTCAGCATGACCCGATAGGAAGTGAACCACTCCAAACATCAGGTGCCCCTCTTTTTGCTTCTGTTGGCTACTTCCACTACTTCCTCGTCCCATAGGCCTGCAAGTCCTTTTCTGGCCAACAGCAGCAGTTAGGCAGAAATAAGAATATCTGTCCCTGCTTTGCACTGAACTAGGGTCTTGTTCCAGGCTTGTATTCTGGTATCTGACAAATCAATAATAAGACCACACAACCCAAATAAGAAGATAATAAATAGAAAAATGCCTAGGGAAAAAAAGGTTAAACTTATTGGCTATAGCTGCTGAATGGAAAATTTGCTCTTACTTTTCTCCTTAGCAGCATGTTGGGGTTTTTTAAGCAGAATTAGGAAAAAGATACAGGAATAACATACTTCATTTTAGCCAAAGCCAACTCAAAATAAAGTGGTTTGAAAAGTTGACAGAGTTTCTTGAGATTCGTTTCTGATCACTGTCATCATACAACTTATATAGTGAGTAAATACATAAATCATGGATTTGAACACAAATGTATTAAAATTTTGTAATACCATGCTGAGCATTATAATGTCCATATGCTTTTTCTGTTTGAAAATCTGGATAATACTTCCATAACTTAAAGGGATCATAGGGATGGGAACATGGTAGATTGGAGGGTGTTTTAGTTCTGTGATAACATGGTCCAGCAAGAATTTAAAAACTCTAGCGGATTAATAGCACTCCTTTCAATTTTATCTGTTTCAGATTGTGATTACTTTTCGTTTGCCCCTTCACATGTTTCAATACTTAGAGCTGTTCAGTGCACTTCAGTTTTTATTCAGATTATGAATTATTTTACTCTGTTCTTTTTTTAAAGCGAAATATTTGGGTAACAAAGAAAGCCTCTAATATGACAAGATGCTATGCGTCAGTAACCAGTGACAGTACATAAGTGCAAGATTTTTCTATCATTGTAACACAAACACCCACAGTAAAGAATTTAGCTTTGATTTTAGTGCTTGATAAATGAGAAGGAAAAAACAGTTTATTCACCCAAATATGATAGTGCTGCATGGGTTTTAGTTAACCCAAAGGAGTAATTACTAATTCTTGCATCACTGTAGAAAAGGGATATGATTCTAGACAGACCTGAAAGAAAGCACTCCACTAAATACACTGGCAAGTCCCTGATATTTTTTGTTACGGGGGTTTGGTGGAGGGGTTACCTGAAGGGTTGTGTGAAATTTGATTGTTTAGATTTTATAAGGATCTATAGCTGTGAAATCAGGGGAGGTAAATGTATTCTTTTTCTTTCTGGTTATTATAAATTTAATCAAGGCCACAATAGAAGGATGTTAAAGCATAAATCCTGCATGAAGATTAGCATATGTCATTACACTGTCTCACCTGGAAGTTTGTGGCGTTCTCAAAATCTGATATAGAAATTTGGTAACAGTCAATGTCTAGCTAGATGATTTTGGAAATCTGAAAAGTATGATCACATATAGAATTTTTCCCAATTTCCATCAACTGCTGAGTAAAAAATTAAAAAAAAACCCAAAACATAAGAGAGAGAGAAAGAGAGGGAGAGAGAAGGGAAATAAGAGCCCAAGAAGATCTGATTCTTAAAGAAAATATGGCAGCCTTAGGCCTTTATAGATTTTAGCACATATACATGAGTAAAAATCAACAGAAAATACAAAAGTAAAACTTTATGTAGAGAATGAATAATATACTAATTAATAGACTGACATCCATAACATTTATTGAGGTTGTCCATATTTGTTTCCTTACAGGTAACTATTTAATAACATTGGCAGGCTGCGGAAAGACTGTCTTGCCAAGAAATCATTAGTTACAGTATAATTAATATTTTTACACATATTGTTTATTCTTACATTACATGACAACTCAGGCTTAATCCGACATTTAATTCTATTCTTCACATGTGCCACTGTGCTGTGACTAACAG
>Ga0181612_169414_pt1 | contig 11902 bp, 7 predicted proteins | sample HoacroProtozoa21_FD_119630 | JGI IMG/M metagenome (GOLD analysis project Ga0181612, IMG submission 119630) | Hoatzin crop microbial communities from Cojedes, Venezuel. Combined Assembly of Gp0051906, Gp0051904, Gp0051908 | reverse complement strand
TAATAATCTATAAATAATATTAATATGGACCGTATTTGAATTAGAACCTTAGCAATGAAAAGTCAGCATCAGCACCAAGGATCACCTATACTCCATTCCCTCTCCTTTTTATTTATATGCAATGGATTTATCAAGCACCTTCAGGTAAGACAGAAAAGCTGAAATGCACAAATGCCTCTTAATATCCCCTCCAGTTCTCTGCTTGCATTGCTGCTTCCTGCTGAATAGAAAAAATGAGGTGTCTATGGACATGTTATACGTGCTACATGCTCTTGATTTTTCCTTGTTCAATGCTATTTATACAACCGCAAAGCATTTTGTGAGAATACGTCAATCTTACGCCAGGGTAATGGACATTCCATTACTTTATCTCTGCAGACATTGTTGAAAACATGAAGTGTAAAATCAGATTCATTACCTAAATTCTCGGAAGGGAACGGGACATTAATCACAACTTGGCGTGTTAAATTTTGTTGTTCATTGTCTCCTACATTTAATTAATTGTATTTCTGCTTCAGATTCAGAAGAATGGCACCTGTCCTTTCACAGTGATACATACCCGTGGAATCTGGAGTTTACACAAAACATTTTTTTCTGCCAAAACATTTACAGAATAGAATTATGTTGTACTTTGCAGTTCACAAGACAAGTTTGCTGATGCTAACTATTCTGCGTAAGGTACCACATATACCACATATACATATGGTACAAACATGAGCTCCTGATGCTTAGTAGTGTATGGGAATGATCAAATAGGTTCCATGCTAGGTATGTCCTGAGGATTCTGATGCTAACAGGGAAAAGAAGGGGAAGAAAAGAATCACTTTTCTGTATTTTATTAGAACGAGTGAAAAGAAAGCAACTCCCCCCCACTTTTCTATATTTTATTAGAACCTGGAGTTTTGATACCTTTAGGAGTCAAACCTCCATCCCAGCTTATTTGCTCCTTAGTTGATTAAGTTGTTCTGTTACAGCTTATGCAGTAGCACAGACAGGTATTCTTTCTCCGTGTTAGACAATGCATGGAGTTTACTGGTGTTAGATGGGGTTCTCTTAGCCATTGTGAATATGACCATATAGCATATCTGATGGTTTCTTCATGAAACCTTTCTTTGTTTCCTGGTGGTTGAGCAGTTCCAAACGCCTGTCTTTTCTGGTTACCTTGGAGCAGAGGATTTTTGCCACTCTAGCCCTTGCTGTCTCTGCTCAGTGCATGTTTTTGTAGGTTTTCAGACCTTGAAAACTGAACTCTTTTATCAATGCAACAGAGTACTTAGAAGTAACTCGGTGTCCCGAGTGGCAGGGCAAATCTGCACGGATATGCTCACAGATATGCTGCAGTTCTGACATTCCTCAGGCACTGCTGCGGCCTGTGATGCCGTTGCTTTGAGTCATGCTGTGGCAGAGCTGTGTGCCCAGAGCTGCTGGCACAGGTTGGTTCTGAACTAGGAACACACCGTGAGAAATGTGGCTCTATTCAGCACATGCAGAAGATGCTCTGGGCTTCTTCCCCTGGCTGCTATTCAGATTGTGGTTCTTACCCCATCTTATTAAACCAAAATATGAACTTTTAACTCATTGGCTTGGAAGAAATACATCCACGTAAGTTTATTTACTGTGATAACTGATTCCTGGTGAAAACTGAAGCTGGAGAGGTATCTGTTTGATTTCTTCTTAATTTTTGTGGGGAGAAATACAGAGGCAGTATCTCTCGGGCCTGTGGATCACTGTGTGTAACTGAAGAGCTAAAATAAGAGAGTGATGTGTACTGCAGTTCTAAGTGGTTTGGTGGTGTATCAGGCTCTTTGTTGCTAAACATTCCTGTTCTACAGGATTTCAGAGACTCGCAGTTCTCTCGCTGCCTAGGTTTTCAATCAGCCACTCTGAAAGTGTGAAACAAGAAACCAGAAAGCACTTTCCTTTGGAACTGTTAACACTGTGAGTTTGAAATCAAAATAGACTCGATGGAAGTTAAACTGTTTGGGCATTTCTTAAACAGGCAGACCAAATGCACTGCTCTTTTCAAGAGGAAAAGCCCTCTTGAATGTCACGACCTTCTCACCGGAATAAATTTTTTCAGGTTGTTCAGTTTTAGGCTTAGCTAGATACTGGGGTGAGAATGAAAGAACATACATTTTTATTGAGCAGAAGACAGCCATGTTACTAGTCCGGGACCTGGTGTCAAAGATGTTCAAAAGCAAAGGTAATCTTAGTGCCTGAGGCTTTCCTGTAGTCCTTGTACTTACAATGCTTACTACTCCTCTGCCCTAAAGCTCTTTACTAATACTGACTGAAAGACTGCAGCACAGCTCTGAGGTCAGGTAGTGAAACTCTACCTGTAGGAACATGGGGAAATTAAGGCAGAGAACTGCCTAAAGCAGAAGAGATACCAGTAGCTCTGTCCCTTTGAATCCTAGAGCAGAGGTTCAGAAGCCTAAGATGTGCTAGTGGGAAGCTTTAAATCGATACAGGCTCTCTTAAGATGTGTGTGTCTAGGCTAGGGTCCGCTTGTCTGTGCAGTGGTAATAGCCAAGGAACCAGTGTGACACCCCCAACAGTTATTTAACTCGCCTGGAGACAAGCTCAGTTGAATTTCTGCAATTGTAGGTCTGCACCCGCCGTGCTTTTTAACATCTGTGTTGCTAACTCACAATTTCCTAGGGAATTTCAATCTCGGTGGTTATTTTTATGGGAGCGTGCCCTACTGCAGTTGTGGGATGGCAGGAGAATTGCAACTTCCCATTATCAAATGATGTTTCGAGCCCTCATATTTACAGAGGAATTTCAGAGAAATTTCCCCAAGAATTTGACTTGAAAGGACAGACTCAAAAGTGGAGAACTTGGAAGGAAATAAAATGAACTCCACATCTCGTGATTTCAGGAATCCCAGATCATTGTGTTTTGTACAGTTCAGATTAGCAATATTATAAAAATGTCTGTGATTTTTGGGTGCCTCTATTTTAGGCCACCCCCTGTGAAATACTTTATAGGAACATGTGCACTCATGCCATGATTTCAATTTTATTAGAAGAACAGCAATACCAAAAGAAAATCTTTTGCCCAAGGCATATTCCATATGTTACTTCTCAGCGCTTTATTTTTCAGGCCTGCAAGAGACAAATGCACTTATTCCGTTAATAAAGCCTGTGATTTAAAGAGCAGCTCTGCACTGGAAAAAATAGAAATGGGAGGTTCCAAGTTCATTTTCCATCAATAGCTTCTACATTGAATTTGTTCAGATTACAAATGAAAAGGTGGTGTTATTTTTCAGACTGTGTGCCCGTAGGCCTCAGCCTTGTCTGTGGAAGCAGCCTTTTCATTCTCATATGGAATTCAAAATAAAGTAGGCACAGATCAGTTCACATGCTTCATTCTGCCTCTGCAAGGTGCCTTCATATTTTTGTAAGATTCACATTATTTACTGCTGCTACAAAGCCTCATTTAACAAGTATATAGAGGGCAAATCCTAATAATTAAAATACACTCCGAATATTCAGCTAAGGGAATAAAAATACTATTTCCCTGCTTTTCTTCCCTCATTTGACTCCATTTGTAAATGTTTTAATACAAATGTATAAATAGAAAAATTTTGTTCTTTTAAACCCCTCTCCCATACAGTAATGATTTCATAACCTCCCAGTTCTCAAGTCTCTGCCCTCTCGCTAAAAAGTAAATTTCCCCACTACTGTTCAGATGATGGATTTATTGCCTTTGTGAACCTTGCATTACCCTTGGTATTACTGCAGCTCAGCTCGCAGTTCTTGTTTTTACCAGAAGCTTTAGACAAACGTGATTAGCCAATAGAGGATCTGGCATGCGCTGGGGAAGATGCATTCATCCTGGGGCCATAAGCTTTGTGAACCACAGAGGTATAAATAAAAAAATCAAAAATAGGTCATTGGTCTTCTAACTGCCACCCTTGCAAACAGAGGCTGGGAAATTCCAGCTAGAAGGGCTGCACAAAAAGGCACAAATAAGCATATATTTTCAAAGAAATGCCAAAGTACTGAAGAGTTTTTGGCGGTCAGTGTGGAAAGTTATCATTTTGAGGGGGGAAGAAGTAGAAGCAGGTGATAGCGGTGGTGATTGTTTTCTGAATCACTTGCAGCAAAATCTTTTTTGAAATCACCAATGTAATAGGATTAGGAGGGCAAAGGTTCTTAAAAATTAGTAAAATTGGATTGAGAGAGAAGGCTGGCAGACTAAATTAGATGACAACTAAAAGCATACTTTAATAGCTGTATTTCAGCTGACTGATGGAGAAGCTAGTCCTGCAGCCCACCACCATATCTCAGATATATCTACCTGGTGCTAGGGACGGTGTCCTAAATTTACATACTCAATTTATGTACTTAATCCAGTGTTAATTTTGAGAGAATTTTCAATTACTTTCCACTACTACTTTTCAGTAACAATAATTAAATATTTGAATAGTCTGTATCATCTTCTTTTGCTACTTTTTATATGCTGAAAGGATGGCCTTAAAATATCATAAGAAGGTGGGAAATGGCCTGCCAGCATATGACATAAAATGGAAGTCACAAATGATCTTGTGGTCTGACCTACTACTGTGGATAGTTCAGTATTACAATACAGCAATATTGGTTTATTGCAAGGCTGGTACACTTTCTGCATATTAACTGCATGGCAGCTTTGCTCCATGTAATGCAACTGTAATGTTAATATTTATTCAGCCTGGTAGTTCTCCATACTGAAAATTAGCACGCACTTTCCCTGCCAATGACAGAAACAACAGGTCTATGGGATTGTGAGAAATTTTCAGCTCCATGTGCAAAGAGGTAGTACCTGGACCTTAACAAGTTTGATCCAGACAAAATCAGGACTCTTTCAGCAGTTTATAGTGTGACTTTTCCCCTTCCTTTTCCCTTTAACGAACCCTTTTGGGGTATAAACTCTCTAATAATGCATTAATATGACAGCATAGCAGAGCTTCTAGCCTTTCTCTCGAGGCTGCTATTTCTGCGAACAACAATTATATGGTCCAGTCTCTGGTCTTGTTTGGGTTGCCTTATCACCTCGGTGTTTGCTGGATGTATGCTCACGCTGACATGGCTGCATTTACATTGAACTCGGCACTGTGAGCATTAAAGTAGGATATATAGCAGGTACATATGGGCTAGGTTCCATGTAGAAGTATTATAATTGCATTTATGTTATGTTTTCTTACACAGTAGGCATTGCTGAGAGCTAATAAGCATCCCCAGCTGCAAGTTCACAGGGGACCCATGGACTGGAGCAGGGGCGTAGAAGACCTAGTGATAGATGGAGAGAAGGTACTATAATTTTAAGGGACCTTATGTACTAAAGGCCTGACCTGATTATTATCCACAGCAAGGCAGAATCAGAGCTGGCCCTGAATTATATCTGCATGAAACTTCTGTCACTGAGAGAAGACTTAGTACCTGATGATCAGTCTTGTCCCCTTTAAAATCAGTAACATGAGCTGTGTCAGGCCTAAAGGACAGGAGATGAAGAGCATCGATGTCTTCCTTGACTGAAATATGTGTGGAATTTTGTAGAAATATCTGTGAGACTTAATAATTTGTCTCTCCCCTGGGATACTCCAAGTGTGAAAGTGTCTGCTGCTCAAAAAATAAAAATTTATAATTGCAATTTATATAATTTATATAATTTATAATTGATTGGCTGATGAAATCCAAATGAAATTGCTGGCAGCCTTCTTCCTGCTCCCCTGTGTTTTTCTAGCATTAGCATTCTAGCTTTGTCACCTCTGATCAGGGGAGGATAAATCCTTCCGTTTGTAAGGAGCAGAAACACTTTCCTTCAGTACACAGAATAACGGCCTCTTCCGTATATTATTCATATTCATCTCTTTGTACTTGTCATTTCTCTATATCCTTGGTTGTTGTATACCCCATAACTCCTAGTGGTTTTATCTAAGGCCTTTCAGGTAAGGAAGTGAATGGCTTAGGAGACGGGTAGAGGTTTGCGAAGGCATTAAAAATAGACTGGCATATGTAATGGGCAAGTCCAGTAACACCACTCTCTGTGGCTGCTGAGCAAACCTCATCAGCTTTCTGACAGACAGGGGCCAGTGCTAAAGCGTCCCTCACAGTGACGGGCTGCTTGTCACTCTAACAAGAGGAGGCCTGTAGACCAAGTCTTTCTCACCTATTTCTAGAAGTACTCTGCAGAATAGCATCGAAATAGAGTGGAGGATCACTGCAAGCACACACTTATTTTCTTTGGTCTTTGGCCCCAAAAAAGAATACGCTGGACTAAACTTTGCCAGTCCTGAGCATCTGAAGTTTTTGAGTCAGGTGCCCCCAAATTAAAAGGGAGCGCCAGGAGGATGTGTAATGCTATATGTTGGTGCTCTTTTTGTTCCGTGACTGCTGTTTGAACTATTATAATGTACTCATGACATTTCCAACCTAATCTCCACAGCCCAAGACTTTTGTCTCTAGAGATGGCTTTAACTATAAACAGAAATTGCGTAGGAGGTTGGAGAACTTGAACTGGTTTTACATAAATATTTGTGTTTAGTTCTAGTATTCAGATGCTTGATATGAGGACAACTTAAGGTGGCACGATCAAGATTCTGTAGCAGCAGTTCAAATCTGACTGCAGAGGATGTGCTCTGTGTGTGTTCACCTACCCATGCATCCACTTGTTTACCCAACGTTTCATTTTGAATGTTATTAGTGTGATACAGACAGTGTTGGGAGTAGCTGCTTCAGCATTTTCAGAAAGCAAATCCTTTGTTGCTGCAGAAGCCTGTGCAACCCTAAATCAGGTGCTTGTGTTGTGCCCTGTCATATTCTATTTAGGTCTAGTGCATTTCTGCTGCATCAAGCTGAAACAAAATGATTTTCATCCCTGCAGTTAGTAGCTGGCTGCAGTTGGATGAATTGAAATGACTTTTGGGGGAGAGTCATGGAGGGGAAAAAAAGAGACTCCCCAGGAGATGGTAAAGGGAATGTGACTTTTCTGATTTGTGATCCTCACCAAGAGAAGGAATAAAGATGATGAGAGTTACAAATGTATTGATTTACTTTATCTTGTGGGTGTTTTTTCTTGTTTTAACTATAGCATGACCTTCATATCTGCATCCAGGAACAAGCTATTGCCCCTGGCTTTCACCGACGGCTGGTTTTCTTTTGATACATCCAAGAATCTTCCCACTGATTCCTGCAGTATGTCAAAGGAGCTCAGCAGTTTGTTGACCTCTCAAGACTTCACTCTGCTCATTATGGCTTCAAGAGTCCACAGTTGTCCTCGAGTGCAGGTTTAGCCTTAAAAAAAGCAAGGAAAAAAAAAAGATTCTTAAAAGGTCCTGTTGAAAGGGCTGATGATAGCCCCAAGGGAGCTGTTGCCCTTGGGCATGTCCAGCAATGGTTGCTGCGATAATATCGATGACCTAAATGGGCCTGGCAAATTAAAGGTGTAAACCCTGGTCCTGTAACTGTACAGCAATAAGCAGAAGGCGCTGTGGTTACTCAGGCACAGACAACTGCCCACTTGCTCCTAAGGCAACCCCATCTCCATGCAAAGACTTTTCAGTATTTTGAAAAGGGCAGACAGTGCCTTGTTTGAAAAAGTGTCCAGTCATGCTTTTCTTTTGATTGCAGTTCTTACTCCCTTTCTTTCGTGCTGGTGAGTTTCTATAGGAAAAGCCCTTTCTTTGATAGTCTGTAATTAGTATTAAAGAGGGCTTTGACAGCTCTCTCTGGGCAGAGAAGGCAGAGATGGTTCAGAGGCAGCAGTAATTGCTGTTGCAATTAGATACTTTAGCCTGGAGTAAGACAAACCAAACATACAAAAGGGAGAGCAACTTCCAAGTGAATTGCTGGCGGGCTCTTGTACCTAATCCTTGGTGTAACAGTCCTACAGCTGGACAGGCTCATTTCTCTTATTGTCGATATCTATTCCTGGTTTTCTGTAACAGGAACTGGACACCACTTACCTAATGTGGAAAGACTTTAAGGCGCTGCCTTTGTTGGGATGTGTTCGTCAAGGCTGTTTAGATCCAGCCAAGTCAAGTCAGCTTTCTGGCAGTGTATCCCTAAGACAGAAATGGGTTGTCCTGAGGAGGAGCAGGTGACTGATTAGGAGGGACAGCAGGCGTAATCATCAGGTGGAGACATAGTTTCTCCACTAAGGAATTGTGTAGGAGCTGAGAGAAATTTTTCATTTAACTTAGCAAATGCTTTTGGACACGAAAAGTTCCCAGTCTGAAGAGTACCCCTCATTGTCTGTGTTTCTGTCATCTGGCAGCCTTGGTCAATTGGCCATGAGTCCATGCTAATTGAAAACAACTGCCTGTTTTTTTTTGGCATTACTTTTGTTTCGGAGAACAGAATAAAATAAAGGCCTTTGCTCTGTGATGCAATATTACTGCAATCTGAGGTCAGACAAAAAAGAAGCTGAAGATGTAGGACTGGATTCAGGGTGCCCTTTTGATGCAGCTAAAGGAGAGCAGGGATGGATGGGTTGGAATTAGAGCTGTAACTCCGTGGTGACTTGGCTGGCTTAGTCAAATTTCTGAATGAAGGAGGAGGGTGGGAATAAATGTGAGGGAAGTGAAAAAGGAGTATTAGGAGATGCAGAGGCGCACAGAGTCAAGAGAAAGCAATCGTGGAGGGACAGACATGGCAAAGAAGTGGAGAGAAACAAGAAAACTTTGTGTATGAAATACTCTGTATGTCTGTGGACAAGTGTATACATGCACATACAAGGTAAAACCCACCAAGTTTTGAAGTACTGCTTAATGCTTGGAAAATTATGTTGGTCCCTTGACTCAGTCAATTCTGGGAAAAAAGAGAAATATTTGTTTAAATTACATAAGAAACTTCAGGAGGATGTAATTTCTACATTACTAGGAATTAGAAAAAGTGATGTAGAAATGTAATTCCTACATTACTTGAACTTCTCAAGTCACATCCCATTCATAAATTTAGTGTTGCTTTCTCGCTTCTGAGCCACATGAGCTTCCATCACGTGCCCTGCCTGCTGCCAGTGCCTCCTGGCTCTGGCAGGCCAGGTGGTGACCCCAGGGAAACCCATGTGTGCTTTATGCATCTGATCCAAGGCCCTCCAGGTCACCAGGAGTATTTTTGCTGACTTTACTTGTCTCAGGGGCTTCAGATCTGTACCGAAATACACAAACTACCAGCAACTGCCTCAGGGCACAAGGATTTGTGCTATTACTGGCTAAGCTTAAAGCATGAAAGAACCCAATTTGGAGGCTGTAGTACAGATCACTGCCAGCATTTACTAGATTAAGACTCAATTCAAACATAAAAGCTAGCAGTTCTATGTGCTGTATCCCCCTAGACCATCTTTGTAGCATTTCTATCACACTCTTGCTTATAGGTTACAACACAAGGTGTGCTTGCTCTGAAACAAAATCAAGAATAGCAGCAGTGTTAATGTGCCTTAAAGTGACTATACGCAAGTGTGAGGATTATGATGAGCAAAGCGAGAGCTGTTACTAGATATTGGAGTGATGGTACGAGGGATATACAGGAAATATGTTGTTGTAATTGTTGTTTTATTCTACAGTCACCTTTCTTAGCAGTCTTCCTGCTTTGCTGATTGCAGTTTTGGCACTCATCTATGCCAAAAAGTTGCCCCTGGCTGGTGTTGCTTGGTACTTCAAAGAGAGAGGGAGAAGGAGGAGGGATGAGATGGATTGGGAGCATGTGTTATAGCACCCACAGAGTCAGCAAACTCCCTGCTGTCCTGAGGGAGTTCTCTCCAGGTCAATGGTAAAGTGCTCCACCCTTGAGTCAACGGAAGTAAGACTAATTAGAGTACAAAAGAGACAGTGCTGTGTCTTTGGGGTGAACCACCTGATAGTCTATTCTTTCTCTGCTTGTACAAATACCTAGTATAGTACGTAACATTTGAAACAATTATTTGACGGAATGGCTCCTATTTCTTGATGTTGTAAGGACACTTGCCCCTTCCTCTTTCTAGCAGTTGATCTCAGCAATATTATATTTCTCTAAGGGAAGAGAAGATACAACCCCCGTAGCTGCATGGCTCATGGCAAAATTATATTTATAACAGCTGCTGTAGGGGGAGTGTAGGTGGGATTAAAAACACAAAGGGACTGCACAGGAAGATTACTTCAGAAAGTCACTTGATGTCTAAGTAATAATCCTAATAACCGCTGCAAACAGTATTTTCCCTAGCACTGCCAGCTGGGGGAATGTCACAAATAGGCAGCTTAGAGATTTTTTTTTTTTTTGTAATAATAGAAACTGCATGTAGTAGGGAACATAATCTCAAAGCATTTACTTATCTAAAAAGTGTTTCTGGAGGCGATGAACTTGTATTTAGCATGTGTAGCTGAGTCTGCGCTCTGGATTCACCCTGGTAGGTTGTTTGTTTACTCAACACCCCTCTCTCTCTCTCTCTCTCTCTCCTGCCTGCCGCTGCAAGCATGTGTTGGTGTGAGACAGATGCTTATTCCAACTCACTTTTCAACAGAAAGCAGAGCAGGGAGCATGGTGTCCAATGTTTTCTCGTATAAGGAATTTACAAGTGAGTGTTCACTCAGATACTGATCCCGTAGCAAAGACTTTTCAGGGACTTTACCTAGATGTGCTTATGCATCAGCTTCTTTCAGTTCCTGGCAGAGTCCATGAGATGGATCTCTGACTTGTACCCATTGGTTAGTTTCAGTTTCAGATTATAAAAGAGCCTTTCTGCGCATTCACTCTTTAAGGAAATGGAAAAGTTGAATAAATTATAAGAAAACTGCAGACTTAGACAGTCCCCTAGTCAGTTAAGGTTGAGCATCTAAAATGCTTAGTGTGAGGAGTACAACAGTTCTGAAGCACTGCAACAAACACCTCTCAGGCTTTGGTCTTCTCAGAAGGCTTTGGTCTTCTCGGTAAGAGTTTCCCTTGCGTTTCTTGTGAACCCGTATTTTTTGCTGATTCCATGAGTAACAGGTAAAGGACAATGAAAAGGGGATTGAATAGAGTAGTCTTGTCCCCTGTGTTTTTGTTCTCCCAAATTGTATGTTCCCATCTACTGATTAATACTTACATTGTAAACTCTGACAAGAAGGAGATCTTTCCGCGCCATCCTTAGACAGAGCTTATCACAAGGGGATCTCCATCCTTCCTAATGAGAATGGATTTTTGTGTTTTGGGATGCCAACCTCAAGTGTTACAAAAATATTAAGGATTACAAAAAGAAAAAAATGTGGTTCTTGTTAATGAAAACACTACTCTGCTTGCAGTTTTCTCTCTTCCCCATTTATTAGTAGCTGTGAGGATTCTTTCCAAATGACTCTGGGAGCTGAGCCTTAAAAAATTGATATCTAAACACTGCAGTCACGTAAAATTGTGGGATTTGGTGACAACTGCTCTGTCCAAACAAATTATTGAAGCTATGGATTGGGAAGTTAAGAAAAGGAAGATGTATGCTGAACTGGAGTTATGTGGTGCATGATTTTGCTTTATTCTACCTTGGACTATGTTATCTCCTATCTTGTCGCTCAGATAATTTGAGCTCCATAACAGTGGTTTTGCAACCTAAGTGGCCTATAAATGCAATTAGCCAAGGCAGAGGGCAAGTGGAGCTTCTGGTAGCCATTGCAAGAGCTCCCTTATGTTTTGAGCTCTTATGAGCCTGCCTCAGGTTTAAAAGCTCAACCCGAACAGTAGATTTGAGGACCCCTCAATAATATCTGGGCTGAAATGTCATTGTTTCTTTGAAAGCAGGATGAGCTGGAGTTAAATGCAGTAGCAGGTCCATGACAGCTGCTGTGAAGTCAGCAGTTTACAGTGTTTATCTTTGCTGGAGGCAGAATGTTAGCAGGTTGTAAATTCAGATTGGGTTTCCTCTCATATTAGAAGACAAAGCTAGGTTCTCTGTGTTGCATAGTTCCCTCCTGCTTTTA
>Ga0181612_146954_pt1 | contig 11902 bp, 7 predicted proteins | sample HoacroProtozoa21_FD_119630 | JGI IMG/M metagenome (GOLD analysis project Ga0181612, IMG submission 119630) | Hoatzin crop microbial communities from Cojedes, Venezuel. Combined Assembly of Gp0051906, Gp0051904, Gp0051908 | reverse complement strand
TTCTTTTCTTTTCTTTTCTTTTCTTTTCTTTTCTTTTCTTTTCTTTTCTTTTCTTTTCTTTTCTTTTCTTTTCTTTTCTTTTCTTTTCTTTTCTTTTCTTTTCTTTTCTTTTCTTTTCTTTTCCTTCTTTCTTTCTTTCCTTCTGTCTTTCTTTCCTGTCTACCCATCTTTCTTTCCTTCTTTCTTTCCTTCTTTCCTCTGGCTACAAGGGGCATTTTATTTTTAAGTTAAGAAATCATGCATGAAAGGGTGGAAAGACAATTCATTAGATTTCAAGTTGATACAATTCTATGGTATAAAGAAAAAGTTGTCAGTTGCTTTGAGCAGCTTTTTAAATAAAAAAAAAATCCCAAACCCACCACTGTATTCCCTCCTTCTCTTATGTGGAGAACAGCGTGTGGGTGAATTTTGTGGGATTTTGTGGGAGAACATTGCCTCAGTTATCTCAGAAAGGTCTGCGAGGCAGAAAATGGAGATATCTGGAGAATTTGTGCTGGGCTGTGCTGGATAGACCATCCATGCACTGTTCTTTTTATTTATTTTACCAGCCTGTCATGTTCCTTAACTCATCTGGGCATTTTATTGAATAAGGCCAGGACTGAAATGATACAGAAGTCACCACAAGTCAATGGGTTGAGGATCATGTTATGATTTTGATCAAATTTGACTACCTTCTAATACAGTAATATACCTGGGACACTACTTGTTTAAGTAGGTTTCATTTGTTATGGCTCCCACTGAGGACAATGGAATAGTAGTTTAATAGTTAATTAGGAAAAAGGTTCTGCTTTATAAGCATGAAATGCTCTGAATTATCTACTTAGGGATTAAGATGCAACTGCATAAACCTATTTATTTACCTGAGGAACTGAGATGGCAGTGTAGAAATGGCTTTTCCAACTGCAAGTTATAGTTAATGAGTTATTTCTATCCTGAACCTCATGGAGTTTATTCCAAATAACTGTGACATTATCCCACATACGTGAAGTATGATTTAAATATAGTTGTGACCTGAAAAGATCAGGATAATAACCTAATTTGGAGATTGTCAGATCTGCCCTCCTTGCTTCCAAGCAGAAACGAAGGCTGTGATTGAACAGTTAGGCTCTCCTCAACATACTGCACTGGGAACATAGTCTCTTTCTCACCATTTTCACCTTCTTTAACCTGGATGTGCTTTGCCATAGACTTTCCAGGTCTCTAGGCTCAGAGTGTTTTCCTCTTTGCTACTTGTTATCTTCTTAAAGCAGCTCTTTTTTTCCAGCCTCCCTGCTTTCAGAAGCAATGGCAACAACCTCAACCGTACATCTGCTTACCTTCCTATGGTGCCTTGTAGTTGCACTGCCTTTCTTTCCACTAAATGTTGCAACTTGTTATTGAACCATCAGGAATTGCTGCCATGCAGTGTATTCGGTGTCATTTCAACCTTGGTTTTGTGTGACAAGATGGTATGGAATGTTGGAGATCCTGCTTTGCATTCAAGAGGGTACTCCTAGGTGGAGTATTTAATTTATTTAATTTAATTACTCCTGGGCTGCCTGTAGAAGAGAGGAAAGATGAGACCATCAGAAAAAAAAAAAAAAGGTGAGAAAACAATGGTAATGGAAACAAGTGTGCATGTACGTATTTATGTGAATATGTCTCAAAGTGTGAAGGTTCCTAACAGTATCTGTGTACCTCTGAATAGAAACCAAAGAAAATTGTCCTATCTACAATCTCTATCTCTCCAGATTAATCCTCCATTCATCCTATGGTCAGTTTACTTTAAGTGAGTGGGAATATTCAAAGGCTTATGACAAAGAATCTTTTATCTCCACTAAAAACTGTAAGTTTTGCTGCCAAGTTGATGCTTCCGTTCATACTTTTAAGATAGTGGCACGCAAGATTTATGGCCAGACCCTCAACCTAGAGAGAGGATATTGCTGTGCATGATTTAAAATGAATCTGTTTTTAAGAATACCTTTCTGTGGGATTTCCAAGGAACATTACTGAAAAAATGTGTAGTAGTTCTCTTCAGGATGATCAATTCTCCACTCAAAACCATGAACTATATCTTCAACTGTCTCAAAAATAACTGGGCATCCCACATAAGTATTGCTTTGTAGCTGGGGAAATTCAGTATCTGATATATTTTAACAAGAAATGAGAGAAAAAATGCTACTAAAATGTAATTTCAACAGGCAAGGGCTAACTTCTAGAACTGCTGCATTGTTTTGATCTCCAACAAGTTTTAAGATATTGAACCCAAAGAAATAACTTACTTTTATTTTTGCAGAGACTTTCTGATGAACTAAGTGAAATACTGGTTTTCCTTCAGCATCAATCATGTAAACACTCTCTTCTCCTGTCACATATTAATTTTGGTCATGGCAATACCAACTTATACCATAACCATGGTTTTCTCTTTGTCCTTTTATTATGTGACAATTTTAGTAACTTAGACCTAGGTAATTTTTTTAACAAGTAAATCCATGAAGAGAGAGCTTATTTAAAAAATAACTACAGTATGAATTCCAGTAGAGCTTTACATTCTTTCTTCCTTTCACTTAACCTTCCCATTGTTACTTCCATGGAAGCTACTGAAAATAAAATTAATCAACACCAAGATTTTTACAAATACTATTTTTCTGTTTGTAACATAATTGATTGACTCACTAGTTCCTGTCAACTCTTGTTTAACGGTTAAGTAAGTTTATATTTGAGGTAGAAGCATTTTTTTTTTTTACCTCAACAGGGTGTTTAGAATCGGTGGCATGTGACAGCAGCTATACTGGATGCTTTCCTGTGACACAGCAATTCCCATGCTGTCTGCTTCAACCAATTACTAGTACTCTTCAGGGTGAGAAAGTAATCTTGACAGCTTTGGATTTTGCCTTTGGGAAACCCTCTCTCCCCCGTTTTAGATGTGTATGGATCCTTTGTGTAAAGTGAACATGGTCTGAATACCAGCTAAAGACATGATCTCTTCAGCTACATAGGAATTGTAAAACTGCACATATCTATGTTGAACAACCTAGTTAGAGCTAAGAATTTAAAATTGCTGCAACAATACAGTAGCATAGATTTTGGGCATTATTTATTACAGAGATATGTGAACATCTTTTTTTTCGACCCCTCCGCTATTTTAAGACTCTTGATCTAGTGAATCAGTTTCTTTCTTTTGAACAGACAATGAAATAAAGATTGTCAGTTAAATATTTGGTTCACAAATTCAACACATAAATGCAAAATGAATGAAAATTTTTAGTTCTTTTTTAGTTGGTACAGATTTTTTTCCTCCTGTCATTTAAAGAGTTTTGAAAATTATAGTCCCACATGAGTCATGACCATGGTCCTATGGATTTCCTTCCCCTGTCTCTAGAATTTTTTCTCTGATGTGAAGAATATCGTGATGCTCTTTAGAAGTAGTAATCAGCTTACTCAGAATTAGAAGATTCAGCTCAGTGGTGGATTATCATGGGAGCAGTGCAAAATAACTCCCAACCAATAAAAAACTGTAACTTTTTGCGAAGTTCTGAAAGAGATATACCTTGAGATATGTAAAACTTGAATTTCAGTATTATTATACATGTTTGAGGAGTCTCATTTTCTTTTAGTTCTCCTTTTTTGACCTTTTGACAGAAAGCTTTTTGGAGCAACAATGCATCTCTAGCTCTATGGTCCAGTGTTAAATACACTCAAGAAATGTAATAATGTATTGATCATTATGCATGATAAACCTAGGGAAGAGGAGAGAAGGGGGAAAAAAAAATCTGACAAGAGAAGGGGCAAGGAACCTCATGCCTGTAAGTGACTTTTTTCTCTATAACTGGTGCTTCTTGTTAGCTGCTGCTGTCTGGAAAACCAGTACAAAAAAGCTCATCTGTGATGTTTTCCTTGACTACCATCTTTTAGTTTAAGCTATTTGAAAATTAAACAAGCGGTATGGCTGGTGGTAGCACAGACCTGTTTGAGTTGCTTCCACTACCCTGATGTCCAGTTTGTGGCTGGAAGCTGAGAACTCCATTTCTCCCCTGGCTGTGTTCTTGTCATTGCAAATACTCAGCAGAATCAGTTTGATGAAAAAGAAACAGGACTGGTGGCACCTCACAAGAAAATGTCTCTCTGAATTCCTAAGAAAGAAAATATACTCAATGTAACTTTTTAATCTAAATAGTGCTTTTATCAATTTCATGTGCTAATATTTATTTTTTTTTATATTTTCATATTTGTGATTATGGAAAGAATTATTCATCTTGATAGAAATCATAAGTATGTCTGGTCAGTTTAGGTGCTTTAGGACACTAAGGGAACTTATACTGGAAATCACAGCATCTGGTATTTTTTCTCAATTCTGCTTGAAGACTTACTAGCTTTCAACTAGCCTTACCTTATTTTTTTCTCCATTTTCCTTGACAGTCACCAGCTTTTAATTGATGTTTATATTTATGGACTCCAGTTTTGACTGGTATCTCCAGGTTTGCTCTGATATTATTATCGTATAATAATTTAGTTCTCTAGTAAATTCAAAAGAAATATTCTTGCTCATCTTCAAGCAAGTTTAATTGCTTTGTTCTAATTCTTGGATGTCCATCAGTCTTTTATTGTCTGGGCTGCTTAGGGCAGTTTGGAACAGGTGTAGAAGCAGGTTTCTAGGTACCTAGAGGACTTTAGTAGGGTCAGACACCCAGTCAGGGGTAGGCAGCAGCTGAGCTGGACTATTACCACTATACGCGGGACTGAAGTGTCGCAAGTGCAGCATTTGCATCATTTGCCCTCTGTGTTTGCACGTATATAACATTTTGAGCCTGCAGTATTCCAGTTGGTTAGCAGAGTAGGTAGATATTATGTTGGGCCCTGACATTGTTCTTTTCACTGGATGATTTATACTTGAAAATCTGACTCAGGAATACAAAGATATAAATCTGTTAAATAATTTTTAGCATTTCACGTTTCTGATATTTTACATGGACAAAGTTTATCAAACAGTAGTTTATTTTTAAATTGAGCTGCAAAGGCACTCAAGTGGCTGCCAGCTGTTTTTATCATATTGAGAAATATGTCCCCAGACATTTATCCTCCAACATCTTTTCAGTTCCCTACCTCTTCCTTTATGTCATGTAGGTGTCTTGGGAAGACAGAAAGCCTGTTCTCTGTGCTCGCAGGCAGTGACTGCGGAGGGTCAGAGCTTGTTACCGAATTTGTAGCTCCGAGTCCCTCAAGTCTGTTTCCACAGCTGAAGGTGCAAAACATGAGAGGTTTTAGTGACAGTTTTTACTTAGACTAGTACAAATAAGCATACCGAGAAGACATATGCTTCTAGTTTCTTTTTTTACAGTTGGAAACAAAAGAGTGAAAACCAGTTTTCTGAACTTGTCATATTTGCTGAGTTAAATAGAGTATTTTTGCAAGCCACAGCAGATGAAAGCTACAGAATGTAGAATTGTTCCAATTGTCAAGTTTATTCCCTGTTAAAAATTTCCCCTATAGTAGCAGTGTTATATTTTATAAAGGGAAACAGACTCAAGAGAGTCCACCATACTGTCCAGTAACATCTTGAAGAAAGGAAGTGGGAGACTGGGAATCCACCCCTCCTCAGTCTGAAGGGCTTCAGGCTGGGGTGGGGCAAGGTCTGTGGTAACACACTGCCCTGGCTGTCCAAATGCTGCTCCTCGTGTGGGACCGAGCGCCCAGCTGAGCGAGTGGCTCTGCCCTGACGGTGTGAGCATTTGTACCGACAGAGAGGCAGCGTGGGCGTGCGTGGGTTTTATGGAATGGCTGTTTCATGACACGCACAAACAGGGCAGTGCCTCAGCCCTGGTGTTTCCCATCGACTAGCTGTCAGCAGATCTGCACTCCCCATTATGACTCTTTTAACATCACCATCTGAAGTGTCCGTCTCTCTCCAAAAATTGGGCAGGGAGCCCAGACAACCATTAAGTGCTGGAGAGCAAACGCCTCAAAACACACTACCTAGGGACCTGCTTGGACTTGGCTATTAGAGCTGCTTTCAAGCTCCCAGCCAGTGACAGTGTTGAGAATTTACTCATGTACAGAAGAAATAAGGTGTATTACCTGGAGAGAATGAAAAGGTGAAACTTGTTTAGTTTTGTCTTGTAATATTTTGAATTTAGTGATCCAGTCCGTTCATCTCAACTGAATTCAGTGAGGCTGCACCAGTGAAAATTAGGGAATTTCAAGACTTACTGTGCTGACCGGTTTCATTCATTTGCAAGAGGAAAAATAGGTATGTCTGCCGAAAAGCGGTTTTAATTGTATGACAGAAGAACAACTCTAAGCTTTTTGAACTTTTAAAGTTGCTCCTGTGTTTAAGCGTAAAGCAAGTAACTGGCATAGTCTGCTCCAGTTCTCAGACTGTGCCAGAGCTTTGCAGGGATACTGCTAGCATTCAGTTATCTTAGATGATGTTTTCAGAGTATTTCTGGGGTAGCAGGCAAAGAATGATTAAGTAGGATTCTAACTCTTCACAATGTTTTCCATGGCAGATCAAGTATTTATTCTTGAAAAATAGAGTTATGTACTCTGTGTTATGCACTTTGAAAGAAATATCACAGATTGCTTGGACATGATATGGAGAAGAGTTGATCAGCTCACTAGTGTTGGTTGATGAACACTGCTACATAGGTAGAACAAAATGAATTATAATAACTCTTAAATGGATAGAGATATATCAAAATCATCAGATGATCTGGGCCATTACTAGACTTTAAGTCTTCTACTTACTATGTCTAGTTTAGAAAAAATAATATTTCTAGCAATGAAAAAAGCACATTTTAATAAGGCTTTTATCCTTACATGCTCAAAGTGAAGTTTTATGATAATGCATAAAAAAGCATGTCTCTGTAGGAGCTTGGTGACTTAATATACCTCCTGGTTGAATGTGTGATGAGATAAATTTTTAGTAATTGAAAAATGATAAAAGGTGGTCAAATATTGACAGAGATTTCCCACCCTGATAACTAATCAGTATAAGAAGAAACAGTGAGTGGAAATCGCTCAGAAAAATGGAGTATTATATTCAAAAGGTATACTTTCAGAGCAATGCCTGACACGACATATCTTTTGCTTTATACTGTTCTTCAAAATGTCTTTCTACCCTAAATAACAGCTTCTACCCTAAATAACAGCTTTGTAATTCGGAGTGATGTCTTAGCTGGTGTGTAAATATATTGTAATCTGCCTTTTAGTCATGGTAAGCAGGAGTAAAGGCTGCTAGTCCATCTGTTGTTAAGTTAATGTTAAGTAATGTTTGTTTCACTGTTCACAATTTCTTCCACCAAAACCCAGTTTCAAATGCAGTTTCTATTGCGTTGTTATTACACACCTCTCCTGTGACCTCAAGTGATTTTGGCTGTACCATCCATCAACAACTTTTAAGGTTTTTCCCCCCCAAATGACATCTATTCAGGGTTCCTGATTGACCACATCTTTCCTTGATTGCTTGAAGGAGTGAGGTACAAGTTACCTCAAAGCAGACTTCAGAATCTGAGATTTCTAAAATCAGTAGGCAGCTAAGATTCACATACCTTCAGAAATGCTTGATTGCTATGGTGTCCTTGGCATATAAAAATGCATTGTAAGGTGCAAGGTTATACTGTCCTGTCTCAGTCGATTCCTAGACAGTCAGCACTTTTTAAATTGGGAACCAGTTGGGGTTTGGCATTCTTGGCATAATGCAGATAGGCTTATAACCTTGACATACTTGATAGCAATCCAGAATGATATTTAATATATACCAATGCTTACATGTAATTGTTTTCAGTGATCTCCCTGGTGCTATAGCACCATTCTTCAAAGAAGTGTTACAAATTCCCTTTGTTCTATGCCTTTTAGGAATGCCATTGATAAGTGGTTGTAAGACTTGGCAGTGGCCAAAAGGGATTGTTAAAATGCCCTTTTTCTTTGTAGTGCAGATTAGCTATCACAGATCTTGAGCCATCAGTATTCATATGTCTGTATCCTTTTTTCCTGTTTATTCCTGTAAGATCAATGGGATTACAGCAATCTCTATACCTAACAGGGGAGCAGGTCTTTAAGAACTTGAACAGGCTGTTAGAGACAAGTCCTTTTTGATGCACTGCTGGTCTTGCTCACTGGTGCCATGCCAAGCCCAGTGTTAAAAGTATCCTGCATCTACTATGGATTTGAGATTGCTGCAGTGTGTTTATACGCCTGTTGCATATGAGTGCGGTGGATAGGGAACTGTTGTATTGCTCGCAGATCACCTGTTCCTTTCTATTAATGCTTCTGTGAGCACTGCCTAATGCTAGCCAACTAAATATTGTTCCGTCTTATTTCTCAAGCTACTTAGAACTGATTTCTCTGATATTTTAATTTTTTTCCCTCCAGAAGTAATATGTAATATGAGTTGTTTTATTTTTATGTGATTTCTTATTATTTGTTAAAGATGTTTTAAAGAAATGCGGGTCTTATTGATGTTGTCTGCTGGGGAGCATCGTTGTTTCCTACAGTGTTCATTTTGGAGCATTTGACAGACTTTTAGGTTTCAGGTCTAAAACATGGAATACTTTGAAGAAAGTTTTAAGGCTTGAATTTGCACATAGTAAATTCTAAAAAGAAGATAGGCTTCATGAGCTTTTAATAACCTGCATTTCTGAGAGGACTTGTCACTGGCCATGAACTATCTCAAAAAGAGCTTTTTCAGAATTTTCAACACACGCAAAGTTTTGCTGGGTATGAGTTGTTTTTTTCTTCATAATGTCTTAAATTCAGTGATTCTTTGTATTCAAGATACAATTATGAGGGAATTCCATGAATAAGTATACAGGGAGGGAGGGGACACTGAGAAACTCCCAAGGGGTCTGTCTGCTGTAACACCTCCCACTAGAGAGGGGGACTCCAGGATTTCCCTGAAGATGCTTCATGACACAAGTTCTTCTTTTCAATTCTGTCCTAGTTCTGGCTGGGATAGAGTTAATTTTCTTCCCAGTAGCTGCTGTGTTTTGGATTTAGTACCGGAAGAATGTTGATAATACACTGACGTTTTTAGGCATTCCTAGGAAATCAAGGATGTTTTTTCATTTTCACATGTTTGGCTAATAAGCAGGTGTGCAGAAGTTGGGAGGGAGCATAGGCCAAGCTGGCCAATGGAAATATTCCATAGCATAGATGTCATGCTCTGTTTATAAATGGAGTTTGGCCAGGGGGCATGAATCAGCGAGCTCTGTGAGTTCGTTGAGTTCAACGAAATCCGTGATTGCTGCTTGGGGACTGGTTGCACAATCAGGTGTCGGACAGTGAGAAAAATTGTACTGTGACTGAGCACTGAAACAGGCTGCCCAGAGAGGTTGTGGATTCTCCTTCTCTGGAGATATTCAAGACCTTCCTGGACAAGGTCCTGTGCAACCTGCTCTAGGTGATACTGCTTCGACAGGGGGGTTGGACTAGAAGATCCACAGGAGTCCCTTCCAACCCCTACCATTCGGTGCTTCTTTGTGATTCTGCGTGTTGCTTGTTTTGCATATTCATATTCATTATTATTATGTTTATGATTATTATTATTAATTTATTGTCTTATTAATATTAATCTCTCTTTATCTCAACCCACAAACTTTATTTTTTGTCCATTCTTCTCCCCATCTCACCTGGCAGGTAAAGAGCGAGTAAATGGCTGTGTGGTCCTAGCTGCCTTCTACCTGGGTTGAACCATGACAAATTCCATGAGTGATATAAAAATAATGAAAAATGGAGCTGTGCTGGGTAGTTATAAGACCAGTGAGCTTTTGTTTCTTGGAAAAATTTATTTAAAATTAGTAATATTTTTTGTCCATTACAAATGACATGTTCCGTGTATATAACTTGTTTAGCCCTGCATGTTATTTTGTCCACCTTTTTGTTTTCCTTGGGAGAAGACGTAGGGAGGTTACTATAATCAAGGAAAGGAAAATTCCACTGTCAGACTATTAAATATTCCTTACCCATTAGTAGGGACTGTCTTTTCTTGTTCTGCTGTTTTTATGTACTGCAGACAATTCCAGTAACAGCCGTAGCAATTTCTGACCTTGTATTGTAACACACCCAAGTGGCACGTCAATCTTGCCTTCATTTTGACAGTGAGAAGTTAAGGCTCTAGGATAATTAGAGCTGGCATTTTCTTCAAATATGAGCTTTCAACAAAGAATGCCAATTCATGGTTGCCAAAAATAGTAATAATAATAGTAGTAATAACTTTTTAAAAAGAAAGTATGATGCTACCAATGACAGCTCTTTAGTGAGGAAAAACCTCAGATCTGAATATTTTTCATGAAAGTGGGGGGGAGGGGGTGGGCAAGGAGACAGTGAAGCCAAAAAGAATAATGTTCAGAAAAGAGATAAGTCATGTAAAGTATAGGAGAATCAGATGAAGTCCCTGCCTGGCTGCGCTCATATACTCCTTAGTGAGTGGCCTGAGTTATCAGATGACTGTCTATTCCCTTTTTGATCTGTGGAAGCAGTTCCATTTTGTTCACTAGGCAACTGCTTAGGAAATAATTATTCTATTCCATATCTCAGATAAGTGGTCTGACCTCTAGGCTAAGCAGTGAGAAATGCCTGATATTTTTTTTTTGTTACACTGCAAAAATGTCTAGGACCTGTTGCAGCGCACATAGAAATACTTGTGTTTTGCCTGAAGTTGTAGAGGCTTTTGGGATGAGGAGAACCTTTCCTGTTCATTCTTAAAGATAAGCAGATGTTGTATCTGCATTTTATTCCAAAATGACAATATCAAATTGAAATAATTATGCTTAATAATTTTTCTGCACTGGTGTTTCTGTCTTATTTCTATTGAAGATTAACTTTTCTCCGTTTGCCTTCCTGAGCCTTGCCAGTTGTCACAGGTGGTTATAACCACCGGTGACAGAAGAGGTAGAAGCAGTTGCTTTTAAAGTGTCAGTGCTGGCAGCTCATGAAAAGATAATATTAACAGTGCTACAAAACAGCTGCTCATTGCTGAGAAAATGGTCAGTCCCAATGCACTGCAATAATTCTGTTTCTCTCTATTATTAGTGAATTCTGTAAAGTGACCAGGCTTTTTGATAGATGTTGTAATGGAATGTTTGCTTACTAATAGCCCTTCATATCTAAGCAATTGATGTCCAGATAAATGAAATCATCATCTTTTCAGAAGCGTTCTCAGTTCCATGGAGTTTGATAGTATTTGATCGCTGGTACAAAAGAGTTACAGAGTATATTTGTGACTTTGAAGTCAGAAAAGAGTCCATCTGGTTTCTTCAGCCTGCAGCTAGAAAAAAGAATGAGAAGACTTGCTTCAACTGCTGTTATTGGGAAATATGTCCTTTTGTCATAAAAATAAAAGGACACAGAACCACCATCCTTACAGCAGCTTTGACTATTCTGTTTTCCTTTTTCTCCCCCCGTCTCCCACTTTCCAGTTATTGTCACCTTTTCTCTTTTTTTTCTACCCCCTGATAGAAGGCAACATTAAGTTGTTAGATGAAAGGTAATTTTTGTCATTTTGAGCTCAAAGGTCATTTTGTTAGCTTGGAAAAATAAATTAGTGGAATTTGTTTACCTTTATTTATCTACAGATAAGAGATATACGTATGCTGTGTGTGTATGTTCATGTGTATCTAGAGTGCAAGCTAACCATGAGGAAAGACAATATAGGAAGAATTTATTTATGACTCTTTAATATTGATTGATTTCCCAATGCAGATTTGTGATTATTTATTAGTTCAGTACACTCTGACCGAGGTTATTAATTTTCACTTCTGAAAGCCTTTTTTTTTAATTTAGAGGATGATGGCAAAGAAATCTCAAGGAATGTAGGACCACAATTTTCCGTGTTCAGGGTGTGACTTTAATAGACAGCAGCTACAGCTGCATGACAGTCTCTTGTTCAGCAATTCTGTTTTGTGAAGGATTTTATGATTTTGACATC
>Ga0181612_119585_pt1 | contig 11902 bp, 6 predicted proteins | sample HoacroProtozoa21_FD_119630 | JGI IMG/M metagenome (GOLD analysis project Ga0181612, IMG submission 119630) | Hoatzin crop microbial communities from Cojedes, Venezuel. Combined Assembly of Gp0051906, Gp0051904, Gp0051908 | reverse complement strand
GAGTCTCCTTCTCTGGAGATATTCCAGCCCCGCCTGGACAAGGTCCTGTGCAGCCTGCTCTGGGTGACCCTGCTTGGGCAGGGGGTTGGACTGGGTGACCCACAGAGGTCCCTTCCAACTCCTACTATTCTGTGATTCTGTGATTCTGTGATTCTGTTTGGCACACAGTGCCTCAAGCATCCACTGCATGGTATGGGTGCCGAGTGGCATCTGCGAAACAAGGAGGGGAAGGTGTTATTTTTGATCACCTGAAGAAAGGAAGCAATTTATATAGTGGTTTCCGTACAGGGGTTTCTCTTTGTGGCAGAGGTGTTTCAGGCAGTTGGTGGAGACGATAGGTTGCCTGCAGTAAAATGGAGCGTTCTGTCTGCACTGGTGGAGTAGGCAGTGGTAGTGTCTTACGGAGATGCTACTTGTTGTTTCACATTTTGCAAGAAGATTTAGAAGACAGTAAGAGAGAATCACACAAGGAAAGTGGAGACTGGATCCAGCCAAGTCGGGAGTTTTTGCCTGGCAGGAGCTGAACCCTCCAAGTCCAGTGGAAAGGGTTAGACTTGTTATTTTGTACAGCTTGAGCTTCCTGTCGGGTTTGTGGTCTTGTGCAGAGCGAAAGACAGACAGAAAAGGCTGCTCTGGAGCGTAGGCTTGCAGAGGTGACAGGCAGGCTGTGCCTGCTGCAATGCCCGAGTAGGCTTTAGAGCCCAGCAAATGGAATTGGAATTTTTCTGCATAGGTGGAAAGAGGAGAGAAAATATCTCCTAATACTCTCCCTGAAATACAAAATAAAAATATCTGAGTGAGGAGGGCAAGGAACTGTGGGGTTTTTTTCTCCATAATGTTAAGAATAATGCCATATTGCAGTGTAATTTCATTTCTGCCAGTTAAAAGCTTATTAAGCTGCTATCATGGCAAATAGGTTATTAACATTGAAAATGAATGTCACTAGCACCATTGAAAATTCTTTCAGTTCCCTTAATATCTCTTAAATGCTCAGCATAATGTACTAATCTGTCTAAGTTTTGGATCTAAGCAATTATATGTTCTTAAAAAAAAAATCAGAAAACTTTGTCACTGCATTGTGTATTTCCCAAGAATAGGAAATTAATAAACATTTTAATGCAGTGTTTAGACATCTGTCCACCCAGTAACTTATTTCATGCTGCTGTATTTGGAATCAAATTACTTTTCTTCCTTCTATTTCCCCATACTCTGCTGAAGTTGACACCAATTTAGAAGTAATATGCCTAATTACTACAGCTTGATTTTCAAAAAGCAAATTTGCTATTTTTCTGGGGTGTTTTTTTTTTTTTTTGTTTCTTTGTGTTTTTAATGGAGTGGTAAGCAGTTAAAACTACTATCAGAATGGCATCCAGAAATTCTTGTGTTCTTGATGAAGATGTTACACATGTTTTGTAATAGAGGGATCAAAGATAATCTTAAATGTACCTATTTGATTTGCATGGGTGGAAATCAGCAGTAATTCTACTGAAGTTTATAGATTTTGACCCTCAGCAGAAGCAGCTCCACAGCAACAAACTGAAATGTAAAACATTGAATGCTTAACTTGAGTTCAACTTGTTTTTGAAATATGTATTTTAGAATTTTTTTCTACCTTTCCATGCAGAGATATCAGCAAAGCTACAGAAATAAGCAAAGAGGTTGTTTGTATAATGCTTTCAGATCTTAAAAAGCTCTCTAAGTACAAGGCTTTTTTTCTCGGGTGGCTGATTGTGGCTACGTTTTGGCAGTGTTGAAGCTGTTTAACAGGACATGTCAATGCTGTGGGACAAATGCAGAATGACAAAAGAATAAAGCAGAAGGTAATGCTGCAAAAGTGAAATTTTCTTTCTACTATCGTGACCTTCTTTGAAATGCACTGTCTTTAAAGGACACAAACGATACCTTGATTTATAGTTCATCTAAGTGGTGACGTCTTCAACATCCTGTGTCCCCTCCCAGCTTACTAGGTAATTTCTAACATACGTAGCAAGAGTGAAAGACATTACCCATGAAATTGCACAAAAACCGTAGCAGTGTTGTGAGTAGAGAGTCAGGAAGTCTTGGATCTGCTGCTGCCTGCTGGTGTGGCTATGTCTGGGTCGTGTGGGGCAAGTTGGCCTGCGGTGTTTGAGTGCTGAGGTGCTCTGTGCTAATGGAGCTGGGTCCCTGCAGCTGCAGGAGCTGTTTTGCTACTGTAAAGGGATGGAAATTTGGTTATGAGGCACTTTTTAAAAACTGAGGGTGATGGAGCACCAAGAGATAAATGGTCTTTTGTGGACTGTCCAGTAGCACATGAGCATATAGAAAGGGCCTGACCGTCTTTGTGGAGCATGTGTTATATCGCTTTATGAATCAATTGAAAACTGGGATTAAGAGTGCTTCTTTCCTCTCCTCTGTTTAGGCTGTAAACTTCCTTGGAGCGTTTAGCATTTGTTTATGGAGTGCTCGGGAAGGTGGGCCTACAGTCGCATACGGGGCAGCTCTTTCAACCAGGTGGTTGTAGTAATCAAGACAATCAGAACTGCCTGCAGTATCTGAATTTTCTTCAACAGTTTTTAGCAAAGCATGTGTGATACTTAGTTTATATGGTCTGAAGATGGGAGCAGCAGGGAAGGTGATGTCTGGGCTCACTTGAGAACCATTTAGCATTTTCTTGAGAGCTGCCTCAAGCAACTAAGTTGTTGTGTCACATGTTTGTGCTTAAAGTCCCTGTTCTTGGCAAAATACTCCAGTGACAGGCCTTTGGAAGAGGCAAGGCGCTCTTATTTCAGCCACTTCGTTGAAGTGATGTCTGTGGCGTGATCCTGGAGTAGCTTCACAGCTCTGTGTGTTTCCGTGTGCTGCTCTTTGCTCCCCTCTCCCTTTGCCAAGTGTGCAATTTAGCCAGCTCTGACGTTTTCAAAATCTCACTTCAGTGCAGAGAACTCTGTGGCACTGGTAGTTCCTTGTTTCAAAACCTGAAAAGCTGAGTGTGTATTTATTACTAAATGTTTCTGAATTTGCTCACTACTGCAGCTTGGTACTGAAAAGTTTTCTTTTGAATTTTTAGTATTTGGAGAAACTTGTCAATTGAAGCTTATTGCCTGGGTCATACAGCTGCTTCCAGCTCCTTGCTGTGATTGCACTCTTACTAGATGCAATGCCAGTTGTAGTCGAAGATGTCACAGATGATGCCAAGCATTTAAAAAAAAAAATGCTTAAAAATGCTAGACGTGGGTTTGGTTTTCTTTGCATATGCATCTAAGCCATATTTTTATACTGCCACAAGGGTTAACTATTACTTTTTAGAATCTCTGAAAGCTGTAGATTCTCATGTCAGAATCTGGGGGGAAAAAAAAACCAAACAGATTTGCTAAATATGGAAAGACTTGGTGAAACAAAGTGAGCTGGCCACATGGAAAGCCTTTTTTTTTTTTTTTTTTTTTTTTTTTTTTCTTTCTTCCCTGGATTAGAGGTTTGAAACAGCTTAGTCCTTACCCTGCTGAAGTGTTTCTAGATCTAGGACCTGGCCATCCTACATCCTCTTCTTCTTAGAAGCAAAGCTCAATCCCCAGAATAAAAGCTGTGAAGCAGTGAGATCTTAGCCGTGTGCATGAAACTGTGTGTACGTACTGCAAGATGTGTTTTAACGTGTGTCCTGCATCAGAAATTGTCGTCCTGGGCGATGGTTACAGTAAAAAAGGACAAGGAATATGTTGTTAGGCTCCTTTTAGCTTCATGGCAAAAAGAAGGTTGCCAGCTCTAGGTGGACACTTTGAGCAGGTAAGTCGTGGTGAATTCGCTGGACGTAGAGGGGCTGTTTCACTTGAAGTGATGAACAGTGTCTTTTCACAGGACTGTTTTGTTTTTGTTCTTCCCATTCTTGTTCTCTCCCCTCAGAAATGAAGGGACTGAGGTTTCCTGGTTTGGATCTACCTGTTCTGGGGTATTCTTTTTTCTTTACTGAAGAGTTGAACTAGAAGCTGCTACAGAAATGGGTCTTAATGAAATAGACTTACGTAGTGTTGAGCAGAGAAGGCTGGAATAGTCTTCTCATCTCAAAGAAAGAACGCACAGGAGCTGTGTGTGTTTGAGTCTCGCTGTGCTAGGCTGGGCTTTGTCTCGGTGATGAGTGAAACAGCGTTTGGGACTGATACTGTGCTCTCACTCCCATTTTTGTAGTTCTGATGAACAGGTCTTGGTCTTTTCATATCCCAGAACTCCCGAGTGTAATAATGATACAAAGTGGTAGGTGCAACTTTCAGTATTCCAGATGGTGTGCTTGATAACGCATTGTCACCAGCAGAAGAAGTTATCTTTGTACTGGCAAAGGAACCTCCAGTCTGAAGAGAGCCCACATACAGTATTTATATTTTGTAACTAAGTTCAGCAAGTAGTGAAAAGGGGATCTGGGTTCTAATGACCATACTTAATTTTTAAAAAGTTTGTGTTAATAAAACAATGAGAACATGTAAAGCAAGCTGTTATCCTGCAACCTTTTCCTGAATGTGAATCGTGGAGTGATACAACTCTGTTTCCTAGCTACTGTTCAGTCAGCTTCTTGAAGAATGGTAAATTGGAAGAAAAGAGTTCTGGAGGAATTAGCACTTCAGGGTCCCCTTTCATTCATCAAAGAGGTATATTTTCGAGCTTAATATAGTTTCACACATGCTGCCATCAGCAAAATTATTACATTGAGAAGTTTTTTTTTAAGAATTTTGCAGTTAGTAGGGAATTAAGGGAGGCATGCTCTGTGACTCCAAAGATAATCATAAAGACGTCAAAGATTTCCTTTGATCTTCAGTTTGTTTTCCATAGTTCCTTCAATAAAGGCATAAAACATTGACTATAACTAGAGCAAGGCATGGTTTTCTGAAGCAGTGTTCCTTCAGTAAGAACACTTGCCAGAATAAACTTTCAGCTTTAGAAGTGCAGGAGAAATCTTGTTCTGACACCAAAAAAATGAAGTCGAGTTGTCAGACAGAACAGAGTCTGTGTTATTGTTTCACCTGTTTGCAATTCTGCTTCTTCCTATTCCAGTGTTTCTATGTTTACCTAGAGAGCACAGATTATTCTCTTTATTAGTCCTTGTATTTTTCTCTCTCCTGATGTCTGTGTGAGTTGACCTAGCAGTTCCAAGCAGCTTATTCTTCATAGTGGGCTAGCATAATTTGGGGGCGTCTCCTTGATCCCAGCCCAAGTTGTGGTGATTTTGTGAATTGGTGGGCGTGCTGTCTGCCAAACTGCTGCAGGCAATTTAGGGTGTTAATACATGATGCCATATTTCTGGAGAAAAAAGCTCCACCAGTAAGCAATAATCAGGACCTTTTCCTCAAGCTTCACGCTGGAAGAAGACAGCTTCTGGTTTTGAATGTTTCATGCTTTGTCACAGGCAGTGTCAAATTCTGACTTTGTTCTTTGTATACTGTCTTGCATTTTCTGTCTTGACTAGATAGTGTATTATGAAAAAAATAAGTAATCTTGGCAAAGTAAGTCTTATGTTCCTGACAGGTGCTGAGTTTAGGAAATATGTGAAACACACTTTGACTGAAGAACCATCACAGATCTGTCTAGGGCCATCTTTTGGTTTTGCATGACTGCTATCTCAGTCTTATTATACAATGAGTCCTATGCCAAGAGTGGTTCCATCTGATGAGATTAGATATTACAGACCAAAGACCAGGGATATTTCAGATTAGGTTAATTTAGGAAGGACTAGACAGTGCTGTCCAGCTCCACGTGCAGCAAAATCTGCTTTTAGAAACGCAGCACTTCATTTTGTTTGAAATGCACACAATATCTTTCATGGTAAGGAAGATATCAGTTGCAGGAGGGACAGGGGAAGATGCAGTTTGCATCTCAGAGTATCTGTTGCTTATCCAGAAAGTTGGGTGGGCGACATGCTGTCTGTGAGCCGCAAAAAAAGGCCAACAGCTTTCCTGAGCTGCATTAAAAAGGGTGTTGCCAGTAGGTCAAGGGAGATGATCCTTGTCCCCTGCTCGGCCCTGGTGAGGCACATCTGGAGATCTGTGTCCGGTCCTGGGCTCCCTAGAACAAGAGAGAGATGAACGGTGATTAAGGACTTGGAGCATCTGTCATATGGGGGAGAACCCTGAGAAGAGAGAATGCTCATGGGGGATCTTCTCAGTGTATATAGATACCTGATGGGAAGGACTAAAGAAGACGGAGCCAGGCTCTTCTCAGTGGTGCCTGGCGACAGGAGGAGACGCAGTGGGCACAAATAGAAATACATGAAATTCCATTTAAATATAAGAGAAAATTTTTTTCCGTGAGGGCGGTTGACTAGAACAGCTTGCCTGGTGGGGCTGTGATGTCGCCGTCCCTGGAGATATTAAAAACCCAGCTGTATGATATGGTCCTGAGCAACTTGCTCTAACTGACCCTGGTTAGAGCAGGAAGAGCTGGACTAAGCAATCTCCAGAGGTCTCTTCCCATTGCAGCCCTTCTGTGAAGGAGATAGTATTGAGGAATAGAGGATATCTGTTGAATACTTTTCACTCAGAAATATCTGAAATGGGAAGGGACACTCAGGTGCTACATGTGTGATCAGCCTGCTCACAGAGATGCTCTTTGGGACTTATTTGAACTGGCTTTTTCAGCACTTCCCGAGTTCTGATTTTAATCAGTCAAATTGCATTCAGTCTTAGTTTTGGGCTCAGAAATGGGTTGACTGGCAGGTGTTTAACCTCGATCCTCAATTTGCAAGATATGTTTCTGGAGATAAAGGTGGGTGATACTAGCAGGAAAGAAGTTAATAGTATCAGGGGAAAAGAAGAAGAGAAAAAGGAAGGATGACCTATTTCTCTACCACCCTTGAAAGAAGGCGCTTAGTGGAGTGCTGGCCCACACTGTGGCAATTAACTTACAGCAACTATTAAGGGTTAAGATTTTGGTAGAGGACCAGATAAGGGTAGTTGTTCGAAGTAGCCTATTGCTTCAGCACAGTTTTATTTCATTTTATCTATCAATCTAAATAAAAATGGCAGTCATAGTTTACAACCAATAGATTAAATTCTGAGGGCTAGCAGTTTTTTTCCTCCTAAATGATAGTTCCTGGCATTGGGAAGATGTTTCTTCGTTATGTACTGAGGAATACTGGAGCAGACCCGGTGTAGTGTGCGTAGCTGGCAGAGGGGGTGCGAGCAGATACAGACCTTCAAGTGTGGTGGGTCTCATCGTTTCTATCCAGTGGACAAGTAATGTAATCAGCACTTTTTCAGGGCTAGAAGTTAAGCATTTAGGCAGTATTAGTTAAGAAAGCATGAAAATGCCTTGGATACGTTGTTCTCTGCTTTCAGAGGGGGCAACACAGCGTGGGTATTTGGTGGAAAAGGGAGAAAGACATGTTGTATCTTGATGGTAATTGGTTAATTTTTCTTTTTCCTTTGTCGTTTTCCCTCGCTGGCAACACTCTGTATTCAGAGTGTTCTTAGTTACATGTTTATGATTATGCATAATTACAGAAACAGTTTCCAGTTGATTCTGAAATTGATGTAGCTCTTCAGGCAGTTCGCTTCAGACATCGTTGATGGATCAGCTGTACTGTTTCTCAGTCAATGCTCAAAATTGAGAGCGCTGTTTCTTCTGGATTTTTGGCTGTTTTTTCCTGCCTTGTTGTTACATAATGCTAATTAAGGCTATTTTTAGTAATTATGTTCCAAAAATGGAACAGATTGCATGAAGTGGGACTAGACTATTTTGGGATTTAAAACCCTTTTAGTAGTTCAGAAGCAAAATGATATCAGGAAAGTCAGGCTGTAACAACACATTATTGGCTGTGCTCTTGGTGCTGAAGAGCAGCTTTGTGGAGTGAGGCCAAGAGGCTAAATGTATATTTAAAGAATGTATGCTTTTGTATTTTTTCCTACTGAAAAAGGGCTTTGAATTCTCAACAAAGGATTTTATTTTGCAGGCTATACTCTTTTAACAGTCTCTGTCCTCTGCTGCTTGAAGTTTCAGATTATCTTAAGAGCTGGTCGTCTTTGAAATCTGACCTGGCTAACCTGCTTCTGTAAAATGCAGTAGTACTAACCAGTCAGAATAAAGAGATGCTTTCAAAATTTGACACTGTTGATTGACACAATTGATATTGTATGACAGTTTTATAGGATCCTAGAACAGCAAAATCATTTCTTGAATCCTACCAAGATGGCATTTGTCAGTTTTTCGTGTAAATATTGGCTGAACTGTGTATAATAAATTAGCTATATTATAGTCTCAGGTGGAAAAAAAGCCCTGAAGGTTTCAGAAAGATTTCAGTCCTCCTCTTAGCAATTCTTTATACACAAAGCTTACAGTGCCTGTTCGCATTAAATACATGTGCGGATTCACGTGTTCTACTGAACTTGCTCAAATTGTTGGATGACTGAATGTATGAATGACCACTGATTCTGCATACTTTTCAGCTGCTACATTTATTACATGGTATATGTTTCAAAACCAGCATAACTGTGAATAACAGGTTAACGAAAATACCAAAATATACTGAACCATGCACAGTCACTGCCAAAAAAGGAGCGTAGACACTTTCTGTTAGGCTGTTAAGAGCATATTTAATTAAGACAAAATGCATAATTATGCTTTTCAGTGTAGCATAGTTCTTCCCCAGATGAATCAGAATTGAATGTGATGGTGTCCTCAGGTGTTTGCTGGATGCTCTGTTCTCCTCTTGTGTTACTGATTCGTGCTGTTTCAGAAGCAGAACTGCACGCAGTGACACGTTCACACAGGATGCAAGAACATTGTACCATAATCAAAAGTTTTGCTCACAGATATTCCCTACTAAGTAAAAGAAGAGGAAAGCTGATGATCACTTACCTTAGTTGCTTTTCTTTTTTTGCCCGCCTGTAAGTATATTCTTAAGCAGAACAAAACAATATCTGAAACTTCGATGTATTTCTTCTAGAGTACTTGGGGCACAGAGACCCTTGAATGTGTGAACTTTGGGATCCGCAAAAGACTGTTTGCAAACACTGTGCTTCCTTGCCTGATAGCTGCACCTTGCTCTGTGGCCACTGTCCTGAACGAATCTCGGGGACAGCGGAGGCTTTGTATTACAGAAAAAGGGAGCGAGTAAGGTGATGCGTATGAGAGTGTAGCCCTTCGTTCTCCTTACCCATGGCATTTGGTTCCAAGAGTAAGATCAAGGTAGAAGCTAACTGCCTTGCTTTACCATTTTCTCTAATTTTTCTGCCCAATATCATCACTGTTTCCAGGATTTTCCTCTGCCTCTCTTCTGGGCTGGATTGTTTCCTGCCTGACTGTATTGGAAATGTTTATATTTAGGCATGTCATCAAATTTTGCTGAAAGCTGGTTAAATCACGAGGGAGCACTGAGGCAGTCATGTTTTTACAGCTGCTTCCCAAACGAGAATCACAGAAGGAAAAATGAACAGAACCATACATGTTTCCTTCATCTCAAGAGAAGAAATTCATGGAATAACTTGCATTTTGTGTCTGTTGTGTGGTGATAATCTGCAGTAGTGAAAATGAGTGATGAATATCTGTCTTAGTGGCAATGGCAGTGCAACTGCATCGGGCATTATTGGACACAAGTAACTGGAACCCTGCGGTACCATCTCATTCTTATGTGCTCTTGATTTCATAAGGATTGGTACTTAAAGGAGGTAGAGATCAGAGGGCCATACTTTTCCCTCTTTGATTCCTGCTGCTGGTGCCCATGATTCTTCTTTCTGAGGGGCCAGATACCAAAACTTCCTTTGATAACGGTGTTAACAAGAAGTGTTTTATCTTTTTTTTGAAATGTGATCATCTATCTAGACATTGTAATACAGTTTAGAGAGTCTACTGCTAAGCTCTGTGTGTGTTTCTGGGGATAACATACAGTGGATTGGGTGAAGAAAGGTGTATATAGGTTTGAAAATCCTGGAGGTCTCAATAGCTGTCATGTTACATCATCATCAAGAAGTTAACTGTCTATCCCCAATTTCGTCATTGTACCTGGCTGCCAAAGAGTAGAGGGACCAGGCAAAATGAGAAGTGTTAATGTACAGCTGTCTAATGCTCATGCTTCCAACACGTGCTGCTAGCAGCCACTACCTCTCTCCAGACAGCGGTTTATGTGAGGTGGGTCCTGAGAGAGAAAGTGTAGGAGTCAACAGAAGGGCAAGTGATGGTGGAAGGGTGTTCAGAGCGTAGAAACTATTTGTGTAGGAAGATTTTTTTTCTCTGCAAGTTGGAGTTGTCATTGTGAAAGAGCGAGCTTTTCAGCTGTGTGTGGCTAAGACAGAAAATTTAATCTTGTTGAGGAGCTGTAGGCTGAGAGGAGCTTCTGTGGTATCCACAGCCATAGCAGATGTTGGGCGTCTTTGATGTTGGTCCTGTGTGTTGTAGGAGCGTATGCCCCTGCCGCGCTGAGGGAGAAGCACTGGCACTGCTTTCTTGCTTCGTACCTCGCAGGCCTGTGGCGTGGTCTGGTTTAGCATTCTCCTAGGCCATCAGGAGACGCATGTTGTCTCTCTTCTCTTGGCATTATGCTTCAAGCTGCTCCTTCCAACTGTTGTACTGTAATGTTATTTTCTAGGGTATCTCTGCTAAGCCTTGCCCTCAAGTGGAAGTCGTGTGTTTCATCAGCACGCTTAGTTCTTATCAGTCATTTGGGCTGAAAAATTATTTTCTGCCCTTAAATTTGCAGTGCTGATTCCAGATTCAGCGTTATAATGTCAATGATAAGGTGCCCCTATCTATAAACATGCATTTGTTAACACAGCATGAATTAACAGCAATATGTTAGTAACTGTCCTAAGGAGTGGCAGAGAGCGACTCGGCTTTCTTGCAGATGCCCTTAGGAATGCAAGTGGCAGCCACTAAGACTCATCTTCTTAACTATGACTGCTTACACCATAAAAAGAAATTCACTCTTATAATTGCGTTCAGAATTATAGAAAGCTGTTGCTGCTTTAGATTATTGGATGTCTCTGGGGAAACTTTCATCAAACATAACAGCCTGCATTTTTACTTTGTTAATTATAAAGCTGTGAACAAGAAAATGCAAGACAATCTCTACTATTCTTAGTGTAATAGTAACTTCCTAAAACATTACTGCCTTTATGAGTCCCAGTGGAGGAGCTTTCTTTGTGGGGAAAACAGCCCCACCATCCTATTGCATAAATGAGGAAATGCTTTCCAGATGTGTTAAGCAAATAATCAACACACATTTATCATGGTCTCTTATAAATCCATGCATTTAGGTTATCTGCGGATTGACTCATGATTTTTGTCTCCATCTACCCCATCCAAAACAGATGTTGTTTATTCTTTTGAAACATTAGCTTGTGTGTTTTCTGCCAGGAAGGACAGATTAAAAATACTCTCCTCTTCTTTTGTGCTGATGTGGAAGAGCAGCTGGGAGTCGTGTAGAGTAGTACTTTGCTTTTGGCTGCTATTGAGATCTTTCATAAAGATGAAAATTTTTGTGTTGCCCTCCTATTGGAATGTTTTTCAGAGTTCCTAAATAATGAAGGTGTTAGAGGCCTTTTTATTACTTAAAGAATCTGTTCTTAGAGATGAAAAACATAGATGTCAGACAGGATCTATGGAGAGGACTAATCAATTTGTCTTGTCCGTCTGGAATCCCAAACAGCTGAAGATCCTCGGAAGGGATCTGAGCCTTTCCCCAACACTGTTTGTGCCTCACTCACAGAAGTCAGCTTTCTTGCTTTTTACATTGCCATTCGTTATTTTCCAGTTGCTTGTCCATTGTGGTTGTTACAATCCAGAGTAGTGGCTTGTGTGGATATATTTTCCTGGCTTGTTTTCAGAAGGCAGGAATTACTCTGTGAGGCTTATGGTTTTCAATGAGTGTGTAAAATGCAGTCTTTTCCCAGATTTTTACTTTTTTGGCTTATTCACTGTTATGTAAAAAAAAAAATATGGAAGGAAG
>Ga0181612_178014_pt1 | contig 11903 bp, 16 predicted proteins | sample HoacroProtozoa21_FD_119630 | JGI IMG/M metagenome (GOLD analysis project Ga0181612, IMG submission 119630) | Hoatzin crop microbial communities from Cojedes, Venezuel. Combined Assembly of Gp0051906, Gp0051904, Gp0051908 | reverse complement strand
TAACATTCCCTCCCAAAATCTCATCCAGGCACCAGATGCTTCCCCAAGCTCCCAGTGATGCGGGGAACCAGAAGCCCCTCCGGTGCCCGGTGTCCTGCATAGCAGTGGCAGAATGGAATCACTCACCATTGAAGCAGGGCCCTACATCCACCCCCCGACCCTCCGAGATGTGGGATCCTGGCGCCCTGTCCACTGCCGGCAGCCTGCCCTGCGCAAAATGCCTCAGATCTGCATCCAGCACAGCAGGAAAGCCCTCCGGGAGGATATTTCACACCGTCCTACTGTTTTGGATTAGAACCCAGCTGCCTCCTGAGCTGTTTAAATTTACAGGTCTGAGAAGTGAACTTTCCACCCAGGCAGCAGCTTGCATAGACAAGGGACTGAGCAGAGAGCACTGGGTTCCACGCCTCTCCAAAAACAGTCTAGGGCCCATTGCAGATCAGATTCCAGCCAGCATCAATCAGAAAATGACCCTCTAATCATCAACTGCCTGTCGGTTTACTCTCCTTTGCATCCTTGATGCACAGAAACACTTTGGAAATGCACAATGCCCACGGAAAAATGCCTTGCTGTGGTAAACAATCCCAAACCAACATCCACGCGTCAGCCTCGCGGGAACCGAGGTGCGGCACCCATTGCACTTAGCTCTGCCAGGGTTTCATGTAAGATTTTTCTGCCTCCCAGCAGGGAAATGCATCAGGAGTCAGTGTTACAGCAAGAAAACCTCCCGGGCTTGCACAGGAACCTGCAGGTCCTTCTCACAAAACAGCCACAGCGTGGGGGATTTTCAGCACATAAATATTTTCCATTAGTGAAATGGGAATGAACAAGGATCTTTTCTCCTTGTCTATTATTTTTTTTTAAGGTTAGAGTTCTTTTCCCTTACAGACACTGACTGCTGGAGATGTCAGGCTTGCAGAGTAGAGCTGCTGTTGGCACCTCTTTACAGCACCCTCTGGCTCTCAGCAGAGAGCCAGGGAGACCCAGGGACAGCGACGTCCTCAGGTCTTGATGTCATTTTTCCAACATCAGAGCAAACCAACCCATGAAGGGGGAACAGCCTTTCCACCCAAACCGCATCCTAACCCGTTTCTCCATTTGCCTTGATTTCCCCAATGACCTAAGTCACAGATGTAACCTCTACCTGCAAATCCAGCATCACTTTACCCCTAGCTGCAGGGCCAATATCTACAGAAAGGCGGGCACACACTATCGCTGGGCTCAGCCGGTGGCCAAGGCACAGGGGCAGCACCACTGGGAAGGCAGATTTGTATCCAACACTGAGACCCAAAAAGCCCCAGCATCCACCCAGCACATGAACCACCACCACGGGCTCCCATTGCAACCTCTTCTACCCAGAACCACCTCTCTGTAGGTCTTTGACGGTAAAATGCATTTCTAGCACAGACCAATTGTCTGACGGGGAAAATTCCCAGGGAAAGGAGGATGTAGAGAGGCCAAGAATGTAGGTAGCTCCAAAACAGGATTAGATATTTCTGTGGAAGTCAGGAACAGCTAGAGTTAGTACAACTAATAATACCTTGGCCAAGATGGAAACCAAGTGCTGCAGGACTCCCAGCAATATCCATCTGCTGGAGACCAAGATAAGAGCATCTTCCCCCCATCTCTGCACATGACGTGTCTCTTCCACCATCCCCGGAGGGAAGGTCCTCATGGGATGCTGGCTCTACCCCGGCCAAGAAGCTGCTGTGGGGAGCAGAGAGTGGAAGAGGCTAGCTGGACAGGGGGAGCTGGGAGGGAACAAGGGAATATTCACATTTTGTGCCTTTCCCTTTGAATTGGTAGTCTGGGCAACTCAAAAGTTCAAAGCAGAGAGACAAATGTGTCTCCACACCCAGATCATTTATTCTAGCAGTCTCATTGGAAATCCCATGATTTCTGGCACAATCTCACAACTATTCAGTCGTTACTCACTTCCCACTGGTGATGCTTTAGCAGGGAAAGGGGGGCAGCATCCCCACCACCCCACAGCTGCCAAGCAGTCATCAACCTCGCCGGCTCCGGCCCTGAGGGAGCACAGCCAGAACCACAGTGCTTCGCAGGCATCTCCCCGAATTGCTCCCATGTGGGTGCCATGGCTCCAGCAGCCACCCAGAGCCCTAAGTGCTTCCAGGCTGGAGAAGCCCCGGTTGCTGCTTGGCGTCACTCACACCGGGGAATGGGAGCAATGTCTCCCTGCTGCCTCTGCAAGCACACCACAGATGTCCCAGAGGGAACATTACAGCCTTCAGTTACCCAATTAAAAACGTGTTTGATGGGATTTGATTACTCCGTTTGACAGAGGGAAGAAATCCCTCCAGGGTCCTGGCAGCAGTGAAGATTTATGAGCTGGAGCTTTGTTTCAGGTCGCTCCGCCTGATCACGATATGCAGCAAAAGAGCAAAAAACCCCCAAAAACTAGGGAGCGATGGTGTCTGCATTCCTGCTGCTTGAATCAGACGTCTTTCCTGGCAGCTCCAGTCCCCCCGGCTCCAGAGACTCAGGGAAGGTGCAGCAGTGGGCAGGATGCACTGGAGCAGGTTGTCTCTGCCATCCTGCGCCAAGCACTGCCCGTGGCATCCCGGAGAGCCACATCCTAAACCAGCTCCACTCTCCCACTCCTCTTCCTCAGGGAGGAGGTGATCAGAGGTGTAAATGCTTCCTCATCACTTGCAAACACCTCCTAGGGACTCGGTGAATGCTTTCTCCGCAGTTTGCTCAAGGGCAGAATCTGCCACCTTTCCAGTCCCGCGTAAACACAGGCCTGGCTTTAACCCTGCAGCGCGGCTGGGACGCCTGCTCCCTGGGGACCCCCTGACTCCCTCCTCTGCATCTCCCTCTAAAAGCATCACCCTCAGGTTAGGAAATGAGGGAAGACAAATCTCACAGCTGTCTGTCTTACTGCAGTGTGTGAACAGCATCCAAAAACGCCTCCAGACAAGATGATTACTAACAAGGGATTTGGGATCACGTACATTTATTGCCACAGCAGCGAATGGGAGACATGTGGCCACCAAACCCCAGCGCGGGCTCAGAAGATGACATCCTGGGGCTGAGCATCTCCCTTAGGGCTGCAGGAGCATCCTCCTGCTCACCTTCCTCACCTGCTTCAGGCCACGGTCAAGGACAAGATGCGAAGTTAGCTGTGCTCCCACCTTCTTCCTCGCTTGCCCTCATGCATAGCACCAACGGGTCTGGTGTTTCTCTTTAAGGCAATATTAAAATGAAAGGAGAAAAGTTCTAAGTTATTTCAAAGGTCTTTGCTTCAAAAACATTAAAACCAAATTTAAGCACCAAAGCCACAAATGTTCCTTTTACTGCACACACAAAATAACCCTCTGCAATATGATTCCTCTAAATTTATGGTTCTTCCAGGGCTATTAATTCAGCCCAGGTCTTTTCTTCTTTTTTTCTTTTTCTTTTTTTCCACCTTAAGTCAAATAATTCATAAATACTTCACGCTGCAGTGTACTTTATGAGCATAATTATGATCACTTGAATGTGGAAATGCCTGTGAAGTTATTACAATAGTTTTAATACACCACAGACTCCCCAGTGGTATGGATAGCAAGGTATAAAGCAACTTCATCACACATCGGAGGGAAGAGCTCTCTTGAGAGGCCGTTTATTTGGCCAAATAATAAAGATCCTGTAGCCCATATATGTCTCTGAATGGAGTCAATGACAACGTCTGGGGTGAGTTTCAAATTGCCACACTCCAGCTCAGCAGGGTTATGTGCATTGCTTGCCAGAGTGAGGTGTGGCATAGGTCCACAAGTCTCCATCAATTTTCAGACCAAATACAGAAAAAACTCCAAAAAAATAAAAAATGGTCAGAGTTACATCAGCAGGACCATCATAAACATATTTAGAAGAGCAGGGAGCTCACTTACTTGGGACTCCCCAGGCATGCAGGGAGGCACAGATAAGCTGAATTGCCCTTGTCAGAGAGCAGCCACTTTTTTTTCTGTTATCCTTGCACACATCACAGGACGGTGCACTGTTGAAAGCCAGAAATTAAAAGTCTCAGGGCTGCATCCCCCCAGAGATATGGCTGAAAGCCATTGGTTTCTTTAACGGAAAGAGTCAGAACGCTACAGCTATTAGACTACACCTGCATGGAAGTCGGAACTCACCAAAATTAAATGTATTTTTCCAGGATCGCTGAGCCATACAGGCCCTTTCCTCAGGGTATCTCAAGGAAGCAGCTTTGCACATGCTTCTGTATTCTGCATTTCTCCTCCTCATTCTCCCATGTAAAATGGATCACTGGGGGCAACCATGGCCCAGAAACTGTAAAGTCAAAAAATCAGTGGAAGCATGTTTGAATTCCCTGAGAGGTGCTGTGGGACGACACCCCCTCCAGCACCCAAAACCAGCTGCCCCATGACCTTCCCTAAGACCACCCAGAAAGAGCTGCAAAAAGAGCCCGTGAGTCCTGCTTGCCTCTGTACCACCACTGCTCCCCAGGAAATCAGTCTTTTTGTCTTGTAAAGAACTCCTACAGTAATTGCCTTCATATCTCAAAGGTGTCTTACAGCCACAGAGGTGCAAATATTTATCCATACTTGGAATTGCAGAGTGAAGCCTAAGTGTTCCCAGACACTTCAGCAATTGTTGTTTTAAGACCTGAACCATAGACACCTGGCTGGAATTAATCAGCAGATGTGAACACGGAGGCAGAGCAAAGCCCTTATTAACCCTTCACACATCAATGTCAAGGTCATGGGGTGTTTCACTGGGGCAGACTGTACCTAGATGTCAGCTGTCAACAGCCTGGGAATCCCAAAGCAAGAAATGTCTTCCACTGATCAGGGCATGAACGAGTAGCAAGATTTATCATGCTCCTGCCACCACTTGAAGACTTGCTGTGCTGAGGCGCTTACTTGTGAATAGCAGAAATAATAAATGTTTATTACTAGATAATCAAACACAAGAGCAAAGCACCTTCTGTATGGGCTCTGTCTAAAATCAACAAGAGTTTAAGCATCTCTTTAAGAGAAAGCATTCACTTTGCACCAGGTGGTTTCAAGCAGCTCACATCATCAACAGCTCCCCATCAAGATCAAAAATCCAAGCCCTTCCAAACTGATCAAACACAGACCTGGGAAAGACCCGCAGCCTCTCCCATTCCAGCTCTTCTCCAATGCACTGGCTGATCCCTCTCCCATGGTAGGCGATCAAGCCACATTGTCCGAAGCTCAAGCCTCCAAAAAACATACTGCATCAATGACTTCTCCAAAGCCACTGTCCCAGGAGTGTCAGGACAAGGCCATGGCCCCAGGACTCCAGCAAGGGTGAATTCCCCAGGACGCCCTATCCAAATGTCTTCACTCTCATCAGTTCCTTTCCAGGAACGGACAAATGTCAACAAAGCTAAGAACAAACATTGGCAGTGTCCCTTCTCCCCTACACAGGGGAAGGAATTGGCCCACAGTGAAGTGCAACCTGAAATCAGAAGGCATCTCCTCAATGGCTGTGGCACTGGGTACCAGAACAAGCCCATCTTAATCTGGCTTAATAGAGAACTAGAGCAGATCATGGTCCCAAGGAAGGACCCACAAACCACAATCAAAGACACCTCCTTCTCAGTGGAGCAGGCTGTGCTTTTATGTCCAGCTAAACCTCCCACAGAGACACCCAAGACAAGGCAATGCAGAGTTTATCTTAATGCTAACCCATACAAACCCCAGGTGGGGATACGGTTGACATTGATGAACTGCATCAAGGTGAAATGAAGGACCACCTCTGCCCCATTCTGCCAGCCCTTTTCATTGTTAGACATCTGGTGACGGAGAGCTCACCTGCTTTGAAGTGGAGATGGATCCAAGAGCTGGGCAGGTGCAAAGCCTTCCTCGACAGGCAACGTGCCACAGAGCTCACCCTGCAAATCCATCATTTGCACCTTCTTTGGGGTGAAGGATATTTCTAAGCAGATTATAAACCTCATGCAGAGGTTTATAATCTTCTTAGAAATTCTGCATGAATCCCACCAGTCAATCCATTTGAATCATCCATCCTCCCTAAAAGGCAAGAGAGAGAAGATCTGTTTTCTCTGCCACTGACCCATGACATCCCTCTGCCACTAAGCAATTCTGATTGCGGGACTTACTGTAGAACAAAAACAAAACCAAAAAACTTCTATTTTAAAGCAGAGGAGAAAAAACTTCCCGGATCTGTCACTGTAGATATTAGCCCATTGCCAGCTACAGAAAGCTGCATTCCTGACTGATGTTGGCTTTCATGGCCCATTTGCTTGTTTGCTTCAATTTCCCCTCCTCAACAACTCCAGGAACTGGCAAACTTTTGGGAAGGTTTTCTGTAGGCTTGCTGGCAGGCTGGGAGCTGTTCCATACAGAGGATGAGAATGGGACAGAATGAGGATGGGAGGAGGATGCAAGGGTCCAAATGAAGGGGAGAAGCAGAAGAGCAAGGGCGCTGTAGGGAGAGGGAAGGTCAGAGCTTGAATGAGTCCAAGGAGAGAAATTAATAATAATAATTTCTCTCCCATTTGGAGAGAAATTAATAAGAACAAGGGGCTGAGTTGAGAAGAGGAAGTGGGTGGGATGGAGGAAGGGTCGGTCTCAGCCATCCCTCTCTCTTTTTTCCTCTTGCACCTGACCAGGATCAGGCCTTTCTTCTCATTCAGTACTGAGGCGGAAACATCTTGGGCTTTTCCATTCATCTGTAGAGCAGGTTTAAGAAACAGCCTCACTATTTCACAGCTCAGCCAGCAGCAGTGTCCAACATCGGCTCCCTGGAGAAGCAGCTGATGCCAAAACACCAGAAAATAATCCTGTAAACAAGCGGCAAGGGATAAGGTCCTCAAACAGACCACCACACCAGGTCAGGCCAAGGGCTCAGTTTCCCTCATAGCTTCTCTTTAACAGTGACCGTGAGAGGATATCCAGAGAAATGTAAGAACAAGACAAATGTATATGATATTACTCAAAGTCTTCTCACAGTCTCCAGCTGTTTCCAGCTCAGAGGAACTCTTGAGCCAGATGTACTTAGTAACCCCTCAGCAATTTCTCCTACATGCAATTGCCCAGTCTCTTCTTAAACCCATATAAACTTTTAGCATCCACAGGCTCTTTTGACAACAAAGTCACGAGGCAAGATCCAGCGCTGTCTGTTGACATTGCTCCCTCCAGTTCTGGAGGACTCTCCTGCCTGTCGGTGAGGTCAGACAGCATCGCAACCTCTCTTCTTCAGACCACACAACCTTTGAGCAGCTGCCCAGGCCACCAGATGCTGCCTCCCTCTCCAGCCAGGCGCTGGGAAATGAGCACAAGTTGACCACAAGAGCCGGACTCATCCTAGAGAAATTAAAAAAACAACAAGGAACTTCCATAATCTTCATCCTGCTGCACTTGAACAAAGAAAGTCCCACCCAGCCAAGCAGGTGTGAACGCAGCCAAGGACCAGGATGCTTTTCACCATGGCTACCTCGACACTAAACAATCCACTCCCCAAGCCAGGGCCAGCCCCTGTTTGGGAAGGAAAAAAAAAAGGAGGTCGCTGGACAGCACTGTTTATGCCTTTTTGCATGTTTTTGTACCCAGGGAAGTCAAACAGACAGTCAGGGGATGGAGGATTTGCTGCTAATCATGAGGGAGGAGGGTGTGGGTGAAATTTTCTTGTTTATGAAACAAAAACAAGCCCTGCAAAGCAGGTCAGGCCATGCGATGCCCTCTTATCACGAGCTATTTCGTTTGGCATAAACACCAACCCCCAGGTCAGGACCATAACCTTTCCCAGATGCTTTTGTCCACAGGCCTGATCTCAGGCTTCAGACCTAAACTGGGGGATTAAATAATCCCCACCCACTGCCTTCTTTCTCTAGCATCTCTTTTCTACCCCAAAACATATCTCCCTGGTCCAGGAGGTTGGAGAATGGTTCCTACAGGAGGTGGCCATGGCTCTCCTCCACCCACCATCAGGGCCATCGCAGCAAGTGCAGAGCTGCTGTACGGCACTGCAGGCAATGAGGCTTTACTGTGATTCAGAGCCTGGGAAGTGACGGCTGAGCCAAGGGGCTGCTGCCCTGTAGAGCTTTTTGGGAGGTAGCCGCAAGCCCTCAGCCTGTCAGGGAGTTTATCTTGACCTGTCAATCAAGGTCTCCTTTTCCAGGCTCCATCGCCATCACAGACGAACAGGTCTCACAAAGCCCACTCTAACGTGACAAGTGTTTATACAGGACTAATGAGCGTCTCCATCCCCAAGGACGCTTTGAATCACTCGGGCACCGAGGTCCAGGCACACATGCCATTTCCCATGTCACATGCAGAGCCCTAAGTCTTCCCCGCTGCAGGGAGCAGCCCTGCATGCTTTGGGCTATGTTTCTTCACACAGGGACCCTGCACGTGTCAGGAACCACAGGTGCCTCTCCAGAGGGGATGGCTGGTCCACCAGCAAGGCTCTCGGCTTCTGCACAGAGCATGGACCACGCATCATCCTCCCAGCCTGGCTCTCTGCAGGACTGCCCAGCAGACCAGCGAGCAAGCACAGGATGCTTGCCTTCATGGTTTAGCCATTTCAAACCATCTCCAGTGAGAGAAAAGCATCATTTTCTCATTTAAGTGCCTTAAACTTACCATCAGGATTTGAGTAGGAAAACACCAGCCTCTCCCTCCGGAGAATGCTGCACCACAAATACCCGGTGCGACGCTCTCCACCTCTCCGAGGAGCCCTGGCTCTGCTGGATTTGCCTCCCTGAGCCTCTCTGAAGAGGTTTGATAGCCACACGAAGTGACGGGGCCCATCAGCAAATAGCTGCGATGCTGGGTTTGGGCCATGCATTCCTTACATGCAGGGGCTCCTTCCAGACGAGTCCTCAGGGCCCCATAATCTGGCAGCCTCCTTGGAGCAGACGTGTGTTACCCACATCCCACGCAGCCCGGGCTGTGCTCCACCACCGACCATTGCCTTCAGATGGGGAACTTGTAGCCAGGGAGGAAGCGGCCTCCCCACTCTCCCTTTGCATGTCATCTCTGCCTTGGTCAGAAGCTGGTGGGACCCAGGGGCGTCAAGTTCCCCCACATCCCCAGCAATGTTGGTCAAGATGTCAGCTTCATAGGAGAGAAGGAAAAGTGCTGCCACGTGTTCTCAGCTGGAAATCATAATGCCTTTAGTTTCCAGAAACATTTGGGTGCTCACCTCCTTTATCCATTGGCAGATGCATGACTTTATCATTGTAGTTGGTGCCCACCTACGTGGATTCTTCCTTCTCCACACTGCTCTCAGCAGCTCCTGGGATTCACACTCACTCATGCCTCTGGATTTCACACATATCTGGGCTTTGCAAGAACACGTAGCAGCACCAGTGTCCTGCAAAAAACAGAGCACAGAAGGCAGCAGCTAAGAGCAGAGGCAGAGGCTCGCACTGCAATGGAGCCTGCACCCAACACACTCTGGTCCACCACAGGTCCCATCCCTTTGAACCAAATCCTCAGCAGTACATGGTCCCCTCACACCTGCAAAGCCCTGAGGCAAAGGGCCTGATGCTACAGGGATGGGCAGAGATCCTCAGGACAGCAGGAGGTGCACCACAGCACACTGACTTACTTCAACACCAGTGCCCAAACAGGCTTTTGCTGGTAACGACTTTCAGCGTTGCCATCCTCGCACCAGGAACTCCAGCAGTTGTCCTATAAAAACCTCAACTGGAGAAGATAAACCTCCCAAGAAGAACTAGAAGACATTGCAAGGAGAGGGTGTAGGGCTTTCCACGTGTTTATTCAGCAGTCTCCAGCTCTGCCAAGTCCAAGCTGAGCTCAATAACGTCAAGCACAGAGTACGGCCATGCCCATGTCGAGATTAAGCTGCCCTATACATGTTCAAGCCTCCCTACCCCTCCAATGGCCCAGCAAAGGAGAATTTAGATCTACAACAACTACTGTTGTTCAACAGGAATGAGTCCAATCCAATCCCACATTACAAAGACCTGCCAGATCGCAACGTCATCTCTCCTTCCCCAGCTCGTCTTCTCGGATTCCTAGGGGTGAAGCCTGGACCTGTGCAAATAGCTGGTCTATCCTTTAAAGATCATATTGAAAAATGAGGAAGAGGAAATTTTTTTCTCTCCAGGTCAACCCAGAACGAAACCTTCCTATTTGTCACAGCAAAACATTTTTTATTCTTTAAGTGGAGACAATGAAAACATCTTGTTCTCCCCAAAATAAACCATCTTTCTGTTTTCAGATGCATGTTTGAAGGCACTTTCAGTCCCCCACATTTTTAATTAAAGGCAGGCAAATTTCAAATGGAGAATGTCACAGTGCAATAAAAAGTTAAAGCGTTTAATTTCAAGCATATCTTAAACAAAGCCTGCAGTTTTTCATCCTCAAAATACTCTATTTTTTTTTTACTTCAAACTTTGATTCAAGTTGTAAATAATTTCAAAGGAACGAAAATAACTTTTATTTTCCCTACAAACAAATGTTTCATCTTCATTTCACCCAGGCTAGCTGAAAGTGATTGGAGCCAGACTCCTCTCAGTGGTGCCCAGTAAATGGACAAGAGGCAAGGACCACAAGCTGAAATACGGCAAATTCCCTTTAAACAGAAGAAATTTTTTTTTAACTGTAAGCATGGTCAAATGCTGGAGCAGGTTGTGCAGAACAGTTAGGTAGCCTCCATCCTTGAGATAATCAAAACACAACTGGCCACAGCCTTTAGCAACTCCCTCTGGCTGCTCCTGCTTTGAGCAAGGGGTTGGATTAGATGATCTCCAGAGGTGCCTTCGAGCCTCAACCATCCTTATTATGTGTGGTTGTATCATGAATCCGAAAAGGAAGCACTCAAGCCCTGTGGTCTCCCTGCTCCCTGGGGATGCACAGGGGCACACCAGCCCTGTTAAACCACTGCAAGCTGCAGCATCTCCAGCCTTGCTGATTCGTGTAAAGCTTTGTTGTATTTTCAAGCTCCAGTTCCTGGGATTTTGCAATTGAGTATTTAAAATAAAATGCACATTTCTTACCCTCATAAGTGAAGAGAAAACCTGTAACCTCTGCCTGACCTGTAAGGGGGGAAATAGAAGGCAGATTTGTAAAAAAGAAACCCGCAGGCATTGAAAAGGAGCCGTCCTGTGAGCAGCCAGTCTGAACAAGCCGGATTTCTGCAGACTTTACACCTCCTGCTTGGATCCTCTGATTCCACTGAAGTGCAAACTCTGAAAAGCTGCTCCCAGAGCTGGGTATACAAAATGAACTGTGCCTATGCAGATTCTCTGGAGTTTAGTCACAGGCTTAGCTTGTCCTGAAGCCTTGCACTCATTAGGGCACCCACTCCTTTCCTGGTCACCTCATAAGACCTCAATAGCCCCCACAAGCTTGAGCCCATTGTCAGCTTGCATTGAAACTGGCCACCATCAGCACCCAGCATTTGCTGGGCACCATCAGCTGCGTCACCACCACGCAATAGGCTTAAAAAAATGCCAGTGACTTCGGGAAAATTTGGGAAATGTCCAAGCTTGTCAAAAAGGGTGGAAAGAAGAGTAAACAGTCTGTGGATATTTCTTATTTGGGCTTTTGCAGAGTGTCAGGGTCTGTTGTCATCTCCACGTAAAGACCACTGATGGGGTCAGGAAAGAGAAGCGTGACTGGAGAAAGAGGAGAATGTGGAAATCTCAGACCTCATTCATTCCCCGGACCTCCCTCTCTAGGATGATCTGCCAGATGCAAACATTTTAACATCCTGGCCATTAAGAAAGACATTTTAAATGCCCTAAATTTCAACAAGACTCCTAGAAACAACACATACATGCATGCAAATGTTGCAAATGTGCACGCACATGAACAAGCTGCAGCTCGGCGGCGCGCACTCCGCCGTGAGCTCTCAGCTGCAGCAGCCTGTCCCATGCCGTGTTTGGGGAAGGTTTGAGTTTAGCTGCCAGTAAAGTC
>Ga0181612_125519_pt1 | contig 11903 bp, 14 predicted proteins | sample HoacroProtozoa21_FD_119630 | JGI IMG/M metagenome (GOLD analysis project Ga0181612, IMG submission 119630) | Hoatzin crop microbial communities from Cojedes, Venezuel. Combined Assembly of Gp0051906, Gp0051904, Gp0051908 | reverse complement strand
GGCATCATCGGGACTCCAGTAAATGGCATTGCCATCTGCAAGCTGGGTCTTGGTTTCGGGATCACCTACGGTAATCACAACGTGACGTAGGGGGACAGTGGTTTCTGCCTGAACGGCTTCCTGTTCTTCTTGAACATCAGCAGGCGCGATTTCACGGCTACAAGCCGCAGTGAGCGCCACAAGGAGCATTGCTCCTGAAATCTTAACAAGTTTTTTCACTTTGTTTGGTTTTTATTGTCGTTGGTTGTTAAAGTAATAGTGTACCTTAAAAATCAGCTTGGTTTGTTGTTGTTTTTCTTCGCATTTTCCTCAATGTCGGCCATTAAGGATTTTTGTTGTCAGAAAAGTTTGGATTAGGGATTGGTCGTGGTGAACAGTGAAGGGGATGGGGCATGGTAGTAGTAAACGGTGTTAGGATTGGGGAGGGGTTACGGTAAACGTTGTGAGGGTGTTAGGCCTAGCATTTTTGTACTTACAGATTGTAAGCTCGAAGGCACTCAAGGGCAGAAAAAACCTGAAAATCGGAAAAATCGGCAAAAATTCCGTGAACCAATGTGTGACCCGTCCTGATTTTTGTTTACAGTTTTAGTCGTTATTTTTCACAAAGTTATACATATTTTCTGAATGATTCCATGTTAGGCCCTAAGAGCTGTTCCGTGGAGCATAATGTCAACCGCACGCAGTGCGCTTGTCTTGGCCTTGACATCCTGCGACACGGGCAGCAACTTTGCCGGCAATGGAATAAGTCATACACATATCGAACATTATAAGGAAGCATGATTGTTAGTCCTGTGTCCGCTTGTCAGATTGGAGACGACCTCCTCGTTTTTAGCTTCTCTGGATGGAGTCCAGTAGTAGTTTTTCCACTGTCGCTTCATCTCTCCGCTCATTGTATGCGCTTGAGCGGGGGTGAGTTAGTTGATGCTGAGGTGTGGCCTTACATTGTTGTAGATCCAGTATTGATTTTGCTAAAAGGAAATTATATAGATAATAAGCGATGAAGCATATAGTTGTAAAGAATTTCGGTCCGATAAAAGAAGGGACTGTTGATGTTCTTCCGTTGACTGTGTTTTGTGGAAAGCAAGGTAGCGGAAAGAGCACAATAGCGAAGTTGATATCAGTCTTTTCTTGGATGGAGAAAGCTTTATTTCGAGGTTATATTAAAGCGGAAAATATAAATGGCTCCGATTTCGTAGAAAGATACTGCGGCTATCATGGACTTACGCATTATTTCAAGGATATAACTTACCTTGAATATGAGGGTGATTCGTGTAAATTTGTCTATTCTTCCGGAACTTTTAATATTCAGAAATCAAGTAGTGACGCTTCCTACAAAGTCCCTAAGATAATTTATATGCCTGCAGAACGAAATCTTGTGACGGCAATAGAGGATGCAAAAAATGTCAAGAATCTTCCTCTTGCGTTGAGGGATATGCAAGTCGAATATCGATCTGCGCTTCAAAGTGATATGGTCTCTAAACATCTTCCGATTAATGGCTTTAGTATAGAATATAGTAAGGACAATGATAAGACTTGGGTCAGGGGCAAAGACCACAAGATTGACCTTATAGAAGCAGCTAGTGGTCTGCAATCTGCGACGCCTCTGGTCCTCACAACAAGATATCTAGCAAATAAAATAGGAAGTATTAATCAGGAACTTAGCGCCGAGGATCTTAGTCGTCGACTGAAAGAGATGGAAGAAATAATGTCCGGAGATTTGTCTGGTGACACAAGGATGCTAGCTATAAGAGCATTGGATAAGAAATATTCCACAGAGGCGTTCTTGAACATAGTGGAGGAACCGGAACAAAATCTTCATCCTTCTGCTCAGCGAGATATTCTTGCGGAATTGTTGTTGCCGTATGTTCTAAAAGAGAATTGCAGCCTAGTTATTACTACTCATAGTCCTTATATAATTAATGATATAAGTATAGCTGCTAAAGCTTGGAAAGTTCATATGACTTGTAATAATGACCAAATATACAAAAAGCTTAATAAATTACTTCCTCAAGGGCTGAGAGTAAATAAAAGCGATATCGCAATATATGAGATTAGCGAGAATGGATTAGTCGCTAAGTTACCTTTATACGAAGGAGTCCCTAGCGATGATAATGTGCTTAACAAATATATTGAAGAATCAAATGGAGTATTTTCGGATGTTTCGTTGAATTGAAGGATGTGAGAGAACAAGGTTGGATAAAGGAAGCCACAGACCAACTTGCTTCTACCATAGATGAATACGAGAAATATAACAAAGATGTTTATTTTCCAAAGAAGTTAGCATGGGCTTCGAATAAAAGAAGAACAATGTTCAGCACTTCCTGCCACGAAAGAATTCAAAAATTTTACAATGATACTCGTTTTCTTTTGAGAATAGGAAGGGAGTTGGAGGTGTAGAAAAACTGTTAAAAGCTTTGATAACCAAGATGGGTTCTGCTACGTTACCTACTGAAAGTGCCAGAAAGTAATATGAGGCGATGTGCAAAGGGTGACGAAGTTAAATAGGCAAAATAGAATTGGAGATAATGATTGATAATGGGAGTAGATGATAAAAATATTGAAAGAACACCAGCTTCCAAAGAATCTATCGAGAAGTTGGTTGAAAACGCCTTTAAGACTATCGAAGGTTTGCATATAGAGATTCGTAAGGATGTCTGCGCTCTACGAATAATGCGGGATCGTTGCCAAAGATTTTATCTCTTATTTTGCAACTTAGAATTGATATTGAATTCTAATTATTAAAATAAAGTTATAAGTGTTGTTAGTCTAGAAGTGATAACGAAAATTATGACTACTGAATCTAAATCACAAGTTTCCATCCGAGGAAAAGAACGCGATAGTAATCTCGAATTATATAGAATTATTGCAATGCTTGCAATAATTGCTCATCATTATGTGGTAAATTCTAATCTTTTGTTAGAAAATGGGCCGATATATTCAGATATTAATAATTGGAGATCCCTATTCTTGTTAGTAGTGGGAGGCTGGGGAAAAATTGGTATTAACTGTTTCGTGTTGATAACTGGTTATTTTATGTGTAAGAGTAGGATAACTGCAAAAAAGTTTGTTAGACTATTAACTCAGTTCTATTTTTACAAAATAATTATATTCGTATTCCTTGCAATAATTGGCTTCCAACAATTAACAGGAAAAGAAATTATAAAAGCACTTTTACCTATAAAAAGTGTAAGTGATGGTTTTATCTCATGTTTTTTTATCTTTTATTTGTTAATCCCCTTCTTAAATAAATTAGTAAATCATTTGACAGAAAAAGAACATGTCATATTACTCGCAATTTTAATAACTGTTTATGTCGGAATCGGGACTCTGCCTTTAAAGGTGACATTCAATTATGTTACATGGTTTAGTGTCTTATATTTAACATCCTCCTATGTCGCCCTATATCCAAAAAGGATTTTCAACAATCAAATTTTATGGGGGGGGGGGCGACAGCTGTAACAGCTTTATTAGTAGTGTTTTCCATTATATTCGGTAGCGTATTGCCTGCTAGATTTAACATGGGCCCGAAGCCATTCTATTTCGTGATGGATAGTAATAAAGTTCTTGCATTTGCTATGGGCTTTTGTTCATTTATGTGGTTTAAGAATTTAAGGTTAGGCTCTAACAGAATAATTAATACTATATCTGCAACGACGTTTGGAGTATTCCTTATTCATGCAAATTCTGATGCAATGAGAGAATGGCTATGGAATCATATAATTAACTGTGCCGGACACTATGGCGATACATATATGCCGTTGTATGTGGTTGGATGTATTTTTGCTATATTTGCGAGTTGTTCGTTAATAGATTTGTTTTGGATTAAGTGCATTGAAACACCTTTAATGAACCGCTATGGCATCAAGATAGATAAATTCTTCTCTAAGCTCGGAGATGGTATATGGGCAGAATATAATAAGATAATTGGCCAAAAGCTTTAATATAAATTATTTATGGCTCAGGGATCATTGAGAAATACTACGATTAAAGGTGTAGGATGGAGTTTTGCTGACAACTTCATAAACGTAGGTGTTACGTTTGTTGTTAGCTTAATTCTAGCGCGTCTTTTGTCCCCAGAGGAGTATGGTTTGATAGGAATAATAAGCATATTCATAGCCATATTAAACTGCATAGTTGATAGTGGATTCTCCAACGCCTTGATTCGTAAGAAAGATGCCGATAATCTAGATTACAATACAGTATTTAATTTTAATCTACTTTTTAGCGTCGTATTATCTTTAGGCTTATTCCTGTCTGCTAAAGCTATAGGTCGATTCTTTAACCAAGCCGAGTTGGTCCCTTTAACAAGAGCGATGTCTTCCGTCGTCATTATAAATGCTCTTGCAATAATTCAGAGGACAATCTTGGTTCGAAATATTGATTTTAAGACACAGACAAAATGTTCTCTTATCGCATCAATTACTAGTGGTCTGGTCGGAATTATAATGGCCTTCTGCGGTTGTGGGGTGTGGAGTTTGGTTGCTCAGCAAATAGTAAGAGCCGGACTAAATACTTTAGGCCTATGGATATGGAATAAATGGAGGCCAACGTTGCAATTTTCGTGGGAGAGGTTCAAGTCTTTATTTGATTATGGGTGGAAATTGCTTGTGTCTAGTCTGATAGATACTACCTGGAATCAAGCTTATAACATGGTCATAGGCAAGTGTTATAGCGCAGAAACCCTAGGACTATATACCAGGGCGCATCAGTTCCCCAATTTATGCTCGTCAAATTTGACTACAGTAATTCAACGTGTTAGCTTCCCGACGCTAAGCAAAATTCAGGATGAAAAAGAAAGGTTAAAGTCTGCATATAGAAGAATTATAAAAATAACAATGCTGGTTACTTTCGTGCTTGTATTGGGTATGGCCGGAAGTGCAAAATCAATGATACAAGTGCTGGTCGGCGATAAATGGCTAGCTTGCGTACCATTTCTCCAACTAATATGTTTCCAGATGATGCTATATCCCTTACATGCTCTGAATCTTAATATGCTGCAAGTTCAGGGGCGTAGTGACCTATTTTTAAAATTGGAAATAATTAAGAAAATAATAGCTTTAGTCCCACTGCTTCTCGGAATCTTTGTCAATATATATTGGATGCTGGGAGGAAGTATTGTAACTGGTTGTATCTCATATTGGCTTAATGCTAAATTCTCAGGACCATTTATTGATTATAGCATCAAACAGCAGGTTTCTGATATAATACCTTCATTTACTATCGCAATTATTATGGCGGCAATAGTATATGCAATGTCTTTTATACAGATTTCGCCTTTCATCTTGTTTCCATTGCAGATTATTGTTGGTGCGACCTTTGTATTTCTCGTGTGCGAAAAATTACAGCTGGAAGAATATATTGAGATTAAATCAATAGCAAAAGAATTTTTGACAAAATTTAAAAATCGTAAATAATATGGAAAATAAAACAATTACGGTAACATCTCCTTTACTGCCGGATTTAAACGAATTTAACGGACTTCTCAAAGAGATTTGGGAGAGCAAGTGGATAACGAATAATGGCTCATTCCATAAGAAGCTGGAGGCCGCTCTGTGTGAGTATTTAAAAGTACCATATGTTAGCCTTTTCACTAATGGTACATTGCCTTTGATAACAGCTCTTCAGGCTCTCAGAATCACAGGCGAAGTCATCACTACTCCTTATAGCTTCGTAGCGACAACCCACTCTCTTTGGTGGAATGGTATTAAGCCGGTGTTTGTTGACATTGACCCCAAGACGGGGAATCTTGATCCAAATAAGATTGAGGCGGCCATCACCCCCAAGACCACTGCTATAATGCCCGTGCATGTGTATGGCAAACCCTGTGATACCAAGGCAATCAAGGAAATAGCGGATAGATATGGTCTTAAGGTTATATACGATGCAGCTCATGCCTTTGGTGTCGAGGTTGATGGAAAGAGTATCCTTAATGAAGGTGATATGTCTACTTTGAGCTTCCATGCTACGAAGGTTTACAATACCGTTGAGGGTGGAGCAATGGTAATGCACGATGCTGAGACTAAGAAGCGTATCGACTATCTCAAGAACTTTGGATTTGCAGGAGAGACCGAGGTCGTTGGCCCTGGTATCAACAGCAAGGTAGATGAAATTCGATCCGCATACGGACTACTCAACTTGAAACAGGTAGATGATGCAATAGAAGCGCGCCATCAAGTAGCAATCAAATATAGAGAAGCATTGCGCTCCGTAGAGGGCATAACATTCTTCGATGATATGCCTGGAGTAAAACACAATTACTCTTACTTCCCGATTTTCGTAGATTCCAAGAAATATGGAATGACAAGAGACGAGTTGTATTTCAAGATGCGTGAGAATAACGTTCTTGGCCGTAGGTACTTCTATCCTTTGATTAGCACCTTCTCTACCTATAGAGGTTTGGAAAGCGCAAGACCGGAGAATCTGCCAAATGCGACTAAGATGGCGGACACCGTAATTTGTTTGCCGATGCATCATGCTTTGAGTGATGAGGGTGTACAGAGAGTATTGGCAAGCATTGTAAAATAGTATGGAGCAGGAATATACTATAAAGAATTCGGAAGTAAGTCCTCTTGCTAAACTCTTTTTCCGCTGCAATATAAACTCCTCAAAAGTCGCAGATAATGTGATAGTTGGGGATATGAGCAGATTGACATCATCTGAATTAGCTGAATATGTCAAGATTGATAGATATAATCTTATATATCATACTCAAATCGGAAGGTACTCTTATACTGGGCCTTTTGATATGATATTCAAGGCGAAAATCGGATCTTTTTCATCTATTTCATATGGAGTAACTATTGGACCTCCGGAACATGATTATAAACGTCTGACTACGCATCCTTTTTTATACGATCCGTCATATAATGTATTTTCTCATGAAGAGATTTTACCTCAAACAAAGTTTGATAAAGAGATTATTATAGGGTCAGATGTGTGGATTGGATGTAATGCTACGATATTGCGAGGCATTCATGTCGGAGATGGAGCCGTGATAGGAGCCAATTCTCTAGTAAATAAAGATGTGCCTCCATATGCTATAGTAGCAGGGGATCCGGCTCGAATTATCAAGTTTAGATTCCCTGAGGATAAAATACAAGAACTGCTCGAGATGAAATGGTGGGATTGGCCAATAGAGAAGATAAAAGAAAATAGGGAACTGTTCCTAAATAAAGTTGTTGAATAGAGTATGAACGTATTATTAACATCTGCCGGTCGCCGGTCATATATCGTAGATTATTTTAAACAGTGTGAGGGGATTGATAAAGTATATGCATCCAATAGTATTTATACTATAGCGTTAAAAAGAGCCGATGGATATTTCTTATCTCCTCTAATCTATGATGAAAATTATATCCCATCCATAATTGATTTCTGTATTAAGCATGACGTGAAAATAGTCTTGTCTTTGTTTGATATTGACCTTTATATCTTAGCGCAGAATGAAGAAGAATTCAAGAAGAACGGAATAAATCTTATTCTCGCACCGGTTGATTTCGTGAGGATATGTAATGATAAGTGGAGTACATACAAGACATTGCTAGAGCTAGGTATTTTGACGCCGAAGACATACCTCCATGTAGAGGATGTTGTAAATGCAATTAAGACCGGTGAACTTTCGTACCCGATAATAATGAAGCCAAGATGGGGAATGGCTTCAATGGATATATTCAAAGTCTATAATGATGATGAACTGAGAGTCTTGACTGAACGTTCAAAGAGAGATATATTCCATTCGTATTTGAAATATGAATCCTCTATGACTCCAGAAGAATCCATTATCTATCAAGAGATTCAAGAAGGGGAGGAATATGGTCTAGATGTCTTTAATGATCTCAATGGCAATTATGTGGGAACATTTCCGAAACAGAAGGTTACTATGCGAAGTGGCGAGACAGACTTAGGTAGAACTGCTCAACCTGAGCCTTTTATCGAAGTAGGAAAGAAATTGGCAAATTATAGCCACCATAAAGGAATTCTTTCTGTTGATTGTTTCAAAACAGATAAGGGAATTTCTGTAATAGAGATGAATTGTAGGATATCCGGACATTACCCTTTATCTCATTTGGCTGGAATTAATTATCCTCAGCAGCTTGTGGAATGGGTAGAGGGGAAGCCTACAAACAAGGAGTATTTTAAATTCACTCCTGGTCTATTTATTACAAAAGACTTACAACCTCTTGTACTCGATACTGAGGAAGATATTAAGTTAACAGGTAAAAAAATTAAATAATGAAGAAACTGTTAGTTTTAGCTGGTGCTGGACCTCATGTTAAGGTCGTGGAAACCGCGAAAAAGATGGGGATATATACAATTGTTGCTGATTATCTCCCGCCCGAACAATCGCCCGCTAAGTTGATTGCTGATGAACATCTGGAAAATAATATCTTTGATGTTGATGAGTTGGCAGAATATTGCAAAACTCATGATGTAGATGGTGTTATCGGCTTTTGTATAGATCCAACTCAAAGACCTGTACAACAGATTGCGGAGAAAGCTGGGCTTCCAATGTTTGGAACAAAAGATCAAGTTTTTGCACTTACAGACAAAACCGCATTTAAAAAATTGTGTGCCGAAACGGGTGTTGACACTATCCCTTCTTATACCGAGAAAGATGTAGAAGAAGGATCGGTAGATTTTCCCGTATTGGTTAAGCCTACTGATAGTAGGGGATCAAGAGGTGCTAAAATCTGTTACAATTATGAGGAGTTAAGGCCTGCTATTGATAATGCAAAAGCAATATCAACTACTCATGAAGTTCTGATTGAAAAATATATGGATGAGTATCATTATCAGGATTTAACGATTTCATATTTGGTAAAAGATGGAAATCCTATTTTGGTGAGTTTGGGCGATCGCCACTCTGGGAGAAAAGAAGATAACCTTGATAGACAATTGGTTTGCACCGTGCAGCCGTCTTGTCACACTCAAATGTATTTGCGCTACGTCAATAATAGAGTCGTGAATATGATTAAATACCTTGGTATAAAGAATGGCCCTGTGTTCTTCCAAGGTTTTACTGATGGGAATACTGTAAGGTTGTATGACCCAGGGCTGCGTTATCCTGGTAATGAGTATGAGCGTTTGCTAGAAAAGGCGACGGGAATAAATCTTATGCAAAGTAATATCTCCTTTATTGTGGGTGGCGAGATTGATGATTTTGGAGGAAAAGTAGAAGGTTGCTATGATCTTAACGGAAAGACATGCCTCCAATATATGATAAATGTTGGACCGGGTAAAATCGGTAGATTTGATGGACTAGATGAAATTTCAAAGCATCCTAATGTCCTTGATGTTCAACAGAGGCACTTTGTCGGAGACATAATTGAAAATACTGGTGATGTTCGCCATAGAGCGGGAGAGATATCAATATTAGTTGATAGGAATGTTGATGAGATGAAAGCTATGGTGAAATTTGTTCAAGATACCTTAGTGATTGAAGATGAAAATGGTAGAAATCAAATCATATCTCCTTTTGATTCTTCACTATTAGATAAATACGGCACTACAAAATAATTGAATGAATAAACGCATACTATATCTCATACTAGGTCCTATCCTAGCCCTTCTATGTTTTTTCTTCTTGCCGGAGAGTGTGTTTACAACAGGACCTGCGAGGATGTCCATAGGTCTAATCTTATGGATGTCATTCTGGTGGGTTACAACTCCAGTGGATTATGCTGTAACAAGTTTGATCCCCATCGTTGTAAATGCTTTTTATCCTATGTTGCAAATGCCACAGATTTTGGCGAATTATTCTTCAGAAATAATTATTCTGCTGCTGGGAGCATCGATTTTGACGGTTTCTTGGATGGAGTCGGGGTTAGATAAGAGGATAGCATTGAGCATTCTAGCGCTTGTCGGTAATAATTTCCGAAAGCAACTGATTTTTTGGTTTATTATGTCTATGCTTTTATCGGCATTTATCAATAATTCAGTTGTCGCAGCGACCATTGTTCCCGTTGCTGTTGCGATGCTATCATATATTGGAGAAGGAGATATCTCAAAGAGTAGAGTCGGATCTAAACTACTGCTAACGATTGTGTTTGCAATTACAGTAGGAGGTCTCGCGACACCCCTTGGAGGAGCAATGAATCTAGTATGTGTGGATTATTTTCAGCAGGTAACTGGCGAGGAGTATCCATATATTAATTGGGTTATCAAACTAGCTCCAGTCATTGTCGTACTATTAATCAGTAATGTGTTTTTTTTGCTTCGAGATGTAAAGAAATCAGAGTCGCTAGAAGGTTCTAGAGAATATTTCCAAGAGCAATATCATAATATGCCAAAAATGACGAGAGAAGAGAAATGGTCTCTTGCTCTTTTCATTATAGCGGTGGTCTTATCCTTTACGCGTGAATTGTATAAGGGTGTTTTACCTGAACTTAAACCCGCATATGTATTTATATCGTGTGCCGCTTTAAGCTTTTTGATAGTTCGAGAAGATGGTCGCAGACTAATGTTATGGAAGAATGTCCAGACCAAAGTTATATGGGGACTATTGTTGTTGTTTGCGGGTGGTCTTGCACTAGGGGCTCTTATTCTTAAGACCGGAGCTGCTCAAAATATAGGAGATATAGTCGCTAATGCTAATTTTCATAGCAATTTCTTGCTAATTTTAGCAATTATGTTTTTGACTTTTGCGTTATCTGCAGTAACTTCCAATACTGCGACCGCTGCGATTTCTTTACCTATAGTAGTCTCTATAACTCAAGGACTTGGACTCGATCCGATTCCATACATATATGCGGCAACAATTGGAATAAACCTCTCATACCTATTTCCGACTTCAATCCGTGCCGTTCCAGTCGGTTATGGCTTAAGTGCAAGATATCTTCTGAAAGAAGGATGGAAACTTACGTTGATCGTAATAGTTTTGATGACGGTGACAAGTATGTTATTACTGAATTGGTGGGGGAGATAGATGCTAGAGGTTAGGAAAATAATCAATCATCCAACTACTTCTAATTGCTATATTGTCTATGACTTAGCAATTGGAAAACGTTGTTTGATAATAGACCCGGGTAGTGAGTCTATAGATGAATATGTTGATTTTATCTCAGCTTTAGAACTTGAGCCGGAATACATTTTCCTGACTCACGAACACGGAGACCACTGTTGGGGTGTAAATGACCTTAGGGAGCAGTATCCCAGTATTAAAGTTATCTGCTCAAGGCTATGCAGTGAAGCTATAGGTAATGCTAAACGTAATCTTTCTGCATTTTTGCATCCAGGTAAGGCTTTTGCCGTGCTGCCCGCGGATATTTATACTGAAGATATTGGAGGCATGCTCGAATGGTACGGACATAAAGTTGAGTTCTTAAGCACACCAGGACATACAGCATCCAGCATAAGTATTTTAATAGATGGCAGTTTGTTTACCGGAGATGCTTGGCTTAAGGATATCTCAACATACACCAAGTTACCAACAGGGGATGTCTTTGCACAAAGGACAACAGAAGAAAAATTAAAAATGTTGAATTACAGGATTGTTTATCCTGGACATGGAGATAGTTTTGTTATAAATGGAAAATGAGATTGATAATAGACCGTTAATGGTTTCGATACGTTGTATCACTTACAATCATGAGAAATATATCAGACAGTGTTTGGAGGGATTTGTTATGCAGCAAACAAATTTTAGGTTTGAGGCTATTGTACACGATGATGCCTCGACTGATGGTACTGCTGCGATAATAAGAGACTTTGCAGCGAAATATCCAAATATTATTAAGCCGATTTATGAGGCTGAAAATCAGTATTCTAAACACGATGGTTCTTTGCAGCGAATAATGAATGAAGCTTGCACTGGTAAGTATATGGCATTTTGTGAGGGGGATGATTATTGGATAGACCCATTGAAATTGCAAAAGCAAGTTGATTTCTTAGAAGCTAATCCTGAT
>Ga0181612_180014_pt1 | contig 11904 bp, 4 predicted proteins | sample HoacroProtozoa21_FD_119630 | JGI IMG/M metagenome (GOLD analysis project Ga0181612, IMG submission 119630) | Hoatzin crop microbial communities from Cojedes, Venezuel. Combined Assembly of Gp0051906, Gp0051904, Gp0051908 | reverse complement strand
TTTCCTATGCTACTAAAGCATTAATAAGGTCCAGAGCTTAAAGTATCACTTCAGATGCTTAAAATACTTTGCAGTATTCGAACAAATAACAAACAACGGCTGAGAACACAAATATTCTGTTTCAGGGTATAAGCCAAAGACTAACACACAGACAAGAAATATTTTAGTTTATAAGTACTTCAACTACAAGACAAAGAATCCTACAATTAGATAAAGCAATCTATTGCTGGTTACACAGACGGAGTGAGATTGCTCCTGGAACTCGCCTGTTATGAGATCTGACTACATCTTTTCTAGTCTATACTTCTACACTACTGTGTTGCGAAAGTTTTTATGATTGTTAATCTAGGTTTTATATCTTCAAAGACAAATTAATAGAAGGTGTGTTGGGTTTTTTTTTTATAAAAAGTTGGCATTTCTCCAGTGCCATTTCTGATGTTGACCCAAGGAAGACATTGAGATTGTTAATCACTTAAAAGTAAAGACAGCTCTATAGTTAGCAACCGTTGAGGAAAGTACTGGTTTACATCCTCTATAAATATTTAATTACCAAAGAAAATAGGATGGATCTGTTATGCTACAAGTGACTTCCTGCATCTGATTACAAAAAGGATTCTCAGTTTGAAGCCTGATCTGTTTTACCTGGAGCAGTTTATTTCTTGGTTACACTAAAATAACCACATTTGAGTCTTGAAAAAGTACTTTACAAAATTCTAGAAAACAGTAAAAAATGCTTTTCTTGGTTTGCAGTTGTTATCTGCTATTTGCAGCGCTCTTACTCAAGGTGCTTAAATTTATTTTCCTTCTTTTAGTTGCATGATTTTTTTCTCATATTTATGTCTTACTTCCTACTTTTCTTGTTTCTGACACCCAATTTTGTGAAATTTTAGTGATATATAGATTTTAGAACTGTGATTTTGTTTTAACAAGTTGGAGTCTATTGCAGCTTGAAAAAACTATGAAAAGTCTGTTTATTCAGTCCAACTTTGATGTCTAAAGTTACTTGATAGCATCCTTCTAACAGGGCAGATGAGATTACAATTGGAAACTCATCAAAGGAATTTGATACCTCTCTTGGTCCTGGACATTACTGTTAGCTGTCCTCAGCTTCTGAAGTAGAATTGGTGCCTGAGTAAAGGTGCAAGCTCTTTTTCAGCTGGGAAAAGCAATAAAATTAATTCTGCTGGAATGGATGAAAAAACCGATCACCCAGCAGCTAAACCTGAAGAAGAAATAAGTGTAAGTAGGTGACTTCAGCGTTCTTGATTTCATACTCTTCTTGACACTACTAGATCTCTTCTGATCCAATTCTCAAGTATTAAACTTTACACCTCAGTTTGATTCGTTATAACTTTCTGTTTTATCACTCAGTCTGAAAATGCCATCATATGTTTGTATACATTCAGATTGCTAGCAACATCTATTTTCAGCCAACGGAAATAACAGCAATGTCAGTGTGATAATAGGAAAAGCTTGTATCTGTGTCATGGAAGCACGTTTTTCCAACAAGAAATCAATTTCTAGGCAAGAAAGGCAACATTGAAGTAGGTAAAGTGTTTTGCTTTGCCCTGGGAAGGTACAGAAGGGAATTATTGCATAAGCATTAACTCATGACAAAGAAGCAATTAAATAATTCAGCGTATGGTGATAGTCAAATTGCAGTTTTAGCTGGAAACCAATTCTAGAGTACAAGCACTAAGCTGCAGTAGAGAGGAAAGCTGAATTAGGAATTACAATCCTTATTGAAGGAAGGGAAGAGCTTAACTTTGCCTTTGTTTTTCTTACAATAACGCGTTTGTGGTAAGCTAATATGACCTAGGGAAGTAAATAAAATGTAGAGCATAGCATTCAATGTTCCTGTGAATCCCACGTAATAGAGAACTTTGCCATGCAAGTCTTGATACAGGAAGTGCATTTTTTAAAATAAGATTAGCATTGCGGTAGATGTAATGCAGGCACTAGTTGTTTCAGGTGTATACTTGTAGTCCAGTGATGTCAATCTTGAGCAGTCTTTAATGATCCTTGATAGGAACTTTGTATTTATTTTTTGAGAATAAATCTGTCTGGTTAGGTCTGCAGTTACAAAGATGAATGACATGGGAAAACATAAATATAAAATACTCTTTGGGGAACCTTGACGAAAGTGGCTCAAATTTCAGATGTCAGAACTGAGCATTCATTCAGCTGTCTCAAGCTGTCCTATTGAACACCTGAGCGTATAAGGGAACTTTACATGACAGGGTGGAGCTTTAAACAAACACATAGGCAATTTTGTTTTCATCCCTATACAGATTTATACCAAATAAGATTTTTTAAATTACAGAAGACAGGCAAATTGAATCCTTTTTGATACCATGCAAAACAAGTGCAGCTAATTACCTGGACAGAAGATATGAGTCTAAAATCTTCCAGTTCAGTGTTTTCACATTTTGTTTGATGAAGTTGTGAAGTGTACTACCAGATCTTATTACTCTACTTGTTATTACTTTGTACTCATTTTTCTTCTCAGCTTTGAATATTCTCCACTCTGAGGTCAAAGATTGCTAGCCATTGCATTTGACTACGGGACTGGCAGAATATTTGTGGTGATGTTGATTGCGCTCTCCGTGAGGATACACAAACACCTCTTATTGAAAGCATTACTAGGGTATCATAAAAAAAATTACTTTGGTGGAGACTTCTGAAGGTTTTTAAGTTTTTAAAAAGCTGGCCAACATCAGAATCAGAACAGATTTCCTGGGGCATTGTCCTGCTGACTTTTGAATATCTCCAGGGATGGAGGTTCCCTGACCTCTCAGGGCATGGCTCAGGTGCATGGCTGCCATGGTGAAATACGTCCTGCTCCCGCCAAGTCTAACTGGAATTTCCGCTGGTGCCCTGTGTGACTGTTGTGGCCGTCTCTTCACTGGGCATCAGTGAGAAAAGGGTGGCTCTGTTTTCTCCATAACCCACTTCAGGGAGGAAAATCTGTAATTAGATTTACTCATGCTGACTTTGCCTTCTTGTCTCCAGCTAAACAATCCCAGGGCTCTCAGCTTTTTGCTGTACATCACATCCTCCAGCCCCTCGCCTCTTGATGGCCATCCCCTGGAACCACTCCAGTTTATTGACATCTCTGTTATACTGATGGGCCCCAAACTGGGCACAGTACTTCAAATGTAGCTCTGCTAGTGTTGGGCAGAAGCAAACAATCACTTATTGTAGATTATTTCACAGTATTGCTTTTGCAAATGTTGTAGTTATGCTTGGCATTTCCTGGGTGTCAAGCTCCATCAGCATATGGTTTTTGTAGGTACTGAATTAAACTTAGCATCCCACATTGATAACTTGGAATGCAGTTCTTAGCTGGTACTCCCTGACTTTCACAGTCTTCTCTCTCCTCAAGTGAAATATAGTTAGTACGGATGAAAAATTAATCTTGTGCTGACGCCTTTTTGTCTACAACAGGCCACACTCTTGCAGTGTACCTTCTGAGAGGCTTCAAAGCATGAAATAATGGCAAATAGCCTGGCAGCTTGTTGCACCCCTTCTCCTCTCTGCCTACCGCTTGTAGGTGTATGGAGGCTAAGAAAGGTCTGTTGAGCATAGGGAACAGCCAGATCTGCCCAAGTCAGGGTCTGTGCTGTTGTATGTGCCTCTGTTCTAGCATGGTTGTGAATTCCTCAGTGTATTTTTGTGGGCATAGAAGCGGATAGGTGATGGGACAAGGGTTTGTCTCTCAGCAGAGTGAGGCTGTCTGCACCTTGAGCAAATCATAGACCAGTTATCATTGGTCTTTGTAAGGGATTCTTGATTTGCATTGCTGAGAGATGATGTAACTCTGAGTAGGTCCTAGCCCACAAGTAGCATAACATCAGCTGTGAGATGGGGAGACCCACTTTGAAGATGTGCTTAAAATGAATCAAACTATTCAAAAGACAAGGAAAAAGATGCCTTTTTGTTTTGGTCTTCATCTATAAAATGGTGAAGTTCAGTTTCATCTTTGTATATGTGAGCACCTAAGCCAGCTCTTGTCTCAAAGGCTGTTTTGTGCTTCAGAGAAGACTTCCCACTAAAAGCCTTGCTGCCGATTGCTAACAGGTGTTTTGTCAACACCTGCAGTCACGGAGAGCCCACAACTTCCTAAGGCAGCTGCTTGAGAGCTGCCCTCTCACTAGCATCAACATGTTTTTGGAATATTTTTCCTGAGTGTTCCTTACTGATGTGACAATACTGTGTAACTTATGTGATAGTTGTGCCATAAGGAGGAAATTAAAAATTTTTTATAGTAATACCCAGTGTGCTTGGTCATTAATGTCCTAAGTGGTCCAGGAGCTTGCCAGCTAACCTCAGCATAGATGAGACAACGAATTGACTTGAGAAAAGGTGATGGAACCTCTCGCTGACCTCACAACAAAGTGTTGGACTGTCACAAGTGCTCTCCAAGGAGGAATTTTATGAAGTCCCAGAGCTTTCCCCAGCCAGCTCTTACTATGCCTGCAGCAACTGACAGACATTATTTGTATGCTTAAAAGTGCTGATTATCTCCTGCAGAGGAAAATGCCTGGGGTAGTGTCTGGTACAAACAGATTTTCCACAGCACAGCAAACTGTAGATAGATAAGAGACTTACAGAAAGCAGAAGCTGCAAATGCAGAAATGGTCACATAGTAATCTTTTGCACCTAGATATGATGGTCAGGTGATATTTTGAACCTAGCTTTAGAAATTTTGGGACCGCAAGTCAAAATAAATTGTCAAAGGGCTGGATATCCAGGCGATGACCTTGTCCAGGTCACATCCCACCAAGACTTGTGCTGTATTTGCCTGTTCACTGGAGGGGACTTCTCAGAGGGAGCTGGATGTGCAGGAGGGGGATGTCTGTACCCGCTACTCCTCATTCTGGAAGGAAGCGGAGACTATTTTCTGAGGAATGAATGGGTTGAGCCTGCTTGTATTGGTATAGTTCTGGTCTGATAAGAAAGTGGCTTTTTTCTTTGAACAGCAGTGACAGTTTGACCATGGGCAGGGAGGAAACATGTGGAAGATAGTGTGCATATGCCTTTCTCTTGGTTCTTTAGCAGGGAAATGACAAGCCGCAATATAGGAAAAAGAATCAACTGAATATCATGCTAACCTCTCCCGCCCACTTCACACAAAGGGAACGAATGGCTGAATGGGTGTCTGCTTCTGCACCAAGCTTGCATAAGCGTAGCAACAGTTTGGGTCATGAGACACCTTGCTAGCTGATAATTCGGGTTGTGCAAGGTAATTGAGCATTGTCTACCCTTTGGACAAAAGAGGGCTAATTTACAGTAACGAGGGATGCACAAGGATGTCGTATGGTGACATATTATCCTAGGGTACACTGTGTTTTTATGTCCTTATGCGATAGGGACTGAATGTTATATCAGCAAGTGTCTGGAAGAAAAAGGTCTTCCTTTCTGAGTGGAGTTTTAAACTGCTATTAGGTTAATCATAGTTGTGTATATGCAGTAACAGACAAATATGTGTGGGAATCTGTTCTAGTCTTTGGTCAGTCAATTAGATAAGTTGCACATTTTTTGTTGTCTTTCACCTTATTTTAGGTAGCCAACATCTCAGTCCAAATGGTAGCTGCAGAAGATAAGTTGGCAAAGAGGATTCTGGCGAGGAAAAAACATGGCAAATTGAAATTGAAGAAAAAAGATAAGTTGCTGTTGAATTTTCAAAACAAAATAATTCTCTTTACCCTCATTCTGTTCATTTTAGGAGTTGTAACCTGGACATTACTGTGGCTCTTCATTGGTGAGTTGCTGAAAGCTCATGCCAGTTTCATACCTCACTGTCCCCAATAGTACTTTCAGTTGGGTTTAAGATCTCACTCGTCCTGAAGGCTGTTTTTAAAATAAACATGAAACTTACTTAAATGGGATCTGAAAGGCTTTTGGGTGTCTTTTGTTAAGACTTCAAATGGTTGAATTAACAAGTCATTATAAGAGCAGGCATAGCTGCTGGCTTTAGGAAGTGCGACCTTTTATTTTAAGTGTTATGCAAAACATTTTTTCACATGTGCTAGCTAATTGCACAGAACCGACAGTTCCTATGAACTTGATTCCTCAAAATTTGACTTCCACTGTGTTTCTTGGCCTGTTGAAGGCCAGGCAAGTCCTTTGTCTCTCATGCAGAATAGATTTAAAGAATTAAATCGGAGTAAAACATAGAAGGCAAATATTTATTTTAAGACTTATAAAAACATTGGACAAGACAAGAAATTATCACTTCTGTGGAGTGTTTCCTTCTCGCTTTATGTCTAAGCGGGCAGTAAAAGCTATGTTCTCCTCTTGAAACCTCCAGTGCAAATATTGCCTAAGATTCCTTAGGGATGCTCCAGAAGTTAGATGTTGCTATTGCCTTTGTTATGCTGGTTCATTTGTAAGGTGGTATCTTATCTTGCATTCAGGGAACAGGTGCTCATGTAATCTTGCTATTGTGGTACTCATCTAGAACAGTTCGGCTGTGAAAGCATAGTGTTCTTTCGGTAGTCCTCTCCACTGTAAGTCTGAATAATTTGGTTTAGAGTTTAATCGGGGAAAAAAACTCTTTTCTTTTCTTTAAAAAAAATGTAAAAAACGGAGGCTAACTGTCGTCTTCGTTTCTTGCAGTTCAGGCAGAAAACAAAGATGCATTGTATTTTGTTGGACTGTTTCGTGTTGCCAACATAGAGTTTCTCCCGGAATATAGGCAGAAGGAGTCAAAAGAATTCCTCTCTGTGGCACAGAATGTGCAGCATGTGGTAAGATGAGTGGGCTGCTTGGCTAGCAATAAGATCAGAGCTGTGAACGAGAGGTGCAACTTTCAGGTGCCATAGAGTCTGCTGTGGTGTTCTGCCTTTTATTCTTTCCTTTTTTTTTTTTTTCCCCCTCTTCCCACCCTCTTCCCACTTCTATTGGAAGGCTGTGTACAAAGGGTGGCTATCTGGAGGCAGGAAAGAACTGAGTGCTTTCAGCTTGTTAATCACAAACTGAGTTTTGAAAAGGTCCGTTTGACTTTTACATTTACTAAAAAAGTTACGTATTTCCCCCCACAAATTGGAGTCTACGAGTAGAACTCTACACAAACTTAATTGCCACTTTTGAGACATGAAACTGATGAAGTCTTTTGCATTTAAATTGGTATCTGCTGCCAGTCTTCTGCCTTAGAGCATCTATAATTACCCTAGAGCTCTCAACCATATTTACATTTCCGTTTCCTCTGATGCCAGATATTCTAAAGACCATTATTCTTCCCAAACACCTTGTATCAGTCATAACAGAAATTACAGAGTGTTGCAGGCAGTTAAGGCTGCTCTAGAGTGGGAAGAAAGGCATGGGAATCTTGTTTAAGAGCAAATTTGACTTTAAAGACATTTGGTGTGTGGAGGAAAAAGACATTAATGCCAGGAAATACAGCACTGTCCACATAAGGTTTCAAGCAATAGTAAGAAAGCTGATAAGCAAACAAGAAAATAATAATAGCGTCAGGTGGAACCAAGAGATTTTTCAATAATTGCTAAGTCTTAGTCGTCCTATAATTTGAACTCCTGTTCCTGTTTTCCAACTCTATCTCCGCCACCCCCACCCCCCAAAAAAAAAGCTGGATCACAGAAGACTTGAAAGCAGATAGTGTAGTTTCCCTAGTCTTGCACCTCAACTTATGAAGTGCGTTCAGGCAGGGGTGACAGACAACAAGCACAAGTGTCCTTTCCTCATTCTTCATGGAGCAACTCTAACCTGCTGTGAGCCTCGTGTCTTGCTGCTTTCCTAGAGTACCCTGCTGTTGTTGCACATAGTGGAAAGAGGTGACAGCAGGTGTGAACTGCCAGCATCACCACCTCCTACTTGAACATAACTTGGAAAATATTTTTTGTCTATAAACTTTGCCTGAACTCACCAATGAATTTCACATTGCAGAAACTGCAATTCTTGGTGATACGACTCTTGACTAAAATTGCTGGCAGGGATGTGGGGAATTTGAGGTTTTGTCTATTGTTCTCCTTGAAACCATTTTGTTCACGGTTCCTGGCCCAGAGACCCCCAGATGGGTAGTGGAAGAACCTCTCAAGATAGGCTTCCTTGCCCTTCAAAAGTAACAGTAATACATAAAATCCCTTACAGCCTTTGCTTCAAAATAATCTATGTTACAGTCGCTTGGGGATTTATTTTAACCACTAAGCAGCACGATGAGGCCTGAACAGCTTGAGGTACATGCCACCTTGTGGCTTTAGAAGTGTGCCTCTTTGAACAAGAGGAATGAAGGTTAGCGTCACACAGGTATCGTCACACAAATACAAAGAACTGGTGGAACTGAAAGCTTGCTTTCCCCAAAGGCAGTCCTACAGCATGATATAAACAGAGTTGTTCCTTCTCCACATTCATTATACTGTGTATTGGAGAAAAATATGTTAATACTGAGCTGTTAGTGAAGAAAATAGATAAATATAACACATTAGAAACATAAACATAAGAAAAAATTGTTTAACTGTGAAGGTGGTCAAACACTGGAGGAGGTAGTCCAGAGAGGCTGTGGAGTCTCCATTCTTGGAGATGTTCAACTGGATGTGGCCCTGAGCAGCCGGGTGTAGTTGATCCTGTTTTGATTAGAGGGGTTCAACCTGATGCTCTCCAGAGGCCCCTTCCCATCTCAGTCATTCTGTGAAAAAAGCTCTGATATGTACAGTTAACTGCATCTTAGTAACAACACAGAAAATGTTATGAGTATGTGCTTATTTCCTGAAGATTGGCCCCAAGTTTCAGCATCAGGATAGGGAAGCCCTCCATGTTTGAGAATTGGTGGGCAAAGAATGCGCACTTTTTTCAAAACTCATTTGTTTGGAAAGAGCATTGCTGTACATGTTAGCTGGCCATGGGCAGAAGATTTGATGTTTCCTGTGGGAATACTGGACTTGTTATGGGGCCATTGCGGAACTGGTCTGTTCATATCTGCTGCTCTGCCTAGCTTGGCTGCTCTGTGACTGGAAATGTGGACAAATTGCATATTCTAGTGGAAAACAGGATGTTTCTAGGAAAGCCTAAGCATATAACATCTTTAGGTGTGGCTGCTTTTCAGAAACGCTAACATTGGCTTAACACTTTCTCTTTCAGATGAACTTGGTCTACACAACCTCCTCTTTCTCCAAATTTTACAAGCAGTCCACAGTTTCAGAAGTCAGGTAAAACTGTGGTTAATGCAGTTGTATTTCTGCTGGATAGTAAATATTATAATGACACCATGAGAGAAACCTACTTTTGAAGGTTATGATTTAGTCTTTTTCCTATGCACTTCTACTGATAACAAAATACATTTATAACCTGTATCAATTCATTTCACAAAAGTAAGGACAAACTGAAGTCATATAAGCAGTTCCTTGTCTGCCGGGTGTACAATCTGAGGTAAACAGAAATGATGTTCCTAAAGAAGTTTGGTGATGCTTTGACTAATAGGTCACACAGATGTTTAACCACTTAAACATGCTATTGGAGTGCAACTCTATGTTATTGACAGAGTTGCACGTACTTTATAAGTAATGTTATTGGTATAAAACTGTTTTCTGCTGACAGAACAAGGGGAAAATCCCTATACTGCAATAAAGTACATTTACTCTAATATTATGTATGCAGTTAATGCTAGAGGAATAGTTATTCCAATCCAATGATTTTAGGAGATAATCCAGCTCTAATTCAAGTAGCTATGATGATATCCATAGATCTCAAAAGTCAGGAGCCCTCAGGAAGTCAGCCTGGTGAAGATCCCCAACTGGGTGTGAGGAGTGTTTTTTGGTATTGGGAGCTTTTCTAAAAATTATTTATGTTTTAGGAAAGAAAATATATTCGGTGTGTCAAAGAAACAAGGCAAGATGGAAATAATCCATACTTTTATGAATTGGTACTTCAGAAGCTTGTGTTGAGAGTCTAGCCTTCAGAAAACTTTCAACATGATGGTAATCTGTAGGACCTTTTTATTTCAGTAACAACAACAATGGAGGCCTCCTTATTCATTTCTGGATCGTATTTGTGGTACCACAGGCGAAAGGCCAAGTGCTGTGTGAAGATTGTGTGGCTGCTGTCTTAAAGGATTCCATTCATACAAGTATCATTAACCGGACCTCGGTAGGAAGTCTTCAGGGCCTTGCAGTCGACATGGACTCCATTGTACTGAGTGGTTAGTATCAAGCACATACCCATACCCTTGAGGAAAGCCTTCATTAAGCAAACATTTTTATCTTCGAGTAGCAAGTTTTATGAATAAACCAAAATCTTTCTCCAGCATCTTTAGCTTCTAATGCTAAAGTTCTTATTTTTATTTTTAGAGAAAGGAAAAACAAAAAGAGATTTGAGGTCAAATCAAGGTATAAACTATCCTTGTGAACACTGATGGCAAAACTTTCCTTACTTGGAATGCTGATGTTCAATTTCAGGAGCTAAGCCTGACCCTTTGTAGACAGCTCAGATCTGGTTTATTCTGTGACTTTAAAAGTATAAGAAGACAACGGATTCAGGTTTTCACATAGATAAAACTTTAGCCCCTCCACTAGAAATGAGATTCTTGTCACTCTTTTATTAAAGATTCAGAAATGGATTATAAATCTGCCCATTTGTTATACTCCTGTGCCATTCCTGCCTGGGGAAAAAATTAGCAATGTAGGATTCAAGTATCTCTTTAATGTAATTGGCTACAAAATGTTGTATGATTTGCAGCTCTATGTAAAAAGTACAGAACAAGCTTAATTTAAACAACTCTGTTAACTGAAAGCTGAAAAAGACTGTAGCCAAGAGTGAGAGAATGACCTCTTGGGTGCCTCTGTCTCAGTCCTTCAATTAAATTTGACTGCTTAATTGACATGCAGTCTCTTCTTGCTTCAGGCGCTAAGATGTCTGGGGACATGATACCTCCAAAGCTGCTTGCAGAGTTTGCAGAAATGAAGGGGATTTTGGGAAGCCTCCCTTCCTGAGAGAACTGTTTTGCCCTGTGTGTTTAGTGTTATGATTAAAGAAGTGCAATTGAATTAAACCCTGAATTCTGGATTTTGGGCAAATGAGGAGACTCACACAACTCTTTTTTCTGTGCAGCAGGTCTTCGGTCAGATTACTGGTCAACAACAGGCACAGGTAATTCACCATTTTGGCATCTTCCTGGCAGAAGAGAGGTGGAGAACAAAGCATTTAGTTCAAGTCTTAAAGACACTGTTCAGTGTTAATTTAAAAGGATTATATTCAGCCTTGGCATTTATGCCCTAAGTTGCTGTAAGAGTGACCCAAAGTCTTGCAGGTTACAAACACAGAAACTGCCTGCCTTTAGTCTGACTGGTAAATTTTTCAGCTGTACCTGGAGGCATGGTAGGAAATAATCTCTGTCAGTTAGTTGTTTGCTATTCACTCTGTGTTGAAGAGAAGATTAAGCTTTTCTACACTGGACAGTACTGAATTTAAATCTATTTATTGGCTTTGGAGATAAACAATAGCAATGATTTCATCCATCTTTTATCCTCCTTTACTCCCTTTTCTTCAAGGTTAATGATGAGTTTTTCTTTCGAATGAATTCGCTAACAAAAATTAGCTTAAGCACTTCACTTTTGCCAGGGTTATGGGAGACACTACTTATATACCTGATTGGTTTCGTGTTATAAACCTCCCAGTAGGGTTCTTCAGCAGTGTGCAGTGACTTTACAAGCAGTTTAAAAGTACAGTGCATCTATGTTCCCTAATATGTGGAGTAGGTACCTAGAAAAAATGCACGACTAGGCTAAGCAATAGTATGCTAATCACCTTTGATGCAGACACCTGATCATCACAGACCCACAGAATGGTAGGGGTTGGAAGGGACCTCTGTGGATTGTCTAGTCCAACCCTTCTGCCGAAGCAGCGTCACCTACAGCAGGTTGCACAGGACCTTGTCCAGGCAGGTCTTTA
>Ga0181612_165992_pt1 | contig 11904 bp, 7 predicted proteins | sample HoacroProtozoa21_FD_119630 | JGI IMG/M metagenome (GOLD analysis project Ga0181612, IMG submission 119630) | Hoatzin crop microbial communities from Cojedes, Venezuel. Combined Assembly of Gp0051906, Gp0051904, Gp0051908 | reverse complement strand
CCCTCTATCAGTTTAAAGCTGTTACACCTTGTCCTACCACTATAGGCCCTTGTAAAATGTCCCTTCTCCATATTTCTTGTAGGTCCCCTTCAGGTACTGGAGGGCTGCTCTAAGGTCTCCCTGGAGCCTTCTCTTCTCCAGGCTGAACAAGCCTCAGCTCTCTCAGCCTCAACTGTCTCAGCCTTTTCTTGCAGGAGAGGTGTTCCAGCCCTTGGACCACTTTTGTGTGCTCTAACAGTTTGATGTCTTTTCTGTGCTGAGGGGTCCAGAGCTAGACACAGGACTCCCAGTAGGGTCTCACCACAGCAGAATATAGGGGAAGAATCACCTCCCTTGAAGTTAAATAACAGGGAGGGAACTTCACTCATTGTAAAGAAATGGAGCTACCAAATCAAATTGCAGACTTGTGATAATTGAAGATTTTTTAGTCTGGGCAGGACATCCAAAGGTGGATGAGGAATAATGAAATCAACATTCCCCTGACCACCCACATACAAAATAGGAGGAAAGCATAAGTCATCTATTAGCAACTTAGGAATGGTAAAGGTGAGTCACAAAAACAAAAAATCTTCCCTAAAATGAAAAAAAACCCCACAGAACAAATCCACCCAAATCCGCTTATATAAGTAAATTGCTTTCCTAGAGCAACAAGGATGAGAGAGAAAACACGAATGAGGCATGACTTGCGCTGTTTACTGAGCACGTTGGTAGTGAAAGATACGCAGATAATTCCCTGACGAAATATCAACCTGGCTTCAGGCTTGTGAAGGAAGTTTACACAGCTATGGTTTGCTTTAAGCTAAAGCATCACAAAATAAGTGATTTATGATACTTTCAAAGGGGAGAAGTATATCTGCACTTTCAATATTGCAAAATGTAATACGCACATTCAGGTAAATATTTAAGTCCCATTTTAAGAAAGAAAACCCCAAGACACATTTTTTCCAAAACAGTATTTCTAGCTTTCAAAATATCCTGATAGTTTCTTGCAGAAGTTAAAAAATCAGTAGTTCCTGTGGAATACTATGATTTATTCAAATTCGCTTTTTGTGACTGAAACGTTTTACTGAAAATTTTAGCTTCATTCTAACAGTACTAAAGTGCACAGAAATAAATATTCAAGATAAAAGAAGAACTGTTTTTTCAGGGAGTGGGAGCACTCATAGAGGAAAAAAGAAAGTGTTCTGAAGCTGTGAAAGGACTAAACTCAGCATTTTGGGAAAAATCCAGATAACAAGAAGAAAAAGGGTTAAAGAACAACTCGGAACTGTTAGAATTAACAACTGGAAGTGTGTAAAGTGGATATAGGCAGTAAGGAGAGGCTACTCTAATGCAAAATTTGAGACTTTGCTTGGAATAAGAGGTTCCAGGGAGGTGAGTATGCTAAATTAAATATACTGTGGTAAGAAACAACAGCATTCAGGAAGTTTACATGTCTTCATAAAAGTGACTGACAGACAGAAAAGGTGCACTACAGATGGCCTAGCCACATACTGAAATGCTATCAGTGTTAAAACTTTTAATAGAAGCAAGAGTTCAACATTTGCTAGAGTGATCATGTTAATGAAGGTGAAGACATAAATAGCATATAAAAAAATCAGGAAATAAATATCCATTCAACTAAACCACACTCAATCAATTTGACACAGTGAACCTTTCTGGAATTAAGTTTTTCTGAGCAACATTTGCTGTAAAAGATTCAAGGCACAGCTGTAGGGTTCTTCAGTGTTCTAGATTGTGGCCCAAAAATGGAGATGGAATTTCTCCCATGAAGATGTCAACTAGTGTAAAGAAAGCTTGAGATTTTAAAAATGCTACATGTTGAAACAGAATCCCACTAAAAACAAAAAAAAAAAAGGATGTGAGAAATGAATGGTTTCATGTACATTCTCACTGCTTCATAATCTGTTGCCATAACCATCCCATGAACTGTGCAGCAGGAACTTGATCATCATAGCTTACCTTCGAATTAAGTGGACGCTAAGGTAATCATTCTAAATTTAACCTTATATTCTCAGGGTACATTGCTCCGAGTGTCCGTTTTAGTTGCTATACCAAATGGTTAAAAACATCAACTAGAAAGACCCAGGAATGCCTTCATAAGTCTGAACCTCTGTTTACACAAAATATTTGACAATTTATCTCAAGTGCATTTTAATGTTGGTAGGAACCCAAGATTTTGGCATTTATCTTCTACAACCTTTGATGAGGCTTTTAGTTCTTGACAAGTCTTGTCGTTCGCTTTAAGGCGTATGGTTGACTGTACCCATCAACAGTCTATTTCTGATCAGAGCAAAAAAGTAAAGTCAACAGACATTAGCGCTCTATGATTAAAGACAGCTTAAGAAAGAGAAGTGAGATTCATAGTCTCTAGACAAATTTTAGTGTTTATATTATAAACAGCATGCTAGTTTTGAAATAACTGATGAGAAATGCTCGGTGGTATTTCTTGGCTCTTCTCAACTCTTCAGTCAGTCTCAGGTGTTTTAACTATTTTTCCTTATGACCATGGGTAGGATTTCTTAGAAAAAAACAGTTATCTCCAGGGAAAGGGAGATAGGATTGCATAGCTTGGTCTCTACAGTTAAGGTAAATTTTTCCTTCCCACAGGAACTGTTAATATGTGCTTTTACCCACAGCAGCAGAACATGACTCTAGTCCCCAGAAGATCGGTTCTGCACAGTCATTCCTGAAAAGCAGCGTAATTCAATGCAGAACAAGCACGCATCTGTAGCCAAGAGGCAATACCTGGAGCTTATGAGACAACAGCTAACTGGCAGAAGACCAAGCAAATACAAGAAAAATAGTCAGACAACACATTATGCTTAGGAGCCCCTTATCTGACAACACAGCTAGAAGAAGATGGAGTTGCAGGAGCCCCAGGTGCTGGCTGAAGAGGACCTCCCAGCACAGCACAGCTCTCCCAGGCGGGTGAGGTGGCTGGGGGCGAGCAGGATAGGAGGTGATGGCAAAGGCTGAGAGCACAGGGACACACAGCGCAGCAGCCGTGCCTCTGCCTCCACCTCTTTGGGATGTGGCAGGGTCCTAGGCAAGCAGGTCCTAGTCTACTAGGACTTGCTACCAGCCACAGAGATCCCATCAGCTGTAAGAACTTCCTAGAACTGCCAGGTATATCACGACCGAGACCTGCTCAGTCAGCTTTTAGCCACTCTATATTTTGTTCAGGCTACTGGGAGTAACACCTCATACACTTATAATTTGATATCCTGCAATATCTTTGCACTGCTTTACATGCATCTTTTCATCAGATAATTGATAGTTATATTGTTATAAAGCTATATTATATTATAATAGTTATATTGTTATATTGCAAAGTAAACTGTGGTTCTTCTGGGCCTTTTTTTCTGCCTCAGACTGTTTAAACCATGATGTTTCTGTTTTCCAGTCTTAAGCTATAGATGGCCCATTTATAGCTGTTTGTTCCTGAGGTGATGCTGTCCTTCAGTTCAGTTAAAACCTGGTGTTTAATCTACTTATGGACCACAGTCACACCCCCTCTCAGCTCTCATTGTACTAGCTAAGCCAAAGCATCCCAGATTCCCCTAAAAAATTGCACTCATCGCTCCCCTGGTATTTCTAGCAGCGCTTCTTATAGCTGAACAAAAGAGTTCTATATAAATGAGGCCTCAGCAGAGCTGTTTATGATCATGTCAGTAACTCCTGTTCTGTTAGAAGTACTTCTTTTCACACATTTGGGGACTGTACTGGCATTTTTCATGTCTGTGCTAGTTGGCCAACATGTCATGCAGGCCATACACCCAGGTTTTTTCCACCTCAGGTGCTTCTAGCTGAGATATTCACAGCTTACAAAGAGGTTTAGTTCACAAACATAGAACCTTCTGGGTTTGTACTGCTGATCTGAGTTCTGCCTTTACAAGCCAATCCTCAGCCCAGTCTACTGCTTCCTATTCAGTACCTCACTACTCTCACATAATGGCCATACGTCTTTGGCACCAACACAAGCCAGATTCATCACTTTTGACCTGAATAACATGCACCATTTACGTCCTGTGCTTGAAAGACAACTGATTTATATTGTCTCTATAAAACAGAATTGAATATTTCATCCCAGTAGTCCAAATTCCTCCATTTTTTGACTATTCCCTTGGCTTCTCTGTAAAAATGTTTTAGAGTTCATTCTTCCTGATCACAGCTATATTCATTCTTCCTGACCACATCTATATCCTAACCAGATGAGGAACTATCAGTAGTACTGTGAGTTCTAAAAAAAAAAAAGAGTCTGGTAAAACTACACTTGCATTTTCCTTTGCACCATCTTAAGCCTTCTATATACTAACACCAAGAAGTCGCATTGCTCTGTTCTAGCCCTCTGCTACTTTATTTTAGCCCTCTCCTATTTTAAAATGGACCTCTGGGCTTCTCATGGTCTAGCTGTCAAAATAGATTCAGGATGATTAGAGGGAGTTTCTATTCACCTTCTGAAAGCTGCATGATAATGTACACTAAACGATAAAGAGCAGATCTAGACAAGCACACACCTTCATCAGAGTCTAGGGCTGGTCAGTCCTTGATACAACAACTCTGCTGACAGGAGCTTTTCCAGAGATAGTTAGAAGTTTTGTGAGAAGAGCTCTAGTTATGCCAGGGAAGAAGGGACTCACCTCCGCAGAGAGAGCATGAAATGAGGCAACTATACCGACAGCTCCGGTGGCAGAAGGGCAGGAGTGAGTTTCAGGAAGTACAAGGTAGAGATGCCAAGAACACATGGTCTCTCTGGACTTCAAATGTCACTGCCTGTTTGGCAATATATTCCATTTCACTTTCAGCCATTGATCAGAAATGAGAGCAATTTGTATTTGCTTAAGAAAAACTCAGTACATGTGATCGTTGTCCTGGTTTAGCCCTACCAGCAACAAAGAACCATGAGGCTATTTGTTCGCTCATCTGCCTTCAGTGGGATGGAGAGAAGAATTGGAAGAAAAAGGCAAAACTCGTGGGTTGGGATAAAGACAGTTTAACAGAACAACAAAGGAAGAGAAAAATAACAATAATACTGATAAAAATAATATACAAAAGCAAGGAATACACAATGCAATTTTCTCACTGCTCGATGCCCAGATCTCTTTGGAGCAGCAATTACCCTCCAGGGCCAGCTCTCCCACCTATATAGTGAGTATGACACCACACGGTATCAAATATCCTGTTTGTTTGGCCAGTTTGGGCCAGCTGCCTGGGCTGTGTCCCTTCCCAGCTTCTTGCGAAAATTAACCCTAACCCATCTGAACCCAGGACGATTGTACTTAAGAGTTGTAGTTTCAGAAACCGAGCCAACCAGAGACAGTTTTCATATTGGGGGATTCTTTCTAGAATCACCAAGACAGGAAAGTCACCCTCTGAAAGCATACCTGGAAGGAAGAGGAACTGCCAAAGACAAACAAAAAACCCTGAAGCAAATCCCAATAATGGAGGATTTTGGAAAGGACATCCATTAGACAGAGATATACTCATCAGATTTGGAAGAGAGTTGAAAGACTTGTACCAAATTCATATCTAAGAAAATGAAGTTATTTCTAGGGCATAAACTAAACGAAGGACTTTGTGAACTTAGTGTTCACAAAGATGGTAACTGCCCTGCAGTACAGTCTTCTACACAGTTTCTGCTATCTGGGTATCAGCCACATCAAAAGTATTCTAAATGCGTAAAACAGATCCAAGACAGAAACACGCACCTGTCAACCACAATTTTGTCATCATGGGTCATAGATACGTCACCTCTGGTACCCTGATAAAAAAAAGTGGGCGTGGAAATGCCCAGGTCCAGATGGTATTAAACCGTCCCATGTCACCATACATACAAGCAAACCAGCCTCTACGGTTAGTAGCACTAAGTTGCAAAACAGAACCAATGAAACATGCTTGTGACTTCCTGGCATTTATTCAACCAAAAATCAAAAATTAAAATCATTCTAGGGCTAATAAATGAAGAGGGAGCTACTGGGAAGTGGTGGATCTATTAAAAGACAACACAGTCAAAAAATAAGCAAACAAAACAAAACCTGCTTTGGGATCTCAGGATCCATAAGGAATCTACCCTATTTTTCTACCGCAGCAGGAAAAGAAGGCGAGAAGAAAAAGCAGACACTTGAGGTTTGCCACCCTGAAAATACACAAAAAGATGCACCTACCTGACCCTGAGGACCCCTGAAACACAATTTTTCTTTTCTTATCTGCTTAGCCTTAACTGGAACTTCTTTAGTTAAAAAAGGGGATGGGGAATTATTTTTTATTATTTTTAATGTTCTGCATTTTAAAAGGTACTTTATGGGGTGGAAGGGAGTGAAAGAGAGTGTGCTAATTTGTAAATAACTCCCTGGCTTGTGCATCCCTAGTACAGAACATATTCGGACACATTCAATTCACTTTTTCAGTCACCATGGCACAGGATGGAAATTAAAATCAAGTGGGTGGGTAATGACTCAAGATTATCCTTTCTGAATTTCATCACAGGTTTCCAAGTGCCAGCTCACTTCAGTGTAATCACAATTGATTTGATTCTGGGTATGTTCAATTGGGTTGTGCAATAACCTTTGGGTTTATTTATAAAATGATATTTCTATTGCAGTTTATTACAGTACTGAGACAATCTCTTGGGTAGGAAGCAATTAAAGTCTGCAAAGAAGTTCCTCGAATCTGACAGGGATAAAAACCTCCTTTTTCTTCAGCAGAGATGATTCAATCAGAGCAAGAAATCATGATGAACAGGACTTTCCAAGGAGACACTCCTCCAGAATGAGCTCAAGCTTTGTATAGCGATAATAGTGGAAACAATCACAGCATCAATCAAAACATGCTCATAATCTCAGTTAACTCTTATTCAAGTAAAATAACCTAAGCTGGTGGCCACGAGTGCTCCAGTTGTGATATGTCGCATGGCAAAGCAATTGCGCTAGTGCGGAGCTGGAGTCTGTCGCTCCGTAATCTGACTGTTTGGCTCCTGCAAAGATTAGAAATGAAGTTTGTGTTGAAAACTCTGGGAAAATACTGCTGCATTAGCCAGTGTTTCACAAAGGATCCAAGTGGCAGAGAACACAGACAACTAATTTTGTTGGAAATACATTCTGCACCAAAATTAATATCTGAGATCAGGAAAACAAATTCAGAACAAATGGAAACAAGAATGTATTGTTTGGAGAAGAAATACAGGATGATAATGGTTCCAAAAGCAGAACATTTCTAGAGTGAATAAGGCTATATTTGTATATCCTCTCACAGGGACTGATGGCAAAGGGAAATGTGCTTTATTTTCATATACTCTATCTGACACTTAAAGACTCACTGCAGAAGCATACACTATCTGAAACTGCAATGCCTGTTCAAGCTGAGAAGTTAGACTTTATTGGTAGCTATTAGATTAAAAAAAAAAAATCCTGGAGTTAGTCTCTCCTGAAAAAATACCCTTCAATTTATGATATGCTGTAGCAATTCCCAGAATATAGACACGTCTGTTAAGACCTGGCTATCTCACACCAAAATTTTATCTGAGATGCAGAGTGAGGTGCTTCTGACAGGAGATCAATTTTACAGATATCAGCTAAAGGACATCAAAGTTTTCTCAATACAAATAGCTGAACATAGTTGACTTTTATGACATTTGTGTCAAATGTACAATCCATTCTTTTGCTTATTTCTTACTAGGGTCAGCTGAAAGAGAAGGAAAAAAAAATCTGCCAGGAACTGATGCCTGAATAGGTATCTAAGATGAAGGTGGAAATGCTGTTTGAAGAGTGCAAACTTATTTCAATTAACTTGAACCAAAGTAGAATTCATTCAGTTAGAGGTAAAATCTAATCAAGTTACAATCATTACAAGACAGGAGCAGTGTGTTGTATGTTCACAAGGTGAATCACAAATTCTTGTCAGATGTTGAGCCTGAAGAGCAAGATATCTGCCTGGCTGAAGGAAATGAGGGGACTGAAAGTGATAGGACCACTCTTGATTTTGCACAAACCTCATCTCTGAAAGAAACATGCGCTGAAGTACTGAGAGTGACATAAAACTGTTATGCTGAGTTTTATCAAGTGACAGAAACTCTCCTGGCAGTTCCAGCAGCACAAATGAGGACTGAAAGAATATCAGAGCCTAGATTCACTGTTTCATTGCAGAGCTCCGGTATCACAGAAAGAGTGTTCGGAACTGTGATTTAGTTCAGTCCAAAAAGTTGTGTGTTTTGTCATAAAATTGTACACGGCAACAGAAACACTTTGGGAACATTCAAATACAGTAAGAAACGTAAGATTTAAAGAGTTGAAATCTGAAAACTGGAAGAAATAAACATAGAATGTGATTTGACTATTTGCTAACCAATAACGCTACCACATCTGTGTGGGGTGGGAAGTCCTGAACTGAGCAATCTAAGTAAATAAATAATAAAAACCCCACCAAAATCAAATGGGCCAAAATTCATATCATATCAATCTTTTGTCTACCACAGGAAGTATTTTTTTAAGCTGAGCAGCCACATATTACAGAAGAATAAGACATAATCTTTCTGAAGTTCAAGAAGAGGTGAAGGCAATAAGTGAGTCAACCATTTTGCCCATTGAGGCTTGAGACTAACAGTGCAGCCAGAACGTACTGGAAAAGGAAAGCCCCAGGGCATGAGACGACCAGCTGATTATTATTCTGGTTTTATATATCTTAAGAAACTCTATTTTCTACTGACTACTGGTTGTTCCTGAAAGAAATTGGAGGTCACTACACTTTCAACACCCATTGCTGCATTGTGCAGAGGCTCACAATTCACCGTCGCGGTCACGTACAGCCCAGGCAGACAGCAACCTGGACTGAGTGACTGCAGGGCAGCTCATTAGTTCAGCACAACTCCCACCAGAGCTGGGCTCTGCCCAGGCAATAACAGCAGACATGAAGAACATTTCCATAGGTGCTATTTGGTTTGTAACATTAATTTACTGCTAGCTTGATCTTTCAATTTCTTATCTGACAACACAAATTTGGGCAGTAGCTGGCAAGTGTCTTAAATTATTCTTTCATTAATTCTCCTTCAATTCCATGATCCCACAATCGCGTCTCCCACGAGCCAATGACAGCTTGACTTTGCAATGATAAATTTCTCCAAAAAACTTTCAAAGCCTCCACAAGCTTGTCTACATGCAGATTAATTTCTTCTTTCCTGTCCCAAATTAAATGTCACAGTGGCTTCACCGAAACCAAGAAAAGACTTGCACTTTCTTCTTCACAGTCTCCCCATTCTTTCTCCCAGTTTGCTCCTTTTGTCACACATGCCCTTCCCAGCTGCACCACTACCTGCTCTTAGTAAGATGCCCCATATGGGCTTAGGATCGCTGGAGCAAGAAAAAGACTCGGAGAAGTTTGCACAGGAGCAAGCTGAATGGACTTTTTACTATCTAGGTCCTGCTCTGGTTTCTTCTGCCCTCTTCTGTGTTTGAAATCCCACTTCACAAAGTCCCCTAGGAGGAAATTTAAGAAATAATAACCACAATATAAAGCATTTGTTTGCCTTTTTTGTGTGATGCACAGGGGAAAGCACTGTTTCATTACTTTGGATATTAAGCAGCTGCGTTCTTCCTGTTTGCTGATGACAGGATGAGATGTCATAGGCCTACAAAATGGGCATGATGGAGAACAAAAGGTGCTATTAAAAGGTTTTTATATTCGTATGTATTTAATATCTAGATAGGCTTGCTAATGAAGAGGGAGAAAAAAACCATTTCCCTCTGTTTATTTCAAAGTAAATTGTAGGAGACTCTGATAAAATAGCTACAAAGACACACCGTGAGTAATTTTTCCTCAACGTCAAATCCAATCAGTAAGAAATCAGGTTCGTATTGCAGGAAACAAAAGTCTATGGAAGCAATGTAAGTGCATAGAAGGACCACAGATGAGACGGCATTAAGCTCTTTTTCATTGGAGTAAACAGAGAGAAACACAAACAGAGCTCTCGCAGTCACAGGCAAAAACATTTCCCAGAAATTGCTATTAAATCCTGACCTTCCACCAGGACAAGCCAGCAGGCGCTTCTGCACTCAAGGGACCACATAACAATCAGCTGCAGCAACACAGAAAATTCAGGCTTTTCAAAAAAAGAGATGTTAGTACCCAGCAATCCGCTCACATTCAACAGCCCGGCTGGGCTGGATGCAGACAGCACCCGGCGATGCCCGCTGCAGGAGAGGAAACCCAAAACCTTAGTCCCTCGCCTGCACCGGTCTGCAAGAAGCAGGTCATTTTGGGGACTGCATTAGTTTCTAAGCTGTTTCAAAATTTACTGAAATTAAAAAAGAAAACTTCTAAAAATAAATATTTTATAAATATCCTCCGTTTTGAGTTCTCGTTACAATGACAAAGAGAAGTCCTTTTTTGTGTAAAACCTAAAGACAATGATTTCTGTACCTGTTTTCAGTCTGGCAGGCCGAGCTGAACTTATAAATATAGAGCTTACTCTGAGAGAACACACTAGAAAATTGAATAAAATAAAGAGACATAAATTCAAAGCACTGAAGCCTATGCTAAACTCACAGGTAGTCCTATGCTTTTACAAATAGTGCACACTTTAGTTTAAGCGTGCATTTAACTGATTAAGTTCTCATAAAACACATATGTTTCATTTTCACATTTTAACAAATTTTTTAAAATAACAAGTTAAAATTATTGCTATTTTGAATTATTTATTTATCAGAAGCTAGCATGCTTTTACACTAGAATACTCAGAGAATTCATTGCAGGTCAGAATGTTTCCTTGTCTCTGGCTAGATTCTATACATCTGATCAAACTTAATGAGCCTTCCTACTTGCAATTCCCAGCTGCAGACTTCACAACTCTAAGCACGTAATTTTATGGAAAAACAAGCATTTAAAAAGTGTAAATTACAAATTGCTATGTTTTCAACTGGCAAGCAGAAAAAGGGATGCTGGGAAAAGTTTTGGTTTTAATTCACCTTTCTTTTTCTGCACACAGTCTTGTGAAACCTAATCATAGAACAGAATTTGCCACTTTAATTGATATGAGGTAACAGCAAGATAAGTTATCATGAAATTATGCCTACAGGGTTGCAGCAAACTTAACAACCACAAAAGCACGTCTCATTTTCAGATGGCTCTTGCAATGTCTCAGGCTGCACTGACTTTAACAGGGAAGTAAGTCTGATTGATATCTCAAGTGTACCTGTACGAAGACACTAGTTTCTTATCTATATTTAAGAAGCTATTTAATGTCTCTTTATCCATCATTTTCACTCTTTGAATTGTCCATCATGTTCCTGGCAAGGATTCTTTTAAAAGAATAAATAAAATAGATGTCTAAAAAGACATTAATAATAGGGCAAACGTAGGCTTAAGATACCTGCAGAAGTCTGACTGTGCTTTTAGCTTCTAGCCAACGATGAAGACAAAAGAAAGGTTGGAGTTTACCAGCCTGCTGAAGGTAAGTCATGCATGTCACCAGATGTGGTACTTCAGATACCCCTGTTGCACTGAGAGGACAAGCTGCTGGAAATGGAGACAGGCTATATGTGATTAAAAAGCTCAGCCAGTTGGGATGTACACACAGCTGCACGCTATAGAGAGCCAAGAGCTGTAAGGTAACAGCGTACAACTCACAAGAGTCAATTTAACACTTTCGAGGACAGCCAGAGGTCACAGTCACTGGAATGCGCTGCTTCATTGCTGGTTCCCACTTTGTCCTTCATGCACACCTACACGTGATACAGCGCTTCACACTTGCCATAGAGCCTTGTGCTGGTTTTCCCTGGGATAGAATTTAATTTTCTTCGTGGTAGCTAGTATGGCGCTATGATTTGGGTGTGTGCTGAAAACAGTGTTGATAATACAGGGATGTTTTTGTTACTGCTGAGCAGTGCTTACACAGAGTCAAGGCCTTTTCTG
>Ga0181612_161562_pt1 | contig 11904 bp, 7 predicted proteins | sample HoacroProtozoa21_FD_119630 | JGI IMG/M metagenome (GOLD analysis project Ga0181612, IMG submission 119630) | Hoatzin crop microbial communities from Cojedes, Venezuel. Combined Assembly of Gp0051906, Gp0051904, Gp0051908 | reverse complement strand
GCCCCTCACTACAGGAAGGACATTGAGGTGCTGGAGTGTGTCCAAAGAAGAGCAATGAGGCTGGCGAAAAGCCTAGCCCACAAATCTTACGAGGAGCAGCTGAAGGAACTGGGGTTGTTTAGTCTGGAGAAGAGGAGGCTGAGGGGAGACGTTATTGCTCTCTACAGCTGCCTGAAAGGAGGTTTTCTTCCAGACAAGTAGTTGGCTTCATCAGAAACATTCTGATTATCTCAGGGCTTGGACCTGACGTTTGCTAAGATCATTGGAAAAAGGAAGAAATAATGTATGCTTGTAGGAAATCAGCAGAGACAGATAAATGTGATTTTGGTCACTGCCAACCCTAATACAGACCTGAACATCTTCTAGGAGGTTGCCTGGGACAGCTTCACCCATTGTGCTTTTTGCCACGTCCTGTTGCAAAATGAACTGCCAGGCAGTGAATGAACTCCCTGGAAGTTGGTTGCCTGCCAAATAGCCTCTTAAACCCTCTAGGAGGTCTCCTGGGGTAGGCTGCTCGATTTATATTTTGTCTGCAACCTCTTCTGAAACAGTATACTTTAGTGTCACATGTGGCCAAAATAGCGTGTCACAAGGTCATTGCCAACGGTCCACATGAATACCTTGCTTTGTGACAGTTGTGGTGAAAAACATTTCAATGAAGGACTCTGCAGACAACATCCCCATGGATGCTGAAGACATTTTAAGATTGGCAGGGTTAAAATTGTCTCATCTGCACAGCCTGCCTATATTACTTGCTTTGAACTTGCTCTCTTGGCACTCAATGATCTGTGAAAGTGATAGGAACTGATCTATGTATGGACTGGAGCAACGAAGCTCCTACCCCAGCTTGCAGAACCAAAGAACAACTCAGCAGTACCACTGAGGTACCAAGACAAGAGGAATGTAAGGCCCATGGGTCCAGTCAAGACTATATGGTGGTCCTGCATTACCTCTGAGACTGAAGCTGCCCTCCCCGAGGAGTGGTGCTATAAGAAACAGGACACTGGATCCACACAAACCTACAGGCCCCTTAGAAGGAATCTTCCAGCATTTCTAAAGTCTTCTGCTCCTGGAGTGTAGCCCCCCCAGCACATAAAACAGATGCCTGTGAACTGCTGTGCAAAAATAGGGAATAGTGCAATAGCTGAATAATACTTTGATCCTGCTGCTCCCATGACTGTCACAGAAGAGTGATCAGTACTTAAAAGTATATTTGTAAGGGGATTTGTACAAGCAGCCACAGGGGATCTACAGGCCTTGGGAGGCTTGCATGAATAGTTGTCAGCAACAGGGCACTGTGGGGATCCCAGGACCAGCTACTGGATAGACTGCTTGTCTCAGCCCAGCTACTGGAAGGATCCATACTGTATGCATGTACATGTTTCACAATAACACATCTTCCTCCTGACGAGCCAGAGAGAGGCACGGGATGAGGCCATTGGTGCTGTTCGTGTTTGCGTGAGTGCTGAGTGTTTCTGTCTGTAATGTTCTGTGGCCAGCTGTGTTTGTGTCTGTATGTGTACTATAGAGGCATATTTGGTTTTGTGCCTACTGGCTATTAGTCGGACCTCCAGGCACGGTGCCTTGGCAGCCTTGCTTCTGTGGGTTCCTGCGTTTGGCAACACCCTAACATAAGGAAGAACACAGAGGTGTGTTTCAAGATTCACTCTGTTGGGTTTCTCTTTCAGGTCATTTTTATGTATTCACTTTTGCATTTAGCCTTAGAATCTCCTTCTGTCACCTGACTCTTCTTTTATATCTTCTTTAATATTCTTTAATATTTCAGATTACTTCTGTTTTCTCTTGTCATTTTTTCTCCCTTCATTTCTTCACTCCCTCTGCTACTGTTGTTTGGTCTCATTCAGAACAGATCAGTCTGATTTGTTACTTAACCTTATGCTCTTCTGCCTCTCCCTATGAGTCAGACTCAACCTGTACATCTGGACTATTTTCTGATACTTTTGATTTCTCAGAATTGGAAAGTTTCTTCTTTTAACTTTTCTTTTGTGTTGTGGGGGTTTTTTTTTTTCTTGATGGTAAAGAGACTTTTGAAAGCAAAGTTCCACTTCCATCTTATGTTTTCCTTCTTAAACAGTGAATCTCATTTAATTCCTTCCTTTTTTAGAAGTAAGAAAGTCTACAATGAGCTATAGAGTTCTTCATCAATCTTCTACATGCAAAGATCTTAATTCTTTTACAAGGAGTTGTATTTCCCTGTTTCCCTTAAAGCTCCTTTGCTTTTTTTTCCCCTGCAATTGTCTGCATTGTATTTTTTGTCTGTTCCCTGTTTCAGGTTTTATCTCTGTTTTCTGGGTCATGTCATACCCCAGTAGTGTTGCATCATTAATCCTATTAAACCTCTGTTCCCCTGTGGATTTTAGGACTTGGTTTTCTGGATTTAACTCAAAATCTTTTCTGTTATCTGGCTCTGGGTTTTCTTCTTCTTCTCATGAGGAAGACACACTGGTGATACCCACAGCCCTTTGTGTTATCTCTCAGATAGTTCTTCTGAGGAAATATTTTTAATAGCAGACCTCTTACCATTCTATATAGAAGAAAAGTATGTTTTGGAAGATAAAATGGTCAAGATAGTCTACTGAAACAAGCATGGTGTTTCTTTAAGACAGTGAGAAGTGTTATCTGGGCTGGTGATGCAAAGTTAGGATGCATCAACAGTACCAAGGAGGAGGGAGATAACTTGAGGATGAGTGTAAGGTGGCTGGATGAAACACATTACTACAGAAAATGAAGAAAAAAGGATAGATCTTGTCATTCTGTAATAAATTGACAGGAACCATAGCATTGTAAAAAAGGAAATGCAATTCTAGGCTGTATCGGTTGAGACTTTGCAGTACAGATAGAGGATTATTAAGATAATTCTACAGTGTATTTTTACAGTAACAGTTTTGCTCACATATAACCAAATGATGTACTAGAATTGGAACAACAGAAAGAAGGGGTTCAAGGACAATCAGAGGAATACAAAGTCCATCTTACAGTCAAAGGATGATGAAGAGACTAACAAAAAATTTCAGTCTAACAAATCAAACTTCTCCTTCTAAGTATTTTCAGACGGGTTAATACAAAGGACTGCATGATGTGAAGCAGAGTATAAAGTTGCTGTGGAGACATGTAAGACTGGATATCACCAGGAGGCTTCTAACATTCAGAAAAATGAGGTCCAGGAATGAGCTTCCAATAAAAATGGTAACAGGAAGAAACTTTTCTAGTAATGACCAAGGTCATAATCACTGGCCATTTTTCCTTCGGTTAACAGAAGTGTAGACTTGATGACTGAGGTGGTCCCCTTCCTTTGTCCCATAATTCAGGAATTATGACAAAAGACCTTCTGCATATAACAGATTTTTGCTGTAAAAACATAGAGAATACGTAACGCAAGATGTTGTAGAGCTGGATCTGAATATGAACAAGAGAAGATTGCTGTAGAGTAGGCAAAATACCTTACCCCATAGCGACCATGTAGCATTTTCACCTGGTAATTGACAGTGGATGTTCCCCTGTGGACAAGCAAAATCTCATATTTTCCTACACTATGACCAATGAAGTGCAAGGGTCAGTGAGGGAGGAATGAGCCATTTTAATGGAATATTTATTGTTCAAGTGAGGTACAGATGGGACTCAGGCAGACAACCACTGATGAGTTTGTGCTAATCCTAAAGATCCAAGCAAGGACAAGATGGTTTCACGAGTAGAATTGTAAATTTTCCTGATAGGTGTTCAAGTGAGGGGAGAGAAATATCACAGTCAATATTTATTAGATCAGCTTTTACTGGTTAAACTGTTAATAGAATCAAGCTGATATTATTAATAGCAGATAACTATTCACATAATACGTTCAATTATTGCTTCACACACAGTTGCTCACTGACAGTTACCTGCTTAGAGCAAGAGCCTGGAGGCCCATCCCAAAACCAAAGGGTTGTTATGACAGGGCTTCCAACTGAGCCTAGAAAGGTCCTTTAGGGCCCATTTTTCAGCAGGTCTGTATGTAATTCTGTTATCTTTGTACATAGAAGTAACTGCATCGTGGGATGTGGTCCAAGTTACACAACCTGCTGTTGGTATCATTGTGTGCTCGTGGCCCTGACACATTCGAGACCCTTGATGTTCTGAGTTTATCTGTTCTTGTGGATCCACAGGACCGAGGGTCTCAAGACCTCATGTATTCTTGGGAGACTTCTACATGCTGCCTCTCAGCACCTACCTATCCTCTCTTCGATCTGATTTCTGGTTACTGTTTTTCCATTCACACACACAGGCACTGCTCAATCATGCAAATTCACCCACTACAGGCTTTTATGACAGACGTGGAGTACCTGAGCTGATCCATAAGCCAGCATGTGTCTCACAAGACACTTTCCTATCCCACGATTTCAGCTCATAACAGCAATCTTTAGCTCCAATCACTTTGGACACAATTCTCTCATACCTGTGTGAAATTTATACCGTTATGGCTGATGCACATTAAAACTTATAATTTTAAAATATGTCACTTGCTGCAACATAACGAAGAGGCAAACAGCTCCTGCCTCATTGTTTGCATTCTCTCTACCACCTACTGACACCGTGTTTCCCTTCAAAAGACAGGAGCTGTATCCCTGCAGGGGTCTGTTCTCCACACTTTTGACTTCAGGGGCACAGAGTTTTCCAGTTAAAATTGGCAGAGCACAGTGAATCTTTGTCTATAATCTGCTGGTCTCCACACAGCACAGCCAGGCAGCATTCCAGTGATCGTCGTTCTGCAGCTGCCCTTGGCTGCTGATCCCTGTCAGCCTCTCTAGCATGTTAAAGGTAGGCAGGCGAAGGAGCTACTGCCCCGACACTTCGGCAGCTGTTGCTCTGTGGTGTTCAGGAAGAGCTGCTGTCCTCTCTGCTTACCAGACAGTGCCATGAGTAAGGGCTTCTGGTAAGCTTTCAACCTACCAGGCTAACAGGTAAAAAAAAATTCTTGAATATTTGTCCTACAGTGCTGTTAAAGGGATTTAATCAGAGTATAAACCCTCTTGCACAGAAGGCTATACAGATTTCTAAAAGACTCCCATTCGTCTATGAACGTGGGTGAGGAAGATACACAAACACACATCTTGTGGTCCAAAGATAATATAGGCTGCTTCAAAACTTGTTTTGGGGCTGCATAACTATATGTGTCTTTGAACTGCTGTTATCTTGAAACAAAACATAGATGGAGCTAAGAGGTGAAGCTAATACACATAATGCTAAGGTAAAGATGGGGGTGTCTGAAGGAAAACAAGCAGTTAGGAAGGAAACCGCTTGCTTTCTTGCTCGGGCTGTGCTGGAGGGATTTTGAGTTTCAGAGAAATGAGATGTATCCTGTGGTTAAGTGAAACCTGAGCTTTGAGAAGGATTAATCTCTGTACCTCAAACTGACAATGGTTTAAACAAACATCTGAAATGAAGTCATCTGGAGTGGTATTTACCTTTGTGAATGTTTGGAATGTATTTTTCAATAACTTCCAAAAGCTGGTCATGTATTTTGTTACATTCTTGTGGGCTCAAATGCTCTTGGAGAAGGGGCAGTCATAAATTTTTCAACAAAAGCATGACTTGAGGAAAGTGTACTTTAAAGAAGTACATATATTTGACAAAATTTGTTTTTAAGGAGGGATCAAGTGCAAGCCAATATGATTTGTATGTAGAAAAAGTTAAGATGTTGTTCATTTTCAGAATAAACTATGTTTTGATCCATTGAATGTCTCCATCCCCAAGGGTTAAACCAATCTAAAGTTTTAGTGTCTTCTTTGAATTGTGGTCTAAGGCAGATTTTTTTGGTGGACTTCCTCTGAGACATTTTAATTTGTACATGGAAACTTTGGTGGTTTCTTTTTGTGGCTATTATTTCTTTATATACCATTTAAAAAAAACCCCAAATAAATAAATAAATAAATAAAATATTTTAACATGATTCTCTGTTACTTTTTTCCTTCAAGTTTTTATTAAATCTAGGTAGTCATGAAATCACTATTTGTTCAAGCCATGTGTGGCAAAATTAACTTGAGGTAACTGTTGAGGAGTTCATGAGGAGTATGCAACCAACTAATGACAGAACAACTAATCCAATGGCTTCTGAAAAGTTGCATTAATGATGGTGCATTATGCTATGACCTCTGCTCCAAGAAAATGTGAGGCTACCTCTAGTTTTTAATTAAATGCCAGGAAAGGGGGCTTAGAAGAAAGATGGGGACAAAATTTTAACAGGGCCTGTTGTGATAGGACAAGGGGTAATGGTTTTAAACAAAAAGGGGGTAGATTTAGATTAGATATAAGGAAAACATTTTTTGCAATAATGGCGGTGAAACACTTGAACAAGTTTCACAGAGAAGTGGTAGATGCCCTGACCCTGGAAAGATTCAAGCTCCGGTTGGACAGAACTCTGATCAACCGAATCTAGTTGAAGATCTCCCCACTCATTGTAAGAGGGGTTGAACTAGATGACCTGTAAAGGTCCCTTCCAACCCAAACTATTCTATGATTCTAAGATTCTGCAAGTTGTTGTTGCAGTGTCTTGTATTTCCTCTTTACAATGGTATCTCAGGATTTCTGTGGTTTTAGTTAGCCAGCTGCACTTTTGTCATGAATAAGTGATTTAGAATTGCTTGAAGAACCACTGTCAGAGGTATGAGCAGAAGTGGTTTTAATATATGATGTCGTAAAAGTGTGACTTAACAAAGTTCTATGGCAAGGTTCACTCTATTAATAACTATATGGAAGAAAGATACAAAGGAAAATTCAGTTACACTTCAGTTAGAATAATTTGCAGAGAGACCAGAGACAAAAAAGGGTGAGCAAGACCCTCCTGTTGAGTCACGAGGTTCTGAATGGACTCCCTTGCTTCCTAAATTCCTTCTCAGAGAGGAATCTAGGTGCGGCTGGATCCATACTTAGCCCCAGAGTTGGTCAAAGCTTTGTGTCTAAAGGATTATATACGAATTTTTTATTAGCATCCACTCAGCATGCATTCAAAGCAACCAAGACAAAATCAAAGTTATCATACCACAGGGTTACAGGCAATATTGGTCTTTTACCAAAGATCTGCTGCTGTTGAAAGATGTCTCTGCCTTGAGGACCGGTCTTGAGGGACATCCCAGCTAAAGAGGAGATAACTGCCATGCAGTCATGCTGCCTAGCAGGGAGAGCTCAAAGAAAGCTCACTTAGGCTGTCATATTTATGGGATAAAGTTGTTGGTTCATAGTCAAGTTACCTGCCATGGGAAAGGTATGCAAGAGACTCCTAGTACCCACAACTGTCTTTGTTCCTTGACAAAAGAGTCTTGGAAAAGTGCCCTACTCTTCATGAGTTAATCTCATGACCAGTGTTCCAAGCTCATATGCATTGATGTTCACTGTGTCACTCTGCTCTATTGTGGGTTTTCAAACAACAGATTGAAACCAGAGAAGTTCATGGCTCAGCCATGGCTCAGGCCTTTACCTCCTCCAGAGTCTGCACCAAATCACCGCCAGTCTGGTCAAGGGGCCAAGCACGCACTTCACAACTTCGTAAGAATGGTTCTAGTTCACACACTGAGTTCCCAGCCTAGCAGCTCTCTAGCATTTCCCAGACTGACAGGCATCTTCTTCTGTCAGTGCTTTAGCAGACATCTTCTGTCAGTATTTCTCCCATTACAACCAGGTCACCTTTAGGGCCGCTCCCATCAGGAAGACACATCAATTGCATTAGGGACAGAACTGTGCCTAAGATGACTACCAGTCAGAAAAGTGGTCATAAATAGATACCTAGGGAAGACTCTGGTCTTTGAGATCTTTGAGCCCATACTTCAGCACTCACAAGTCTAGGAATTCCCCAGCACACCTACCTATAGTGTAAAGTATTTGCTTTTTTTTCATAAACCAAGATCCTACTACCTGTAATTTAACACTCCTTGTTCCTGAACATGTAGAAATAGGGATGATTTAATGCCTATATATTCTTTTCCTACCTTGTGTGATTTTATAGACCTCTTCTGTTGTCTTTTTTTTCCAGACTGAAGACAACTTTATGTTAAGAATATTAGACAATTGTTTCTCTAATGGAAGAGGTTTCAGATCTTTCACCATCATAATTACATTTATCTGAATTTCTTCCAGTTCACTTACACATTTTTTGATAAGTTGAGCCGGAAGTACAGACCATATTTGACATAGGAATAAACCAAGCATATACTAAACTGCATCATAATATTTTCCAGTTTTTTCAATATTCCTTTCCTAATAATTTTGAAAATTTACATGCTTTTTTGACTGCTACTGTATATTGAGCTGCCAGGTTCATACCAGTAAGACTTCAATTGTCAGCAATTACAGTTACTGCAGAGCCCATTATACTATTATTTAAGTTAAGATTATTTTTTGAAAATGTCACTTTATATTTGTCTAGATATAATTCTACCCCACAGCCACTCAGTCCCTAGTCATTATGCAGTTGTTCAGAATCAGCTCTCATCTCTATTTGTCATCAGAAATCTTTTCACTTCATGTTTCATAGAATGTACACATTGAATAATACAGATTTCCACCCCCTTTGCTGCAGAATTTGACTGGTAATCTTCCACTGCAAAAACTGACCATTTACCAAAATCCTGCTTTTTAATCAACTATTTAAGCTATCAATTACCATTATTTTCATGCCTTGGCTGCATTCTTAAAAGCCTTTGGTGATGAAAATTGCCAAAATCTGCATACAAACCAAGGAAGACTGTATTAACCAGATTATAGTTACTCACATATTTGGTGTACCATTCTAGAAAGCCTGAGACTTATGAGGAAGAAATTCACTTTATAAAAGCCATGTTCCTTTCCCCAGCTACCTTTTATTTATACATCCATCTAGCATTTTTTTTCTTTATATTGTAGCACAAACAAATGACACCAAACCATAAGTCAGTGATACATAGTTATCTGCATTTTTCAGGACTACAGCCATTTGCATGAGATATCACACTACACAGAATCACAGAACAGTTTGGGTTGGAAGGGAACCTTAAAAATCGCCTAGTTCTAACTCTCCTGACATGGACAGGGACATCTTCCACTAGACCGGACTGCTTAAAGCCCCAGCACCACATCCAGCCTGGCTTTGAACACTTGCAGGAAGTGGGCATCAACAGCTTCTCTGGAAAACCTGTTCCAGAGCCTCACCACCCTCACAGGAAAGAATTTCTTTCTTATATTCAGTCTAAATCTACCCTCTTTCAGTTTAAAGCCCCTACTTCTTGTCCTATCACTACACTCCCATGTAAAAACTCTCTCTCCAGCTTTTATGTAGGCCCCCTTCAGGTACTGGAAGGCTGCTCTAAGGCCAGTCAGGAGCCTTCTCTTCTTCAGGCTGAACAGACCCAACTTTGCTGAGGTTCTTGTCAACCAGCACCCCCATACTTTTCCTCAGGGCTACTCTCAATTCACTCTCCTCGCAGACTGTATTTGTGCTTGGGATTGCCCCCCACCATTGCACCTTACACTTCTCCCTGTACAAGTTGCACATGTTCTCAAAAAAGCCGTCAAAACAATATTATTAGGGTTAATCTAGAGATAAAACTTGGAAAAAGTTGATTTTTTAAGTCCAGAGATAGTACGTAACTTGTTTGTATGTACAAGGATACATAAGTATTTAGAAGAGTTCTCGCTCTTCGTTGTAAAGGTTAATGAACATCTCTGACAACTTCAAGTGCTAGTATAACCATATCAGCTACCAGTTTTTTAAGGAGAGGATATTTACTTTCATGACAGCCTTTGCCTCAGCATATTCTACTCTTAAAACCCTGTCTTGACTTTGCTATAATAAGCTTTTCTTCTCGAAAAGGCATAGGATGTGGCAAAAGTGTATCTCACACACAAATGCACATATGAAGACCACACTGATGTGAAACACAGTTTTGATGTTAAGGGTTTAGATGCTATTTTGCTTATATCTAATAACCTTACAGTGATAACAAACACAAAACCACCATATTGGCTCATGAATTCTTATATTTACTTAGGTATTTATGTACACAACACTACCAAAATCAAACCAAATCAAATCTAATCCAATCATTAATCTATTTGTTCTCACAACATTCCAGTGGGACAAAAATTTCTATTATAAATTGAAAGACAGAACAATGACAGGTACAGCACAGTAAGTAGAAACTTAAGTCAAACTTATGTCAAAACTCTTTAATCACGCAAAAAGTTTGCAAAGGTTGTTTCATGGCCAGTTACCAGCTACCTTGGTCAGCTTTATTGCTGGATTTGTATTTGCTGTCGGAGATACTCTGTGTGTATGGGATTATTTCCCCTTTTTTCCAATTTTTTTTTTCCCAGGTGTAGTGGGAAAGCACACATCAAAGTATGAGTTTAGGGTCATCATTGTAATATATGAACAGATATGTGTGTACCATTGTCAGATCAGTTGGTCTTGGAGTTCCTGGTAGAAACATCTTGCCCTGGACATTGTCAGACAGAGTCTGTATGCAGTTTAAGTTCATCTGCCTTCATGCATCATGTCGCCCTAGTCATAGATACTCTACAGATGTTACCATAGGTTTGCGAAGTTTAGTTAGAGAGCACAGGTGACTACCATCTACTATTCCAAGCTCTTAAACACAGTGTAGACACTGCTTCAATGCCTTTGCTTCAGAAATTACTTAGGCAATGCCAAAGGCAAAATCATAAGCCACATATGATTTTGTATTTTGTATTAGTACTTCAGTCATCCCAGTCTTGTAGATTACATAATTCTTCCTGTAAGAATTTCTTATCCTCGATAGCATTGGTTGTGTCCAACAATTTTCTTTCATGCGCCAACCTCAAATCTCACTTACCTAGTTTATAATCCTAGGACACTGATGGACATAATTAATAGATGAGCAGCATTGCCTTAACAGTGAACCCCAGGGATCACAATTAAATGTTCAAGATTTCTACATTTGACAATATCTCCTTTTGTAATATAAAATAATGAAGCCTTACTTGAGTCACGTAAGTCAAAAACTAACATCTTCATTTCTGAACCATGGCCATGCTCACAGATAGGAAGCCTCAAGCTTAATAATAATATTTAATCTGCCTTTTCTTTTCAGTGTTTATCTGTAGTACTTCTTTAACAAAAATAGTTCATCTTCTTACAAAATGCAGTTCTAGACTAGGCAGTATTTTGTCATTGTGAGTGTTTTATCATTCACTTAATTAGTGTTCAGTTTTTACTCCATTCTGACTAAGTTTGTCCCCTAGTGCTCTTGTGTTCAGTGACCTTACCTTCAGAGTGTGTTGATGAGCTGCCTGTATTCTTCATGGTACACATATTTTGACAACTCTGGTGATATTAATTGGTCTCTCAGGAGCTTTCCATAATAAATCTATCTCCCTGGCAGTCAGAAGTACATATGAACTTGCCGCCTTCCTAATCTTCACTGTTCAGCAGAGCAATACAAATGAAGAGTGTGAGGCAACATGGCAAACATGGTATCAATTTTTCCTCCTTTACACTTTACTATTCAGAATGTAAGAAAACAACAGTCATTATCAGAGAAGGTTGTATGACTTCTTCACGTCCCTTGCAACCTCTGAAAATGAACCAAAAGTTCTTTGAGAACACATACAGTTCCTTCAAAGCATGACACCGAAACACTACTATATAGTGGTACTATATAGTACCAAAGTACATTAGGAAACTTGTCATATTTGATGCTTAAAGGTGTGGATTATCACTTCTGAGATCATCAGTTTCTCTGAAACTGCTGGGAGAAAATGATTGTTAAAATATTGGATCTTGATGTAGGCTAACACTCACACAAAGAATTAAATGTCACTTAAAGGACAGCCAGTAGCCATTTGGTGGTGATCATAGAATCACAGAATGGTAGGGTTTGGAAGGGACCTCTGTGGGTC
>Ga0181612_135885_pt1 | contig 11904 bp, 5 predicted proteins | sample HoacroProtozoa21_FD_119630 | JGI IMG/M metagenome (GOLD analysis project Ga0181612, IMG submission 119630) | Hoatzin crop microbial communities from Cojedes, Venezuel. Combined Assembly of Gp0051906, Gp0051904, Gp0051908 | reverse complement strand
GGAAACAGATTACTGTTACCATCACCTACCATAAAGCAAGAATCAAAAGCCATAGAAGAAAACGTCGGCCTCATTGTATACAATGGAGCTATGGTGGATGTTGGGAGCCTTTTACAGAAGCTGGAGAAGAGTGAAAGAGTGCGGGCAGAGATAGAACAAAAGCTGCAGTTACTAGAAGAAAAAACAGGTGGGGCATTACTTTAAAGGTGGTACTTACATGGATGCAAGATGCTAAGGCTTTTTAAGTGGGTAAACCAATTTGAGTAATATTTGTCAACTAAATTTCTTAGCTGTTTGCTTACCATAAACTTCTGCTTTCTACTTCCAAAGCCCTTTGAATTTGCCCACCAACTATTGTTGAGTACCATTGTCACCTTGTGGAAATGCTTTTATCTTTTTTATTGAAGTTGAATGTAAGACTTTCAAATGTAGTCAGAATTGAGTATTATCAAATGGTAGTTTTTAATGTTCTTCAAAAATTAATAGTTATAATGGTGGCATGTAAATGGAATATTAAGATGCAAAGTACATAGCATTGGAAACGACTGGCTTTTTATTCTTTCCAAGATGAAGATGAAAAGACCATACTACAACTGGAGAATTCTAACAAAAGCCTATCTACGGAGCTCAAAGAGGTGAAGAAGGACCTTGGCCAACTGCAAGAAAATTTGAAGATCTCGGATGATAAAAATTTGAAGTTTGAGAGTCAGCTGAATAAGACAATAAAAAATTTAGCTACTGTTATGGATGAAATACAGAGTGTTCTTAAACAGGTTAGAATTTTTTCATACCATTTTTGATTATTGTATGCAAGTTTCCTATAGACCAAATTATTAGAACAAAAACTTCAAAATAAAAAAGAATTTTCACATGAATTCAGGGCAGTAGTTTCTTAATATATATATACATAAGATGCTAAGTGTGATACTGATTAAGATAATAAATACAATATATTTTTCTAAGCTTAAAACACATGTTCTTGAGTTAAATGTTTTTAAAAACAAGTGAAAATTCATGTAGATCTTAAACGATCATAATATTTTCCTGTCCTGATCCTTTCCATCCCCAGCAGTCCAAATCTGCTTTTCCATTTGATCAGTTAGGAGTAATTTTTCAAGGCAGAACTTCAGTATTTCAATTTATGGGGGGGTATTTCAGTAAAGTAAGTTTTAAGTGAACCACATAGTACTCCAGAGCACGTCTATCCCTGTACGGAAAGATACTTGCGTATTGCCTAGGAATGTTGTGGGGGCCCATTAAGTAAGGCTGAATAGAAGTAGGTTGTGAAGGCTGCTGGGTGGCAAACTGGTGCTATGAGGGACCCTTACTTCTACTTCTATCTACATTTATTTTGAAAAGACAATATAGCATCTACAAAAGTTCTAAAACCAAAACAAAACCACATACGCATAAAAAAAACCAAACAGAAAACTTGACAAATGTTATAATTTTTTTCCCTTCCTTGTAGGATAGAAGTGATGCATCATATAAGTCACTGTAGCTTATTAAACTGGCAGTACCTTGCAGCCATCTCATCACTATAGTTATGCAGTTCTGTGCTTCACTACCTGTTGTAGACCTGCTGCTCCATCAGAACCGGCAGCAGAAGGCACTGCATAACCCACTTTTGCCATGCTTTTAGCTCAGTTAAATAGCCTTGCTTGTTCTGTCTGGTATTTTTTTAGACGAAAATGTCTTTTAAGCCTAGTGTTTTCAGATGGATTCTTTGGCCAATACAAGTATTTCATGTTATAACTATTGTGGTAAATTATTATCTTAATTTAACAGATTTTGCAAAAACTGTTTTCACTTGCTCTTAAAAAAAAAAACAAAACAAACATAAACAAAACAAAAATCACAAAACCCTCCAAAAAACCCGAAAACACACAAACAAAAAAAGAATACAAAAAAGGAACAAAAAAAACCCCCCAAAAACAAAACAAAAAAGAAAACACACACGAAAACCCAACCAAACAAAACAACCCCACCAAACACAACCAACAGGAAAAAAACAAAGCAAGCTCAACAACCACCAGACTTCTAAAGTGAGGCTTCTGGGGATGTTTTTTGTGCTTCTGTTCAAAGGTGCTTAGGTCACATTTAATTTCTGCTGCCTCATTTTTTCAGGAAGGTATTGGAAATACGAATTGGTTATAAGTAAACTATCAGTTCACATACTGTTTGTTGTCAACTTTAAATCCTGTCTGTCTCATGCTGCTTTACAGTTCACAGGAGAAATATCACTTCTAGAATTCATGTTATCCTCTCCCTTTTTTCTTTTAAAGGATATTGTGAAGAATGAAGATAAAGATCAGAAGTCCAAAGAAAATGGAGCAAACGTATGATAAAACTGCTGCTGTTCAGAAGAATGGTGTTACATAATGTAATATAAATCATGATACCAGAATGTATGGGAAGTGATGCATGTTTGATTTTAGTAGTATAAATATCTTAGTTCCAAAAGATGTATAAAGTTTTATGAATGTGAGTGTCAGCTTCTGAAGATTGCTTGTAATTCTTAGCATTCAATCTGAGACACTCCTCGAGTGAAAATAATTTTGCATTGCAAAATGTTTTAGGATGAACTTTGTTATAGTTTTAGCCCTAATAAAGTTCATCAACATAACAAACAGTAGCAAGTATTTAATTACCGAATATTTTTCATTAAAGTCTAGTGAAATCAAAATTTTCATTATTTATAGAATTGCCATTTTTAGGTTTTTATTTTTATTTCGGTCTAATTAGTCTTTTTAAATTCAAATATAAATCACAAAATAGCATGCTGCTTAATTTTGCAAGTAAAGTTGTTTTGGTTTTTTTTTAAAAAAGCTTCTTGGATTTTTTTTTTCTACTTGTCACAACTTTCTTTTCCCTTCCAAATGTAACTTTTTTCCCCCAGAGCTGCTTGTATTAAAGCCTCATAGTATGCAGTAGTTCGGATGAGTTAAGAAAGCAATAGAAACCTACCAAAATACTGGTAGGGTGGTGAGATTTATATGAAAATACATGGGCCTGTTTTAAATGTATGTCATTTGTGTTCCTTTAACTGTTCTTATCTTTGGATTAATATATATGCTCCTTTTTAATAACAAATGCAGTGTATTAAAACGTATGGTTGGATACCAGGCCAGTAGGTGTCAGAATAATGCCTTACATAGAGGAAAAAGCTACCACTGTAAGCTGCCTTTAATTAAATTTGGACTTCTTTCTTACTATGTGTCATTACTTCAGAGACTGTAGTCCAACAAAAGAATGGATACACAAGTATCAATACTCCATGTTGTAAGTACTAAGGAGCAGGACACAACTTGGTTTGTTGGAAGTGGGTAAGATTTGCCTTCCTTTGTGTTCCCAGATCACTACAGATCGAAACTTAGAAGTTAACATGACATTAAGGCAACTTATTCAAATAATGTGAAATACAAATAATTGTATTTTGGTGCAACTCCCAGGAAAATTAAGGGTTTTGAAGGTTGAGACAGAAGTGTTCTCTTACAGAAGTGGTTAATTTTAGCAGACCTTTTATTTTTTAGCCTAGATGTCCTAGGTAACTAAATACCTGTTAGGAGAGTCCAAGTGCCATAATAATATGAATAATCTACATGGAAACTCATGTAGCCTGACTGAGATACGCATTAAAATGCCTGAATTTATGTTCAAAAGAGTCTAAGTTGATGCTTTGCTCTTTTGGAGCTAGACAAGTAAAATATCTTTTCATTAAAACAAGATGCATAAACTTCTCCCTCACTGATCTCGGTTGAGTCACTGTATAAATCTTCATTGTTCACACTAAAGTAGGAAGTACTATAAAAACACTAATTACTGCATATAAGTACACAGAAAATGCATGCTTTATGAACTAAGAGATAAATCTCAGAATGACTGAATGAGGATGGTGATAAATTTCTCTTACGAAAAGTGTTACCTGTGGTGTACAGATAGTATTAACAAATTTTTTTGTAATCAAATTCTATTTTTCACCTCTACCTTTGTACAAATTGTTGACAGCATGTTTAATTTTTGACATTGAGTATCGTTTATTTAAATGGACTTGAAAGGATTGCATTTGAAATACTTTGTTCATTAATTTCTGCAGTACATGTGCACATACAAGAAAATAATTCTAGAATTCAAGATAACATCTTTTGAGGCACACTGAAACATCTGTTGAAATGTTTTGGTGGGGTTTTTTTACTGTAAACTGCTGAGCTGAAAGCAGTTGTCGCAACAAGCAGGCCTCATCTTGTCTTTCATTGAGTGGCTCTGTGAGATAATTGCTAGTGACACAGATTTTTACAGTATTTAAGAAAAAAAAGTATTTGTTAGAATGAGTGTAATCTTTCTCTATAATGCTGTGATGTAATAGTGTTTCAGATACTATGTACAGTCTGCACTTACATTGAAAAGGAAATTAAAAGGGTAAAGAATAAAGGGGAAAAAAAACAAGGAAAAGTTTTACAGCCTACACAGAGCTTGACCAGTCTCCTGAAGCACAAATAATCTGAAGAACAAGTTGCTTTACCAAACAGCTCAAGGTTCTGTATATACACAGCATCAGTGCTGGTTATTAGCTAAAGCTTCTTGGTAATATTCCCAGAAATGTAAGTAATTTTTCAGAAAATTTAGTAGAGTATCAGTAGTGGAGGTTTGGAGAAGCAATATTCTGCCAGTTTTGTGAACACTGTTTTTGCATTTCATGCTCACACTTCCCACCTCATGGGCTTTGCACTTTTAAGTCTTTCATTATGTATCGGTTGCTGGTGAAAGGCTGGTAAAAGTGAGCCTAAGCTGTGTCTTACTCTGGTGCGTCAACATCCAATTTGTTTGTAGTTTTAATATCAATATCATCATAGATGCTCTATAGAAAGTAGTAAATCTCACACTGTGGTGTTCTGTAGAGAAAGCACTGCTACAGCAGTGGAATCTGATCTCAGCTCATAGATTATTTCCCTCCCCTGTTGTATTTTGTCTGGTATGGGGGAATTAATGAGTTAAACCCTTACAAAGTGATATTCAGACTAGTAGATGTCTGTGAATAAGTCCAGGAAGAATGTTCCAAGTGATACATCTGCATGCAAAATGGTCTAGAATAAAGCAGACTCTCTTGAGGCCCCTTTGCTTTTGCTCTGGTAGTGAAAAGGTAGAAGTATATAGTTTCAGTGCTACATAGCAACAGTGGCAAATACACCAGTAGTGAATTTTTGCAAGAGTTTTATAAGTGTTGAGGATTGCATGTGGGATAATGGAGCTGCTTCCAGCACGGCTGCATGTTCTACCATGATGAAGGCGTAATGTTTTCTTGAGTCACCCAGTGCTTGATGCTTGTGCCTGTATTGCCTGGGCACTGCTGCAGGATAATTTCCTGGTTCTTGCTTGGTTTATCTGGTGTCTTCTGGCTCAGTCTGGGACGCCCTGAGGTGTACAATGGAGAAGCTGGAATTCTCTGTCTGGTGCCTGTGGGTTTCCACAGATCCAGCATTTACAATTGAGTTGTTGCAGAATCTAACATTATGAAACCTAGTCCTTTAACATAACATTTTTTTCGATGTTTAATTGTTTTGAGAGAGATGAATGGCTTTCAGTCCATCTTTCTGCTGAATAATGTACCGTGTGAATATCTGTTTGGACTTACGTAACGCAGTTAACTTTCACTGGTAATTTTGTCAGGAATGTGCACAAAACATGTTTTTTCTCTTGCTTCTCTGTAATCTTTGTGTACCCAGGTCAGGTTCTTACATTGAATGCATTTGTTTAGTGCAGTTTATATTGAAAAATATAAAATATAAAAGGATTCATTTTGAGTGACTGAGTCTTATGGCCAGCAATAGATTGCAGAATCTGTAGGTAGTACAATCAGTGCACTTCTGCTAATATTTTCTGGAAAGCAGAAATGGTTCCAGTAGAAATTCAACTGGGACTTGTATATTGCTATGCAACGTGACAATAAAAATGGCATAAATATTGAATACCTCTACTCAGCTATCAAAACTGCTAGTGTTTTCACACTGGACTGTTACGTTTCTACATATGGGTCTCATTAGATATATTGCAAGAAAGTAGTTATAGTAAAAAACTCTATAACAAAATTAATTACTTTCAAGCAAAAATAGTTTTTCTTTTTTATTCTCCACTATATAATCCACGGTGTCATGATTAGGGATTTGGGACACACCAAACACTGCTCGAATTTGTGTTTTGTAGTGTTTGAACTGAGGTTAGGAGCATTGCGTTTGAATTTCTAGGTATCTGATACCTGAATTGAAAACATGTGACACTATAGTTGTATGCTGCTTTTGATTTCTTGTATCCTGCTGCTTTTTAAATTCTTGTTGTCTTTAGTGAGTGGATTCTAACTTGTTTAGGATTCAGGTCTAGTACCCTACAGTACACGTAACAACCAGTTATTTTTTCAGGTGTGATTCAGTAATGCTGCAAACTGTTGTATCTAGCCCAATATTAGTTCAGTTCTCATTATTCTCTCTAAAATAAAAGCAGAATAGTGGTGCTGAATAGATTTGTTTGTTGCATGCTACAATTTGATTTTTTTTTTTTTGGTGCAAGGTTAGGAGGTTAAAGTACTAGAGTTTTTCTCTAGTTCCTGCCGTGCTTCACTACGCTTGGACGATTTACAGAGCATGTTAAGTCACAGGTACATGTTGAAATACTGCGTTGGCTGAAATTGTTCAGTGATGTCCTTCTATTTAGAACTAACAGTCTTTCTTTCCATGTCTCACCCAGGCTGAGGAAAGAGCTTGTGTAGCTAGCTTTTATTCTTGCTAGTAAGTTGGTCTGCAGTGTCAAGGCACGTTCATGTGAACTTCCCATAGGCAAGCAATCTCCCAGTGTGATGAAGTCTGACCATTTTATTTCTTTGTGGGAGGTAAATGATAGGGTCCATGTGGTGCCTCTGAAAGTCCCTTCTCTCATATGCTCTGGAATCTTCTACCTTAGCAGATACTGGAGGAACAAATAGGTAATGATAGCCCTGTGAGAGGGCTCTGAATATTTGGAGAAAGTACTTGAGCTGGATTTCAGCTGAGGCGACAGATTCCCAAAGCCACATGTTTTGATGGGAAATTGATTCCTAGATTATTTTCCCTGAGTCTAGTGAGGGGCACAAATGAAACAATCCCATTGACTGAATCATTGTTCACAATTCATCGTGAACAGCTAGGTAGGGAGAGGGGAAGAGTGAAGAGGATGAGTACTGCAAAGAATCCCAGCCTGAATTGTCCCCACTGTGCTTTTCAGCAACTATTTTTAGAGTACTAACTTGCTTTAATACTCGCAACATTTTTAGTGGTATACAGAGGGATTTGTGTATGTGTGAGTGGTTTTTATTCTCTGTATTGCTTAATTCTTTTAGTATTCCTGACACAGGATCATCCAGTTACGTTCCTGTTTTGTCATGCAAGGGGCAGAAACAGCTGGAGAACAGCAACCTTCATTTTTGGTCCCTTTTTAGCAGGACTTGGATGGTAGCCAGCAGATCTGCATATAAAAAAACAGAAATTGCTGCCACATGTCATGTCATAGAAATGAACAGAGATAGAAGTACCTTGCAATGCTGGCCTCAAAAAACACTTGTCTCACAGACCAACCTAATTTGCTGCAAAACAGTCCATTGCATGTGTGCAGAGGAAAAGTTGAGGAGAAACAGGCAATTTTCACTGTAAGTATAATGTATGCACAGCTTGAGGAGATGGGTTGTTACACTTTCAGCTTGGCTGTAATAAGAAACTAAAGAATTTTGGAAGTTCTTGTAAAAGTCTGAAAAGACTCCTTTTGTTTCACAAGAGTTAGTCTAGGTCTCCTGTAAAAGACTTTTCCTTTTCAGCTTGTCCCCGATGCCTTTTTTTATCAAAGTACTATTCAAGCAAATTAGTACTTCTACTAGGTATATTGCATTAAATGTAACTATTAGAACATTCATGTTACAAGTCATAAAATCTTGGGGAAGGGTTTCCAAATACAACTTCAGAGTATTCTTAGAACGTTTGTTTACAGAGAAAATGTTATACTTGTGAAGTATCTCCTCCAGCGTAAGGAAGCCATATATAATGTGACTAAACAGATGAAAATGAGGATTAGCTGCTTACCAATATTGAACCTGACTAATGACCTCTTTTTGGGGTGGTGGTGGTGGTATCTTTTCATTGTACTGAGGAGAGGAAAAATAGATGACCTTCAGTACTGGAACACATATGGGTGGCACCAGATCTATAAATCCTCTGATTATCCATGGGATCCAGTACTGTGCTTGGAAGGAATGCGCAGTCAGCATATTCAGTCTTGTGATTTGGGCATATAGTGATGGACAGCACAATAATTATGATCCATGGACAAAAGCAGAAGTTGTATAGCATGACCTTTGGGTAGCAGGGGCTCAGAATAGGTAGAATTGGTAAGAGATGGCTGTGCAGATACTCTGAGCAGTGAATTCATTCTGATATCTACTTCATGCTTAAAGTGTAAAGAAAAGGAAAATGAATCCACTTTAGGTCTTTTTTCAGTTAAGACAGTTTGAGAAAAGATTACTCAAATGCAACCTGCATTTTAAGAACCTACACAAATTCCCTGAAGAATGCACTGAATGGGACACAAAATCGCTCTGCCAGCACCAGGTTCCAAAGTGAGCAGTGCTTTTATCTTGGCTGTCAAGGATTTTCCACAGTAAATGAGAAGGTAGCTTTGCAGAATAGGAACAGACTGCGCAAGTAACATGTAAAACCATGCAGAGCAGTGCTAAAGCGTGGCCTGTGCACCTTTGCACGGGTGCCTCCCCTGCCTGCTCTGCCAGGGCCTCAGTTCAGACAGTGTAATCTGAGACAGGGCAAGAGCCCTGATTCGGGGGGAGGAAAATCCGGGGGTGGGGTGGGGAGGGAGTCTTTTGTCTCTTTGAAACCTTAGTGCAAAATAGAGGCAGGTTTTTCCAGCCGAGAGTGGGATTTTCTGGAGGGAGGGAGCCCCGTCCTGGCACAGCAGGGACAAGAGGGGAGAGCTGGGGCAAGGCTGACCGCAGTGGCAGCAGCACATAGCCAGTGCTGGCAATTTATGTGCTTTCATTTTGAGTTTTTCTCGTCTCCTTTGCTGCCTGTCTGTGCGATCCCGATGGCGACATCCTCCCTGTTTTGCAGAGCTGCTGGTTGATTCAAGCAGGGTAGCCAGAGCTGCCATCAGAGGCTTTATCTGCTGGAAGTACCAAACCACTCTTATGGCAGGTAACTTGTGCCTGTGGCATTTTGTAGTTAGCAGTACCAGCGTAAATCCTGGCAGGCAAAAATCCAGCAGCTGGGCTGGCAGAAAAGCAGGGAGCAAGCAGGGCATCACCACCACAGCTTTCTCTAGAGGCACAGCCTCCCTGTCAGTACGGACACTGGGACAAATTGGGTTTCAGCTGCTGGTAGTCTGGTTTCAAGTCAAGTCGGTGGTGACCCAGTAAGTCATTGCAATATAGGCAAGGGCACTCAATATTTACGAAAAACATGAGAGGAAGCAGGTATGCTGGCTGGCTTCAATGTTTTATTGTGGGTAATGTTGTTTCATGGAGGAGGCAACTGGGTATGATGTGTCCAGAGACTGATACTGCAGTGAACTGGAAGATGTAGTCATAACCAGTGGAAGACTGAATTAGTTTCATTCGTCATGAACATTTTTACGCGAAGGATGATGCGTAGAAAGAAACACTGGGTCTGGATGTTACGGACTGACTCAGCACAAAGATTTCTCTGAGAAAGAGCTACAGAACATGCTGCCACTGGAGAAGGTAAAGGTGGGGGGCACACAGCACCGTGGGTGGGGTGACGGCTTCCCAGGAGGGAAGGCGCTTTGCTACCTAATGCAGACATGGTGCTCTGAAGTTGGCAGCTGCTTTTAGTCGTAATTCCTCTGGAAATATTAGCCAAAAAAAAGAAAACTGCAAAGGGATCTGTTAAATCTTTTCTAAACATGCATAAAAGTGAAATTGATGGAAGATCTAAAAAGAAATCGGGCTCAGACATAGGCTGCTATCTTATAAATACATAATTATTCATATTAAAAATTTAGAAGATGAGAATTTTGCAGAAGATGACATATTGCAAACTGTCTTGTTTCCCCCCTTAGTTTAAATTTAATGTATTAACTTTCATGGGATACACAGAGAATAAGATACCAGATCTGGCAGTAGTAATAACTACAACAAAAACAACCTTAAAGGAAATTTTTTGAGTAGTTTTAACTAGACTGTACTGGTGGGTTTTTAGCCATCATTTCTGTTTGCTACCTGCAATTAGTTCATATTCAGTTAATTGTGCTAGTGACCTCTGTGGTCTAATGAAGCCAGGCTGCAATCAAGGGCTTAGCCTGTACGTAAAAGTACAGCTGCTGGATTATCAAGTGCTCTTAATGCAAGGCTGCCATGAAAGGTCCTCTAAAATCTTAGTGGTGGCAGAATACACCAGCCAGCATTGTAGTTGTTGTTCACAAGCAGAGCAGATTAAATTTCTGCTCCTGTTATTGACTGCTGCCTTGCAGCTCTTCAGTTTTTACTCGAGGCGTTGGTTTTGGTCAGTAAATCTCTTTACTGTTTGCAGTTCCTGGAGGGGGGACAGACTTTAGTATGCTGAGGTCATTAATCCTTGGGTCTGTTTTACCCTTGGCCCTGTGGGGCTTGTGTCCGTATGACCTGCAGAGCATCCTGGAAGGCTGCTCTTGTCTCCTCCTGCCAAACATCAGTCAGAAAATATCGCGGCATTTCCATAGTTCTTGCCATTTTCTGTGTGGTCTTCACATGGTTAATTAGAATTGCTCTCTGCTGAAGGTGATTATAGGAGATACCAAGTTCTAATTACCGAGCATAAAGCAGGTAAGTGATAAGTGAGCAGTGTAGTCCTTGCTTTGCATCAGCTCAGATGTCTGCTTTGACCTTTTGATGTGAACCGCTTGTGCTTTTAACTTTCCCAAAACTAAAGGATCGGAAGCATTAGCACGCAAACCAGGAATGCTGCTTAGAAAGACCCAGCAGAAGATGCTGAAGTGAAGATGTACAGCTGTTCAGTCTCATAGTAACTTCTAGGTACTTGGTGAAGTGCAAACAAATCCCTTTTCAGTTGGATTTCCAAAAGTTAGTAGGGATTTTTATAGCTGTCGTTATTTGAGAGGCTTATTGTTATTTTTCTCCCAGTGTAGCTCTGTAATCCTCTCAGTCCGGGGATGAATTATAGTTTAAATTAGAAGCACATTTTATCTCAGGCAGAACTGGATATAATTAGATCACAAAAGCTTTTAGTTGAAGCTAACTAGCAGTTCTTCAAGTAAAAGTACAGTTTTGAACTCTTTCTGGAGGCAAAAAAAATACCAACTTTTGGAAGACTTGAGGAATTCTTAATGTTCTGTTTCAAAATTTTTAACAGGAAAATTTCTTATGTCTAGCCTGTGTTGGCCAGCTCAATCTCTTTATGCTTCTCTTAACACTGGCTTTAGCTTAAATCACATAATTTTTTTTTCTCTATTTCTGGTACTTACCCTTCTTTCCTAATAATTTGTATAGAATAGCCACTCCCTGTTGCAGCCCTTCTTTCTGACTAGAAAATTGATCTCTTCATGCAGTCTCATTTGTCGGGCACTCTAGTAACTTTACTAAACTGGTAACATCTGCTCCAGTGTGAGTTCATCCTCCCTGATTACGAGTAGCCTGCTGACCTCTTAACTCTTAATCCAGGTGAGGTATTATAGGGAAGAACAGTGTTTTACTTACTGGTCTCCATCTGAAACCCAGTAATATCTCTAGGTATATTGGGAGTGGTTCTGTATTACTATAATTAAGTTTTATATCACTGGTGAATATTGGTATGTTACTTACCAGTCTCCTGGGGATGATTTAGAGAGAGTCCTGGACTCCTTTGCTTTTTACCTCCTTGCTTC
>Ga0181612_134668_pt1 | contig 11904 bp, 4 predicted proteins | sample HoacroProtozoa21_FD_119630 | JGI IMG/M metagenome (GOLD analysis project Ga0181612, IMG submission 119630) | Hoatzin crop microbial communities from Cojedes, Venezuel. Combined Assembly of Gp0051906, Gp0051904, Gp0051908 | reverse complement strand
TCCCCCCTGCCATCCCCGCCTGACCTCTGATTCCCGGTTCACTGAAACAAAGTTTACAAGGTTGCATGGCACGTGACTCTCTTTGTGTCTTAATCTCGTCCTTGGGATCGTATCGAAATCTCCCCGATATTGGATCAGGACAGCACGATACAATCGTATGCATTAGCTGCACATCAGATGAGATGACCAAGATTTTATTATAGGAATGAAATTAAATACTGTAGGAGCAGTATGCAACTGAAAAATCTACAACCCATAAAATGCTCAGCACTTCTCTCAAGAATATACCCCTTTGTATTCAGCCCTCTAGGAGGCAAGGTAAAAACTGTGCTCTAGAAAGTTGACAGCTAATTAAGACTAGGGACTACAGCATGGGTACAAATAGTTCAGAAGAAATAGGCCAATAAGTCAACTAAAAATTGATGGTTTATGATGTATATGAGCCTAAGTAATTCTTACAGTGCAAATAAATGAAACAATATGCCAAACTACTTAATCTGGATCTAAACTTTTATGCAGTTGGTAGGTCAAAAAGGTTAGAACCATGCCAATTATCGTTGAAAAGTGATCCATACTAACACTTCAAAAACTTATTGGAAAAGAAGTATCAATGATGCAAATGCAACTCCAGACAAAAGAATATAATGGCATTGTTAGTAAGATGATTCAGATGAAAATAATACCTTTAAAGATGTGATTGGAGTATTTATTCTTTGACTTCACATTTTTGTCCAACTTCATTTATTCATTTGTTTATTGGTTTTGTACAGAATGGTACTGGGATTTTTCATTGGTTTTCTAAGTCCTATCTTGGCCTGTTTTTTGGAGATGTTTCCACATAAAGGCTGGATAGATTTTACTTGAAGGGTAGGGAGGTGACTGATCGTGGTTAGCTGAATCATGCTACAGTTTTTATTAGTGTGCAACATCATTGCACAGCTATTCAGATTTCTAGACATAAGATTACTGTATGAATAATTGTTTGGTAAAGAGTTGTTATCACAAGGGTAGCATTATAACTAAGGTCAGATATACCATTCCTTTCACCTTTCACTGGCAGTGTTCACTATTTTCGTTATAAACACTAGACTTTTTACTTTTGGTAGGAGAAGCAAGACATTGAATCTTTCTCACTATGTGAAACTGACATGAGTTGAAAAGTTACATCACTGCAACTGAGGTAAACTGGATACCGTAGCTATTCTGCCTTTGCTTTTTTTTTTTTAGTTTGTTCTTTGTTCTTGTTTCAATGTTTGTTGAAGCTGATGTTAAACAGGCCTTCCAAACATTAGCGCACTGAACAAATACTTATGGTAAGTATAGGCCCAGGCTTGCAAATGGTTTCTGTTTCTTAGTACCTATTTATTGAAAACACTACAGAGAATATTCTCGATTTTAAAAAGAAATCATAACTTTATGTATCAATTTCAGAAATTATATTGATTTTGTTGTGATACAACCACCCAGCAGACACAGAGTATGCTAGCGAGCAATCCAAAAAGAAACTGAATATTTATTCGTGCTTCATTAAGCAACTATCACTGCAAAAGTAGACTGATTTTTTTTATTTTTTAAATGTAGAAAATGAGTTTTAGAGAACAATGTTTATGTAGATGTACATAAGTACATTACGTAAAATAGATGGTTCTAGAATTGTGTAATGTTATTATGTTTTTAAGTCAATAACATTTATTAATTGACTAATCATATTTGCTCAGGTTTTTAGCCTGCAGTTAATTATTTAAGGCCATGGAAAATGTCAAGCCTAAAAAACTGTTTTTCAAGGAATAGGTGTGACAAATACAGTAATCAACCTTCTGTTTTCCTTTTCCTTTTATCTTTTCCTTTTTTTCCCCTTCTTTTTGTTGAAACTACTTCTATAGGTAGAAATAAAGTGATAAGTCAAAAGACATTTTAAAACAAGAAAACAATCTACACATATTTCTCATAGTTAATGTATAATCATTTAATTTAAATTGCTGTTTCTCAATGACAGTTTGACAGACAGTAGTTTGCGTCTCCAAAACTGTTGTCTTATTCATCGCAGAGGATCAGTTTGAATTCTTACTTCCACTATTGACTTGGATTTAAAAATTTGACCTTTTTAATCAAAACCTGTTTTTTACAGTTGGTTGGAGAAGAGAATAAGTCAATGTTGTTTCCTTTTCTTTTTTAATTTCTATTTTTTTCATTACAAAACAATGTTTCTACTACTGTGTTTAGAAATATGTGAAGAGTTTGATGAAAATACCCATTAGTCACTCCTTTCCTTCCTGCCTGTTTTCTTAACAAAGTTTCCACTGATTAATAACAGATCTATGTAGTAAATATTTCATTAGCTATTACATTAATTGGTAAAGATTCAATTTATATTATAAAATACCCCCAAATCTAAAAGAAAAGTCCCAACATTATCATCTGCCATTGCTGGAGAAAGGTCATTTTTAGGGCCATTCACTAAGATTAATTTGTTTGACTTTCTTTCTTAATGATTTTTGTATTTGCTTCTTGATAACCTGTTTCTAATTTTGCTGGCAACAATAGCACCTGTAATTTTGTTTGATGTTCATGCTTTGGGAAGTAATTTATAATTTATGTCATGTCCCGTAAGTGAGTACCTCATTGCCAGCACAATATTGCTATAACTTAAGACACATAACTTTTAGTAATTATGTAAGTGTTAAGTACATGTAATAATACTTCGATACCTCCCTAATTACACTATTATAAATGCTTTAAACTATGTGTAAAAAAAGTAAAAAAAAAGTAAAATAAAAGTAGCTGAGTGGTGACAGTCAATGAAACAAAAGATTGGACGCGAAGCTAAGCGATCTATCAGAATGAAATGAAGGAGTACCATCCTGGCATGTAAAAGTGTGTGCTTAGACATGCCAGGTAATTTGTATTAGAAAGAATACTTTATTGTAAGTTGTAAATTAACAGAAACTGGAGAAATACAAGAGACTTTGGCATCATTCTAGAAGCTGATTTAAAATTATTCTGTATATCTAGAAAAAATTATGACAGTGATATCATAACACGTAAGACAGATGTATAACAGAATAGAAAATTATAGTAGTAAAGGCACAAGTTTGTCCATTATGAGGCATCCGCATCTGAAATAGATTGCTTGGTTCTCATTCTATTTAAGGAAAAATGGTGGGTGAAATGAAAATGTTTTAGGATCATGTGACAACGTCAGTAAAGGCCTAGAGGTTCTCGAGAAACTGAGATGCTTGAAATGTTTACCACAGAAAAAGAAAGAGGGATGCTTGTGCAGGCTATGTTTGTGTCAGCAGTCCACTGAAATCAGTTAGCCCTCACCCAACAGGAGCAGATCAATAGGTAAAAGCTTATGGTCCTGTGGTTCCTCATGTTTCTGTTGCATGTGGTTCATGGAGTTTACATCAGATAAAGCTGGATACTTGGGCCAAATATCTCTTTACACATATGGTTTGAAGTCCTTTGATGGAAATTTATGCTGCAAAACTTTGTTTCCTTGACTGCACACATATTCTCACATCTGCTAAGGAAACACAGTGTCTTTCCATCTGTTTCATATGGATGACTAGCATATCAGTGCATTTGTGTGTTCCCACCACCATCACCTTTTTAATCCCTCTAGAACTAAAACCTCATTTCTGTTCATGCTCTTGCTGTTGCTAACCAATATTTCAGAATGAGAGTGTACGGTGGCTGCTGCCCAACCCAGCTGTCCTCTTGTAGTTTTGTCAGTGTCCAAAGGAAAGAGTCAGAGTGGAGCTGTCTTCCTCTGACTGCAGCAACTACTGCAGGACATGGAGTTATTTGATGCAAGCTCTGTTACACTTCCTTTAGTTTGAAAAGCAAACCAGTACTTGTTATGTCTGCCTTTCTAGTGATTTGGTGGAGGTACTGACCCAGCTGGTGGTGAAGGAACAGTTGAAGTGCCCTGCCAAGAACTGGTCTTTGGAATCCTCCCTTCCAATTTCCAGAGTCTAAATTTGTCTTCCAGAAGGGGGCTGCTCTCCTGGTGAACTTTACATCCCATGGCTCTTATCACTCAGTGGAAAACCAGATCAGAGTGGGCAACTCTGTCATAGTCCAAGTGATGACTAAGGTCTCTGAGGTGGCGGGGCAACCAGAAGGGCAGTTCCATGCTCATAAAAGAAATGAAGGCTGAAAGATGATGAACACAGTACTTGCCCCTTTTGTAAAGCACAAGAACAACTTCTGGTTGTCACAGGAGCTCAAGAGCCTTCTATTGGCCTCTACACAAAGTTTATGTCGGAGTACCCAGTGGCAGTGTGGCCATGACTCATTTTACAGCCTGATATCCCCACTGAGCAGCAGAGAGCATTTGAATTGGTTTTTGTGGTGAGATTCCTATTTATCTTCTTAACAAGGGAATGTGTGCCATAAAGCAAAGCTGCTTTGCTAGCACGCTCTGAAAACCAAATGCAGAAAATGGAGATAACTTTGGGATTCTCTTCAAAACCATTCTATTACCTCATTCCAAATTGTTAATGTAGACAGCTCTATAATGCTATAGAGGTTCAGAAATGATATGTAAATCTTAATCGAGTTCTTTTAACCTTTTTCATTATAAAATGAAAAAAAGAAATTAAGTAAAAAAGGAAGGTAATACATTGCAAAATCATTGTTTCAGGATATAATTGAGGCCATGAGCTTAGCAAGATTCAGTGAAGGATTAGACACATATGTGGATAATAAGAACATTCACAGTTATTTCACATAGAATAATTTTCTGTTGTTTAGAAGGATTTAAAACTTCCAAATGCTATTAGCTGATAGGGATTAGAAAGAAGAAACTTCACCTCTTGGCAGATTATTTCATTACTGGCTACTACAGAGTTTATTTTTGCATATTCTTTTCATGACTTTGCCACAGACCACTGTTGGAAACAGAATACTGGGCTTGACTGGTTATGCACTCAGTGTAATACAAGAGTTGATATTCCAATGTGCACTTTATTATGTCAAGTGTTCTATCAATACCAAAAATTTTAATTACAAACTGAAATAAACCTTTTTTATGATATATTGACATATACAGAATAAAATGTGGACCTTGCTCTCAATATTCTGAAATAGGTTTTATATGATTCCTCCTTCTTCTCCTCCAGTTCTCTAAAAAATTTATAAATTATTCTTGTGGATAAATAAAAAAGAATAAAAATGGTTGCAGTTTCTAATCCTGCAGAGATTACATTAGCAGGGCATAAAATTCTACCGAATTCTTTGCTGCAGCTTTAAAATCATGATTTTTATTTTATATTACTTGATTTCAATTTGCAGAGTTCTCTACCTTGAGAATTCTAGATACTTTTGAGTCAGCGCCCTGAAAACTGTACTATTATTAGTCTTATTTTCACAAATTGATTTGATCTAAGTAAAAATTTGGAAGTTTAAAGCTGTAGGTAGATAGCCAATTAATGTAGTTAACTACATTTAAGTCAGTCATAATTTGGGAGCATTTTAGAGTGATAGATCAGACGTATTTTAATTAATTCAATAGTATTCTGCAGGTGTGCAATCTCTGTGTATGCCATTTTTAACTTTTTATTCCTGAATGAAAGAACATAAAAGTATTAGAATGAAGTTTCATCATGACCTGTCCAAGCAGTGAGGCATAAAATAAAGACAGAATGCAAGAGCTCGCTACTCAGTAAAAAAATAAAAGGGGGAGGAGAAACTCAGTTTCTCTTTTCTCCTTTTTCTGTGAGAATATGAAGCAATCCACAAACATCTTTTTTGGGGGTGGAAAAGAAATAAAATCATCCAGTGCTGTATTTAAGGTGGTAATCTGTAGTAAGAATCTTTCAGTTTTCACCATAAAAATTATTTTTTCATTAATGTTGCAATGCTGTGAGCCTGAAAAGATCAGTCAGCACTCATAATTCTGTTTAGGAATACATGAGGGTGAACTCTTTGCGTCAGGATTGTTGCATTAAAGGGTTAAAGGGTTTCAAGTGATCTGATAAGTGGTAAGGGGTGGGGGGAAAGCCCTCCCGTTGAGTCACAAGTCAGAGTGGACCCACTTACTTTCTAAACTCCCTCTCAGAGAGATGAGCTTGGGTGCGCTGAATTCGCTCCTAGACCCTAGACTTGGTCAACGGTTTATGTCTAAGGGGTTAGGTATGTAGCGACTTATCAGCATTTGCCTTGTCCAATCCCTCCCATGGACTTTCACAGTCTCGAAAGTTGAAACAATAGGTAACTTCTTCAAGCAACAGGTATCACGGATCCTGGATTGCTGGTGATAAATGCACTGTATACAAAAATTGAGCTCTAGTTAATAGTTCAGTGCTTTAGTTAAACATCTTTTCCCGTGGATATGTTTGACAAAGTCGGAGGCACAGCTCTTACCAAAAAGATGTCTCTTCTTGTGGGGGAGGATATGTCCAGGCCCGTTAACCCATCCGTCAGCTAAGGTTTTTATTTGACTCCTCCTCCAAAAGAGGGTTTTTAAGTGTCAGTTTTATACCTCTGAAAAATCTTTGGCAGATCTTGATGAGATGGGATTAAGTCAATTATTATGTGTCAATTGGCTCTTGGCATAGCATGTGTTGTCAGAGGTGGGACTCAGCGGTTTGGCAGGGAGCTTAGCACATGCTTACGAAGGGGCCTTCTGGTCTTTAACTGAAGCACCACCTGGCTGTGAGGCCTCCATGTGAGGCCTCCACCTCACCCCTGGTGTCACACTGTTGATTTGAGTGTTGGACCATCCTCCATTACTTCTGTCTGATAAGATAAGCTAAGCTGGTTGTTCAGGTCTAACTTTTGTTAACTGTTTGGTGTCAGACAGGAGTCTGAGCAAGTCCCTCTCTGACATTGACAAGTCTGGTAAAGCCATTGTCCCACAAGGTTAAAGACTACCTTGAGAGTGGAAACCTTGTTTTATGGAAGTCAGGTGAAGTTTTGGAGTTTGCATCACGGATAGAATTTCAAGGATTTATGGGCTTTTGTGTGTAACTATATACTTCTCAGTGAATTTTGCTTTCTGAGCACTCAGGAATAAAACAATAAACAGATGTCCTATGGGTTTTGTTATTACACTTCTACCTGGTAAGTCTGACTACTTCTACTGTATCATGACTGGAAACGTTTTCATTTATTAAAAGCATATACTTGAATTTAGTGCAAATGAATATACATTACTGGAAAGCAGAATCCACAGATGACAACACTACTGTTGTTTAGGAATATGAGAAACTGCTTGGACATTTCTACTACTGATCTAGACCAAAATGTCAAACATCAAAACCTTACTATGTGATGAAAAACAGGAACACACAGTGAACCTACTCACATTAAACAACTGGCCACAAATATATTAGCCACTGATACTAATTTCTGAGCCTAGACAGAAAATTTGCTTAGCAAGTACCCTAATTAAACAAGTGTGATGTCAAAGTTTGGTTGAAAAAAAAAGAAAAAAAAAAAATCATAGTTTTGGCTTAAAAACTAGGGGGACCAGTCAGGTCAGTTTTGTGTTTGGGTTTTTTTTTTAACTAAAAACATAGGAATATATGTACAGGTTTTATTATGAAAACCTATGTAGGTATCAATAGATAGGTCAAAAGTCACACCGATCTTTAAATCTCGACATCAAACAAGATGTTTTTGCCTATAACAATAAAGATCTCTGAGTAAAACCCTTAAATCTTTAGGTTAGGTTAATAAATTGTGAACATTGACCACAGAACTCAGCTGTTGATTAATCCTGGAGTGGGACTCATTTAATTCAGGTTTTTAAAGGTTGTGCATCTGGTCTAAGTTTTTTAATCAGTGAAAAGATGAGTCCCATCAAAGGCTGATTATTTCCCTCTCAAAACAGTTTTGATGAAATAAATACCCTCTCGGTTACCTAGGCATTCTTTTAATCTTAAAGAACTTGTCTAGCATCACCCAAGGAACTATAGGCATAGCAAGGATTTAAACAGAAATTCCAATCCTTCAGTTTTAGACTGTCCATATACTTTTAAAGGGAACTTTTTGTGTAAATGCTGCTAGACGTATCTTTATATACTTAGATACACAGAACTAAAATTGGTCTTAACTTAGTCAGGCTTTATCCCTTTCTCTTCTTTTCTCCTATTATTCTAACAGTTTTGAGCGCTCTACTATTTCATCATGCATACAAAGGAATTAAAAGTTAACAGATATTGCTTGGGGTTTTTTTGGGGGGTTGTGATGCTTATTCATTTTTTTAACAATATAAAAGTCATATTTTCAGCTTAGTCTGGTGCAGGACTAACTCCTATGTTAGCTAGATATATATGAATGTTCTTAAATAGATAGATTTTGTAATTAAGAAAATAATTATATTACTTCAAATCTACTTTTCTGATATTTATCCAGCTTGAACTTCTGTGCCACAAATTCTCTTTCGGCAATAAAAAATTAAGATTTTTTTGTAATAAATTCCACTTACTAAGCAAAAAAGCTCTGAATTAGAAAATGACACATAAATGTTAGCAGACTTTTAGATATTAGTATTTTTTCTGTGTTTAAAGATATATAAAAAATGAATGATCTCAATGTCAAAAAGTGGCTAATAAATGATGAGACTTTCTGAAATTCTTCAGTACCTTGTTATCTGTTGTTCTCATTTGTACTTTCAGTACACTTTTGATACAATACTTATAACTTTTTTCCTTAACACAGGGGGACAATGAAATTGTTATTCTATTTGTATTGTTTATTTATATACAAAACCAGCAATATACCTGATGCTTTAGAAAGCATGTAGGAAATCTAAATCCCTTCCCCTAAAATTTTATAATGTACGGAATTTCATCATGCTGTTTGTGCTGTAAAGCTGCCTTTGGTTTTTGTGGTGACGATTAGGTGCTTTTGAGAATCTCATCCAATAACTGGTTTCGGGATACTGGACATTTAGTTGACTAAAAGCAAAGTTTAACACGTATTGTTCTTGTTTCATGAATTTTATACTGACTTATTCTCATTAATCTACCTATTTCTCTATCTGGAAAAAATATCATAATGATTAAATATCATGAGTCAGCTCTTATTATTGGAGAAATTGTGTTGAGGGAAATAATATTACAGTGTGTAAGGAAACAACATAAATTCTGCTAATGGACTTCAGTAATGATTAATCTTAGAGAATACTTTGTGTTGCTTCTTCTAATCAAGTTATTAATCTGTGAGTCTCTGCCATTACCACTATCAAAAGGTACTACTAACTATTATTATTATTATTATTATTATTACTACTACTGTATTATGGTCATTGCAAAATCAGAACTGTTGTTATTGTCCCTCTGATGTAATTTCTGTCCAAAGTGGGGGAAAAAAAGCTGCTTCTATGCAGCTAAACAGCATAGAAGTGAATGAGTCCACCAACAAAATTGACAAATTTGTTAACTATAGTTTAGTTTGGCCAAAGAAGGGCAAAAGGAGAAGAAAAAGAAGAGTTTACTGTATCCATCTGTGACTCTTTTCCTGCTAGTTCCCTTCCCATTTCATGAAAGCTTCTCAAGATCCAACTGCAAAACCGGAGACTTAGGTGGAAAGTGCTTTAGGAAGCTGCTTTCTATCAGTCAAGGTTTCATTACACTGTTTCTTGTAGTATAATCCATATTTAATTGCAACATTAAATGTGATGTGGGTCTCTTGGAAGAAGTGCACATTACAAAGAAACACAGAGAAAAGGAAAATGAGGCAGAAATAGTCAGTGTAAAGAAGAAACGGCTCAGAAATAGGAGAATATGGTCGTCATACGGCCTCCAACTGAGAACTTATTTAAGAGAGAAGAGAAAGGCCAATCAGTAAACATAACCAATATTCTTAATGGTGATAATAATAATAATAATACTTATTATAATTATCTCTGAATGCATATCTGCAATTTCTGTTTATATTCTGTAGAACATGTTCAAAAGACATAGAATACATGACAGTTTGGAAGTTCTCTTTTTTTGCTAACATAAGCACTATTACCTAGTACTATGTATATATATATAAAATATTTTTATCCATATATTTTTATATATATACATATGCACAGAAACTAAATTTTTCAGGTAAAATTGAACTTGAATTTCTACACTACTCCATCCAGAACAGATAATCTCACAGAGTTTTGTATCACAACATTATGCAGAATGTTTTCTGCCTGACAACTAGTAATAAAAATATAGATTGACAATACATAGTCAGTAGTGTTAGATTATGTAACAAAAAAAACCCTCCTAAAACACATTTCAGCAAATCAAACCCAGATTTTATTTGTGTTTCAGCCCCATTTGGAGCATTCCCTGAAGATTACATCCTGAAACCACCATAGATTTTATGTATCTTACACCTTTTGACATTCTTCAGAGGTAAGGTAAGACATGCAGTTGTACATATATTTGCATAAAGTATTCTGGATTTTGTTTTTTGGTATGTAATCAAAACCAGGAGGTGTATTACTGAAAAATATCCTTTAGTTATAAACAATTCCATACTTCCTGATAAATTCCTATAGTAATTGCACAAATCATTGTCATCTCATGCTGAAACATGAAAACTGGATAGTTTTCCTTTCTGCACTTTCCTCTGGGAAAAAAAAAAAAAGGAAAAATTTTCAAAATGCATTTCGAAACATGGCTTTGATACATTCATGTAGGTCTGCATGCATTTAATATACAGAACTTCTTGGTTTGCTCTTTGGTGTAATGTTGTGACTTACAGTTGCTAGGGAATAGAAAACAGATTTGTCTGTCTTTTATGACTGACAAAGACTTCTTTCAAATGTGGAATGTACCAGTTCTCATACATACATTCCATTCATTATAGGAAGCATAAAAATAAAAATGCACACGTATTTTAATTATATAGTCAGTATTATTTAACAAGCTGATTTGTTTTCCGCCTATTTGGTGGTCAGAGGAAAGGAATGTGTTGAATTGTTCTCACAGGGCATCACACTAAGAGTAATTATATTGTGTCATCTTGATGAGACTCCATTATAGTGATACTGTTATTAAGTCAAGGTAAGGATTAACAGTAAAATCCAAACACTAGCATGTTGGAGAATATCCAAGAAACCAAACAAACACAAAGTCTAAAGTTCTGAAAAATAAAGACTGAATTCCAGTTGAAAAACACATATCCATATTCAAATATGGCTCTGCCTTTCAGCATGACATGTATAAGGATTATGTAAACTGAAAACAGTTGCTAAACTGGGAAACTGTTAATCATTCAGTGTGGTCTGCTTGCTCCAGGATCTAAGAACAATGATCTAGGAGGAAAGGAACTGTAGTTTAGTCTGGAGAAGAGAAGATGGAATATGGACATTTAAACAGCAGGTACAAGATGAAAGAAAGAAATCCCTGGCCATGAACGCTTCTGAACAGGATAAGCAGTAGCAGCTAGACTTACTTCAAGGAAGATTTTGAACAAAACATTACAAAATGTTTAGAAGAGTAAGAATAATTAAGCACTTGAATATAAATTTCAAGGGAGCTCATAGAATTTCTTTCTCTCAGGAACTTCAAAGAGCAAATAAGGCAAGTGCCAGCTCCATCCACGTGTCTGAACAATTCCTTGATACAGTTCTACAACACAAATTTTGAGTACTACATAGTTATGTTATGTATTGTAAAAGTTTCCTCTTGAGCTATTTCTCCATAGATGTATGTTGACACCAAATAAGTAGCTTCTAACTACCAGCAACTTTGGTGAATATCACTTGTGACCAACTCTGGCAAAAGCAGAAATGATTGACTGCCACAAATGTAACACAGTGACACATTTCATTCAGTTCTGAGTATCTGTAAAAATACTATTTATCCAATTTTGTCCCATTTACTTATGTCACGTTAATTTGGCAGAAAATAAACCCCCTTGCGTTTTAAGTCTCTTCACCAGAGTGAGAGGCTAGGTGCG
>Ga0181612_171841_pt1 | contig 11905 bp, 8 predicted proteins | sample HoacroProtozoa21_FD_119630 | JGI IMG/M metagenome (GOLD analysis project Ga0181612, IMG submission 119630) | Hoatzin crop microbial communities from Cojedes, Venezuel. Combined Assembly of Gp0051906, Gp0051904, Gp0051908 | reverse complement strand
TTGTTTATGTGTTATCCATCCCTTCTGCCTCCATAAAGCAAATTTTCGCAGGGAAGAGAAAGGCTAACACAAAAAATTTTTTTTTTTTTTTTTTTTTTTTTTTTGGATTGGGACAAAAGAACCCCAGCATATTTCTTTAGAAGGAAACCTTAGCCTTTATGTATTCAGCACATTGTGTGGAACTATTTCAGAGCTTTGGGTCATGAATGGCTAATTTCCATTAAAAGTAATAGTGTTATTCCTGGCAATGTGATCTTGCGTGATTTTGCTCCCAAGCAGAAATCTGCCTATACATATAAATTAGCCCCTGCAGTTTCAGGAGAACAGAGGAAGAGGAGGCACAGCTCATCTCTAACTTCTAAGCTATACCAGCAATTTACTTTCGTGCTCCCCACCACTGAGATTTCCATTGTTGTTTTAGCTCTATTGAACTCAGGATTAAATTGAAGGAAGCAATTTTAAAACTTGGCCTTGGGGGCCTCCAAGGCAAGGTTGTGGGCAGAGCAGCTCATGAATAAACTGCAGACCGGGGTCGCGCTGGGAAATGCACACCTGCCATGGAAAAGCACGATTAGCACCACCTCAACAAGCCGCATTTGCAACTTGTCTGGGAACCCCTCCTTGCCCTCTACTAATCAGGGCTTAACTTGTGAAGAGGTACAAGCAGCCTTCACCCAGTGCAATCCTGATTGTTCTTATTTTTAATTTTAAGAAACTCCAAATACAAACACACCCTGGTACCAAGAGTGACAGAGTCTGTCCTTACACAAAGAAAGGCTCTAGCCTGCTGCCTTCACCAAGGCTTCGAACAGCCTAGGGCTGGGAAGAAAGTGCAGCATTTAGCTTTTTGCCCAGCAAATAAGACCCTCCGAAAGGTCAAGGGCGCACACACGTGCACACTTGCAGAGAGGTCTCGTGGGAAAACGAGACAGAGAAAAATATTCTTTTCTGCAAGGTGAATTGAATATAAGGTGAACTTTGTCTGAGGACAGCCCCTTGTGCCGAATGCCTCTGTTTCTGATTTGATTGGAGGGGAATAGACAGTGCGCTCAAAATAACCATGCAGCAGGAATGAGCGCAACACGTGAGAGAGGTGATTTTTATAATCTGGCCCTAACAGACAGCAGGCAGGTCTCAGTATCCAATGCAGCTTTCCTTTTCAGGAGCACTGTGTGTGTCACATGCTCTGCTGATGTCAGCAAGGACTATTAAGTGCTGGGCACATTTGAAAATGAGAATCCACAAGTAGGTGGTGAAATATGGGCCTGGGGGCTCTAATTCAAGACTTTCAGTCAAGATTGTCCAAGGTATTTAGAAACCTAGCTCCCACTGATTTACAGTGAAAACCCTGGTACTCTTGAAGATCCCAGCCCTCATCTTTAACGGGGGGTGTTTGTGTGTGTGTGTGTGTGTGTGGAGATTTACGATGGTGTGATTATATCACCATATTAAATCAGTCATGGGCCCTAGGCAGATTTTAGCAGAGGTGCTTTACATCTACTTGTTAGTTTACAGTTTAATGACAGTGAGAGGAACTCTGAAAGCTTATCTTTCCATAATGCCTCTTTGATGGAGCTTAGTAACCTTTTTGTTATTTAAAATGTGGCACGTCAGTGCACTGATTTCATTTCAACTGTCACTTGCTTTTCATGATTTCTTTTCCTGACCAAGCAATAGAGAACTGTGGGAAGAGGGGTAGATCGTTGTGTGCAGGAGGAGCAGCCCTTTAGCAGATGAGATCTGCACTGTACACCCTCAGGAAGCTTGCAGAGATCCTGACAGTTCAGCTGTTAGCTCTGCTGTTTACTGCTGGAGTGCTGTGCCTGGCTGCTTTAATAGCATGCTCCAAGGGAAAAATCAAAGGGAAGGGTTCAGCATGGCAAGCAACCTCAGAGTGTGAGCCAGGTTTGGGTTCAAAACCTCATTGCCTTGTGAATGTAAAGCTGTTCGCAGGGTAATGTACACCTCCTAATACAGGACCTTGGCCCAATGCTGCTTTAATCCAACTATGGGATTTCCAGATCAGAGCAGGGTCTCACTCACACAGCCTGGGAAAAGCAAGATGAGGTAGGCATCCTTACAGCTGCAGGTAGGAGCTGTTGACAATGGGTCATTGCTGCTGACAATGAGTCATTACTTGACTGTTTAAGTCTTTTGACCATAGGGAGAATTCACATCACGAAGACAGGCTAAGAAGCACTAAAGATTCATATTCAGCTTTAGAAGCACTAAAGATTCATATTCAGCTTTAGAGAACAACGATTAATTGTTATTTATAATACAGGAGTACCTGTAGATCCCAGCTGCCATCAGAGCCTTGTTTTGCTGGCTCCTCTGCTCTTTCTCTCTCCTGCTTCTCAAAAAATACACCTTCCACTAGTACCAAAGCACTACTGAGAATATATTGTTTTATGGCCAAAGCCTAATCTTTCAGGAAACCGATACTGTCCACTGTCTTATCAGGCACATATCATTTGCCTTGATTTCAGGTTTCATCTTATCTGCAAATGGATTAACAAATTACAACGTCCAGTAATTACAACGCGGAAAAAATCCAACAAACCTCTTTGCTTCTAAACAGTGGGGGAAGAAGAAAAGAAATGGAAAAAGCAGCAGCTCAAAATATGTCCTCTAAGGACCACATTAAAATTTATAGATTAAAAAAAAAAAAGTCATGTATCAAAATGAAGCCAAATCAGCAGTTTTGGCCTTGCTTCTCTAAGCAGAATGGCTTTGCTGTCTGACTTCTCCTTGGCTGCCTTTCTAGGCCTGCAATTCACAGCTGCATTGAAGCGGAACAGGTCCAATAATGCCATTTGTTTTCCACTTAAAAAAAGGAAAAAAGAGAAAGAGGGACATATAAATGCATCATAGAAAAAGGGGGCCATTAGCAGACATTTAGTCTGACCATGGCTGAAAGTGCAGATGGTTCAGAGGAACACAGCCAACTTGGCGTTTATATAAGCTATCTTGTATCTCCCTCTTTTTTTCCTGCACTGGCACTCAGATTGATTAAGAGGTCAAATAAAGGCTGCTTCAGTGTGAGAGTGTGCATGATATACGACAAAAAATTCTGTCTCACAGTTAAGGCTTTCTAAACAGCATAAAAGACAAATCAATGTATAAACTAATTCTCAGCCTGTTGAAGTCTTTTCTTCCTGAAAGCCATATGGACCACTGTCTTTTTTTTTTTTTTTGTATTTTTCAAATAACCTAATGACAAATATTTAGAGAAGTAACGGAAAAAAAACAGAACGGTGGAATGTGAACACAAGGAGGTAGAATAGAAAGGGCATTTTTAATAAAGCAGGTGAAAAATACTATAAGCATATCTGATTTATTCAATAGACACAATAAATATGCTTCCACAAATGTCTTTTCTGAAGGGTAAGGAAGAAGAGCAAAAGCCGAAGCGTCAAGGTCTTAATGACTGCTTCCCATGTGGCAGCCTACATCCTGGACTGTCCAGCCTTTCGGCTCAGCTGTTTCTTGTGTACCTGCTTTGCAAAGAGAAAAGTCTGACTCTATGAAAGACAATGGAAAATTGATGGAGATGTCTTCTACAATTACAAAAGTAATGATCTTTATATTAATTTAGGCACCTGGGATTTTTATCCACTGTTGTGTTTAGACATATGTCTTTCAATTGCTTAAGGGATACAAGATGACTGAACAACTAACTATTGCCTAAATCTAGGCTCCTCACAAAGAAACCCTCTCAGACATAATTGGTGTCCTGCTGGACTCTTTGAAACCTTCATGACATAGATCTTCACTGAACTTCAGACACCTTAGAGGGATTCAGCATCTGAAAATCAGGCAAAGCTAAGATCTTTAATAAAGGCAGAATCCCATCACTAAGTACCTCTGAAGATTTGGGTCTGAAACAAAGCTTATGTCGCCATAGCTCTAGCAGGCATAGTGAAGTCCTGCCTGCACTATTAATGCTTAATTGTCCCAGGTGCCACAGGCATGGAAACAGATGGATAGGTATTTCTGAGCATCTAATGATAAGTAGATCAGTTAGACCAGGTTCTATAGATCTTGTATGAATAGTTAATCACAGGAACAGAGATGAAGAGAATCACATGGGTCAGTGAGTTGAGGCCCATGATATTTTCTCATTATGATTTACATCCTGGATAGTATCAAGAGCATGCCAGGTGCTTCATATGCTCAAACAGTCTGAGATGCTGGTATTTATTTTGGAGCCAAAGGAGGCCAGTCTGTTTTATGAATCAAGGTGGTTGTTATTTTTTGTTTTGAGTTTGGGAGGTTGCTAAATATTTTGTTTACACCGTACTTTGTGAGGTGATATTTTTGGTCATCTCTATTACTGTTAACTGTTCATCGTATCCTACCATTATAATTTTAGAACCACGATTGCTAAAGCTTTCTTTGTAACTTTGCTGAGTTGTCCTTAAATGTATTTTGCTTTGAGCTTTTTAGACATAGTTACAGACACATATCGTTAGCGGAAATAATCAATAGGTGAATATGTGTGTTATATGTGATTAGGGCCACCCCTATATGGTCCCTGGATTTGTACATGATTTAAATATACTTATGGATATAGTATAAAAACTTCTTAAAAATCCAGCTAATATAAAGAATTGTCGCATTACCTGAAGCAGCCAATTGCTTCTTTTCCAGACACAAAATCGGAAGACAATAGATACACCTTTTGTAGCTAAGATTATTGATGCAGTTTAATCACTTTGAATGTGCATAGAAGAATTAATAGCAGCCTGAAGTTAAAATTGATAACCAAAATTCTTATTTACTGAGTGTGAGTTTATCTGACAAAAAAATATTTTTATGTCTGTTTTAATGAAAAGTCTTTCATAGAGTTTGGCATACTGGAATAAATTTGTCTATAAATATTCCAGAGGAAGCAAGTGTAGATGATGTTAGAAGCATTTATTGGACTGTAGAAAGTGAACATTATTGAATAGGTCAGTATGTTTTTGAAAGGTGCTCATATAAATCACCACTAAAAGACACAGGAATGATCAGTAGATACTTTAATCGTTTGCTGCTGACAGAAGTGACATCTGATAAAGATGGGGATAAATATTCCAATAGAAGATGTTGTTGATTATTCTACACTATATCATCCATTTATTTGTTTGAGTTGGTAATAATCAGAATATTGACTTTTAATGATCTTTTAGCCCTTGTTAAACTATTCATGAATGTGCCCTTAATTAAAATTGTGACCATTAAAGATTTTGTTCGTATGATTTGCATCTGAAAATTTCCCTCTGATACACAAAGTGCCCAAAGTGTTCAATAGCCAATTGTTTCTAGCAATGAAATATCTTTGAAATCTAACTGAGAGTAACAAATTTAAACCAGTGAAAACCACCTTGTAGGCACTGATGTTAAAAGATTGGCTAGACTTCTGAAAATGTGCACAGAATGGAAAGAATCAGACCTGGTAAGATGTTTCTTACAGCAGCATTTTTTTCAGGAGTACTTACAGATACTCGATGTAAGGAGGTGTTACAAGCAGTGTTTAAAGTTAATTTGGCTCAGGTACTAAACGCGCCAACAAATGAATGTCAATAGAAAAGTCAAACATAAAATGCAAAGCCATCTGAGGAAAACCCTTAAAAATAATCCTCAAACACACAGCTGAAAGCACAAGCTCAGACATGAAAGCAGAAATGAATTTGCCAGACAGTAAATTACAATAATGTGCCAAAGTATGACAGTCGATAGGCATAGCAGACATCTGTAACACATAAATACACAAGTGAGCTGGACACAAGCTATTGTGCCAAGACTTTCAGTGCAAGAGGACACTTTACAAGAAACAGAATTCAAATGACATACAGAAAGCTCAACAGGTTCCTGTTAACCCTCCCTCCAAGGGAGGTAAAGAGGTCCTTCTAAGACCGGTAAAGCTCTGTTATGGTGGGACAGGCTGCTTAATGATTTATTACCTAGCTTTTTAGCAATACAGAAGTATTCAGTGCATTTAGCGACGAAGAACTGCTAGCATGTAAACGACAGATTATTCATTACGGGACTTCAGAGAAGTTAATATTCATGATAATGGACCATGCTTCCTTAAGTAGCATCAGAGGAAATGAGAGGAATATGATGGACTGCAACAACAAAAATAATTACTAAGACTGTCACGCAGGCTCTATATAGACACCGCAAAAGTTCTTCTGGGATGCAAATAATACTATGACCAATAAGAAGATGCTCAGTCTTATCACAAAAGCACCAAGGACGAGCAACTCTGCCACTTTCCTAGTGGCCACATCCAGTATCCAATTTTAGCTTCTAGGCAGTAGGTCTTGGCATGTACGTGTCCACAAGACTGGAAGGCTTCTTGCAGCATAGCTTTTCTATGTATCATCACCTATAAAGAGATCAAAGGACCTGCTCACTGTTAAGAGGAACAGATAGAGATTCCTAAATCTCTGCAGTGCAATGTCTTGAATACACACATCAATATCGATAGCTTGTAGTTATCTGGGACAGCATACTTAAAATGCAGGTGGGCAAATTATGACAGAGAAGTTTTATGGAGACAATTTGGGGACGTGCATTTAACTCATGACAAAGTAATCCAGGAGTGACTCAGTGTATTGCTAAAATTCTAGTTTGGTAATACAGTATGCCAGCCTACGTTTTACTTCACACTTGTTAAAGGAAAATAGGTTAAAATATGACTAGGGGTATTAATTTAAAGCCATATAGATTTGAAGGTAAGAAAATGCTTTGTGCCTTAGATGGAAAGAGATTTTTTACACTGAAGAAAAACTTTATTAATCTTTTTTTCTCTGTTATAATTTTCTGATATAGGAAGAATGCACAAGTGTTTAATACCTTTGGAAAACTTTTCTTTCCATTAAAATTTGGAGTTTCTTCCCATGTATCTTGGAACATGGGCCTAAATCTGTCCCATCTGTTTTCAAGTATTTATGTGATCCTTGTAGTTCTCCAAGCTCTGGGTTTTGTTTCTAGACTGGAGAGAGTATGCTGAATGCATCTAGAAAGCCGTAAATTTCAGCTGCAATCATCTTTCACCTGTTTCTTGACTGTGTGGAAACATGTAGTTGGGCAGGAAGGTGGAATGCAGTCAGAGCAGAACACAAGCGCAGTTGTCTTTCATATGGCAAATATAGTCCTTTACAGGTATATCAAGGAGTTGAGTTTTTTCCACCAGAACTAGAATGGAAATGGATGTTTTGTCAAAACAGAAAAACTGCAGCATTTTTTAGAATAAAAAAACCTAGCTCAGAAAGTAAAATACCTTTCCACATTAAACTGACACTCTTTGGACAACCTTGAGGAAAGGAAATCTAGAAGTTTTTTTTTTTTCCACAGTGAAAGAATATCTCTTGAAATCATTACTATTTACTATACAGTCTTGTTACAACTTTATTGTAGACTGTTGAATGAGGAGGAAAATAAAAGATCTTTATTAATGAGTCTCTTCATTAACAATGAATATCATAATTGTCACCTTGGCTTTGTAGACCCAATGGCATACAGTGAATGTACAGTTATCGTCACAGAGAGCTGCCTTGACTTCCTAAGTTCCATGATGATGCTTAGAGGCTTTTTGACCAACTTCAGCCTTGCTTTCTTTAAACAATTTAACCAGTGGCAATGTTTTAGATACTTCCAGAAACATAAAAGGGCAGCTGGTACTGCTGATCTGCTTGTTTATCCTTCTGCTGTTAAATTCACTATATTCTAATGAGTTCATTTTAAGCTGGAATTGCTCAGTAGCTCTATTGTTGTTGCTGTCAAAGTAAGTCAATGCTATTCTCACCTGAAGAGCCCGATATTTAATTTACTTGCTACCAGTGCTCTGACTTTGTGTATGGGTTGAGATTGTCAAATGCTGGACAGACATACTTACACCTAAATTTTATTGGGTCCAGAGTAAAAAATAAATGGTCATACATAAACAGGGCTTGGACTGTCAGTGTAATGTAGTCTACAGTAACCATATTCTGATTCTCCTCTTCTTATATCCCAAGGGGAAGAACTAAAAGGTAAGGAAAATCCACCAAGTGATGCAAGCAATTATACCTATTATTCTGAAGATAATTAATCTGTTAGAACAATATGGGAAGACTACCATCCCTGCTTGTAAACAAAGGCTGAGGTTATTTTACAAAACAGTGAAGCCACCTATTTCTGTTGTCCATCATTTATTACTTGCCTAATAAATACTTCAATTACATTTAGTAATAAATAATGTATTCAGGCTCAGTGAAGTGATAATTCTTTAAATTAATTATTAAATTCACGCAAAAGGTTTTATTGCAAGTACTACTAAAGGAAATTTCTGCCTTTAATCTAAAGTGATTATTCATTATGTACAGTAAAGGCTCAATTTGCATATTATTAGTGAAGTAACCTTTAGCCTTCCTGGCAACATTAAAGACTCATCTCAGTGTTGCTGTGCATTAGTGTTCTTGGTTAGCCTTCCAAAGCTAAAGTGACAATAAACAGTATGTAATAAAGTCTTTGTTTATGGCTTTTTACCAGCTGTTTTTCTGATATCTCTAATATACTACAATGACAAAATGTCCAGTAAATGTATTACATCAAGTTGTTAAAAGGTGTTGTCTGCAGATGGTTATTTGATGGGAAACAGTAAAAGTGAAACCGATTAATGCCCTAGAGGTCTGAGTAATAAATTAATCTCAAAAAGATTTTTTAAAAGCCCTCTCTTTGATGATCTCCCATGTGCTGAGCTACTCTGTACTGCTTTCCTTGGCTGCTACACAGCAGAGCCTCTGGGAGCTAGCCATGTTCTTCAGCAGAGCTCAGTTCCCCAGACAGTAGAATTTTTTTCTATCTGTCTTGAGCAACTCTTGGCACTAACATAAAATGCTTCCAGCACCACCCTCACGTACCTGTCCTGAGCTCTCCAGCAAGATGAGGATGAACTTGCTTAGAAGGGAAGTCCCACTGGCTTTGAGAGAAACCAGATCAACTTCCTTTCCATCTTTATTTCTTTTTCCCTCTCTCTGTCCTTCTGTCTCTTCTTCACAGAAATACTTAGTGCAGAAATGATCCAGAGCAGGCAGTCCAGAAGACCTGGTTCAGTGCTGTAAAGATTACCAGCTCATGACTGCAAGGACGGAAGGAACTGTCCCATGTATAAGCCCTTCTCCTACAATATGGTATTGTCCTGCAGCTGAGCTGTCAATCTGGTGTTAGCTGAACAATAATTATCACCAATTCACAATGCTGCCTGAAATCGATCTTGAAATGTCAAGTCTAAGTGGATGCTATGAGTACATTTGGCCAGGAGATGACTGCACTGGGTGGATTCTTTGGGTCTTGGTCTATTGGCCCTTCATCCATGGAGCCTTCTAAGGCCTGACTTCTGGGACGATGGATATGTGTGTGCTCTGGGACTGATCCATTTTGCAAGTAAACCCTGGCCTAATTCCTCACAGAGTTGTTTTCCCTTCAGGGATGCCCTTTCACAGTGTAGTGCCATGACCAATGCTTAGATCTCAGACAGACACGTAATCAGTGCAGGTAACACCATCCAAGCACATGATGAGCAATGAGAAATGCAGGTGGGAGTAGACAGCACAATCCATTCCTGGGATAAACAGAGGCAGTGAGCAGCACTTACAACACCTGAAGCTAAAGTTTTCATTAAGTGGTCTGCCTCTCTGGATAATGGAAATCTAGGCTGCATACAGGTCCTCAGAAAGCTTTAACTGGAGTCCTGGGAGATTCAGAAAAAGAAAGAATAATAACAACTATTAAATTATGATCATGTTTCCTTTCCTACAAGTCTATAGTCTTAAACACAGTGAGGTTTTTAATGGATATTCTCAACATAGTGCTTTGTTTTAGCCCTCTGCTTTTAAGCTGTTTAAAAAAAAAATAGTCTCTGGAAAGAGAGGAATGAAGCAAAATATTAAATTGACCACAGGTTTCTTTTACGAACATGCCTAGTAAAAATACCGTTTCTTCAGAGGATGTCCCTTGCATTTTCTTTTTCTAGCTGCCAGTACAAAGTACAGGTTCTTTCACCTGCCGGGTGTTTGGAGGTAAGATTTCTGAAAGATCAAATCACCCGATGTATCCCAATTGGACGCACATTATTTTAAAGATGTTCTTCTGTATTTAATAAATCCACACAAGGAAAGCACCTACGGTTTCCTGTAGGTTAACGAAGAGCTCAGGTGTGATTTTTCCCACCAAACGTCAAGTGTATAAGTTTTGTTGTCTATTTGTCTGTCATCAGTAAAGAAAAGAAACTCCAAAAGGTGATGTGTTGTATCCTAAGGTGTATAGCTGGGACAAGCAGGATAGTTTTCCCATTGAGGTGGCCAAGATCTTTAGAGGGACCCCAGCACTGCACAGTGGAGTGTCTGAGACTACTGAAGCTAACAAGAACTAGTCCTGCCTGTTGCAAAATCCAAGCAAAAAAAATCAAGTGTATCTTATTGTGTTTCAGCAGATAGAGGCAAATCATGGGAAAGCATCAGGATGATTATTAACCATCAGGATGATTAATGCCCAGCACAGGAATACAGCTTGACATTTTACCCTATGTTAGTTGCCATGAGTTAGCTAAGACGCATCTCCCCTTCTGTTCTCACGAGGCAAGACCTGTTTTGTTCTTCAGTCAGATTTTTGTCCCAGATTTGGAGGCTGCAGAAAGAAGCTGCTGGGCTGTTTTATGTCCCTTTCCAGATCTGATTCCAAATTAAAGGTATCTTTGTTGATAAAAAGTCACTCACTAATTCGTACAAAAATGCAATATGTATTGAATTTCTATAGGCCCTGCTTTGAGATAAGAATGAATTCAGCATTTTAAAGAGCCAAGTTCCCGTCCCCCATCCTGCTCATATTCACCTCTCTAACACAGAGACCTCTGGTTCACCTTTGAATCACTTATGTTCTCTTCACCATAGCAATCAGCTCAGTCCTACATAAAGTGCAAAGTGCTGACATTTTCAAGCAGCCTAATGTTTCTTGCAGTCATCTAGCAGCCTTTCAAATGCAGAATCCTAGATGCCCTTGCTTTCCTTAATCAGCTAGCAGTGAAAAATAAAAATAGAATAAAAAGATCACATATATCCTGTTGTCCCTTGTCCCCCTCCCCTGCAATTTGCTGTCCATCCAAACTAATCCCCCTGCATCCCTCCCATTATACAGATGGGGTGGCATCTCTGAACACAAATACTGTAAACCTCAACAGAAGTCCACCAATTCACACTAAAGGAAAGAAATTTAATTCACTCATCTTCTCATCATCTTACAGCTCCTTTAGGGCTAATCATCTGTGTTAACTTTCTCTGGAGTCTTTCTAATGTCTAAGTGCCGCCAACTATTTTGTAGCTGTAATACGTGTGGCAAGAGAACAAATTGCCCCACAGTGGATTTCTTTTCTACATCAGTGGTTTTACTATTAAAGAGAAAAGAATCAGGTTTGGAGTGATGTTATTTTAAGACTTGGATGGTACGTTATGTGGCTGACTATAACAGCTTCATACAGCAATTTGTAGTCAACTATTTTTTCTTGAATAAAATGTACAGTATTTACTCATCCAGATAAACTTTTATGTCTATTCAAGACCAACAAAAATTCCTTGGGTTTTAAGGGGAGCAACCCTTTTCTCAAGATCTTGGTTTCTCGAATTACCAAATTTCAATGGCTAACCAGCTTAGTTTTGCAGATCTGTAATAAATAAAGTTTTTAGTATCAGGTCTTGAATGCTGATAAAAGGATAATCCTAGTGCCTGACTTCAAGCCTGACTGAAATGTGCCTTTTAGAGATGTTACACAACATAGGCACACTATTCTTCAAGGCTGTGGATTTAAATTCTTGTTCTTCCACAGATTTACTGTGCACTTCTGAGTAAGGACATTCTACCTTTAAAACACTGCTGACCA
>Ga0181612_156784_pt1 | contig 11906 bp, 5 predicted proteins | sample HoacroProtozoa21_FD_119630 | JGI IMG/M metagenome (GOLD analysis project Ga0181612, IMG submission 119630) | Hoatzin crop microbial communities from Cojedes, Venezuel. Combined Assembly of Gp0051906, Gp0051904, Gp0051908 | reverse complement strand
TGATCTCTCCCTGTCCTTATCTTGACCCATGAGCCTTTCATCATATTTTTTCTCTCCCCTGTCCTGTTGAGGGGGGGGAGTGGTAGAGCAGGTTTTGTGGGCACCTGGAGTAAAGCCAGGCTAAACCACAACAATAATGCAATGTAATCAACCTAATTGACCTAATGCAACATAATTAACACAGTTGGAAGTGGAATAACTGCACATACTTGGCAGATGCAATTCACTGTTCCTGAGATGAGTTTCCTGTTTAACGCTATTTTGTCCCCCACAGAAGTTACTTATACTTTGCAGGATTAATAAGAATAGTTTTTTCTGTGAACACTAACACAGAGGATACTGAGGAGGGGGAGCTGGAGAGCAGGGTCTGGGACACTTATTGCTCCTGTAAGTAGGGAGGCAAAGAGCTAGCGAACAATTACTGTGCTTACTTACATCTGCTTTTCCAGTTGAATAGTTGGATCTATTCTCTCTCCCAGGATCCCACAAAATTCTGGACTGCCATGTTTGATAGGTTTAAAGCCTCCTCCAGGTGCTCTTAACTGCCTGCGCTGGTCATTTGAGGGAGAAGGAGATGCTTGCCGTTTCTCACTTCCATTAAACTGGGCTGCAAGATACACAATAATTACCTCTCCAGACAAGATTAACAAAGACCAAAATAGTTGTAGCACTCAGAGAGGTTTCACACTTCCCAGGCAGGATAAACACACACCCCCTAGCATGAAGATGTAGTGGCTTATCCACAAAGTTAGAAACACCTTTACATGATAACGTCTAACTATGCAAAATACAGTTCTAAACTCTCTTGCTTTTCCAGTAACAAAATCCACAGTCTTGTAAAACTAGTTACAGTAACTAGTCCTTATCTTAATAGTCAATACCTTCTTCCCCAACAAATAACACCGTTAAACAAATAGCAGTTACAAAGATAGGCTTTCAGTCATCTGCTATAATTACAACAACAAAGTGCGAACATTAAGAATCCAGCGTGCCTTAGTTTATGTGGTACCATCCTAACAGTGATCTGGGTGCAAATCCAGACAGCTAACACCCATCTATCCACATCAGAAATACTGGTAAGCAGCAACGAATTAAAAGTATATCCACTTATACGATGCTGGCACAAACCTTTTGACTTTAAATAATAGAGTACGAAGTGATGAAAAGGGAAAACAGCATTTTAGATTCTCTCACAAATTATGTTATTCCAAGCTGTAACTTCTTAGAGCACTGCAACAGCTGTAGCAAAGCACATACTAATGATGCCAGCATCATTCTACACTTACTACACTTCCAGATTCTACATGTCTCTAATTTCAAAAAATTAAAGGACAGAATATTGACAGAAACAATGAAAGGAGCTACCCCACAACATCTTCTTGACTCTCACTGCCTTCTACAGTTTGCTTCTTCATCAAAAACTGACACTCCCAGCTGCAGATAGATTACTGTTTTAAGGCCATCTAGTGGGGACCAGGCACGAAAAACTTCACTGTATCAGGAAGCAAACATCACAATCCAGACAAACACACACAGCACAATCAGCTCCTCTGTGAGTTTCAACAGCAGTATCAGAGAAAATGTAACAAAGGGCAATTAAAGGGACTCCCTACAACAGCATATTGAGGATCTCATGCATTTAGAACTCAACTTACTATAACACACAGCCAGTTAGGCTTGTGGCTGCTAGTACTCACCATTTTAAAGCAACGCTATGCAACAAGACGACAGCTGTAATGTTCAGAAAAATAACCTATACAGAATAGAGATGTGTTGGATGTGGGAAGTGTTTTGGAGCTGTCTGTTTGTTATTTTTATGCGCTTTCCTCATGGAGCTTAGGACACGTCAGAATTCCCCTTCTACACAGAGAAAGCAGGCACAAATTATTGCAAAAATTGGGCAAATGTATACAATCGTATTCTGAAGTATGCATCGCAGAAATATGCTGATTATTTCTTAAAATAGAAACTCAGATTTAACCTCATTATTTGATAATAAAAGCTGATTAGCATAACAAGGAGAAGCATTGTATATATGTACTTGCCAGTGATGTGTACGAACATCACTATTATTTCAACTATAAGAGAAACATCTGGATGTAATTTGGGACCTCTGTGAAAACTGGTGAACTTAATGTCGTCTCCTGACCATGCAGCATCGTTCAGACACCAAAAAATTAATTCCACAAAACAAAACACAAAACTCAGTTCTGACTGTAAACATCAATATCTTTACAACATAATGGTTAGAAGTAGGATCTGTTCTCAAAGAAGAGTTAAATTTCAGATGCTTTTGAATATTTTCTATGTCTGAAAAGCTCAGACACGTCTCTGGACTCCTGCCCTATTTCTTTTTTTGTATGTGTGAACTAAATTGGCAGGAAGAAATCTGAAAAGGATATCCAGGCAGCTTAAACTGGCAAGCGTGATACCCAGTCAGCTACCAATCTACGCAATGTTGTTATGAGGACTGAGTTTTGGCTGCTACAAATCCCCTCTAAACCTTCACTGTAGTAAATACAGTGAAGGTTCAGAAGCTCAATTCCATGCAGCTGAGAGTGTAAAGTTTTTTATTTCTATGCTACTTCTGTTTACAGAGCCATTATGTTGGAAAATAGGATGAGAGATGTACGGGGTGGGGGAGAAGTATGTAATGTATAGGGGTCTGTCTACATGATGTTTAAGAATGATAAGGAACTTCACAAAGATTAAGTAGAAACAAAGAACTGACTATCAGAGGCCCCAGGCAAGAATCAACTCAAGGACATACAACTAGCACATCCTGAAGAAGTGCATACAAACCAGCAGACACCAGTCGAAACCAAGACAAGGAACTTGAAAAATCCACGAATTGCGCAGTGAGCCAGCTCAGACCCAGACCACACGTGTAATCACTATGCAAGCATGATAATTAGTTCCAGGAAATAGAATAAATATGTATGAACATTCTGGAAAACTTAATGCACATGCATGTAACAGGGTGATATAAGCTTGAAGTGAGGCAACATATGGCATGCACGTTAGGCACTTCACATGCATTTCCTTTAAGCAAAGGTTTGCTATCACCACATCTGCCTGGAAAGGCCTGATTTCTCACACACTCAAATGGGAGCCTGTGTCAAACTGACATTCTTGAATGGGCTCTCCAGTGTTGCTAGCTCCTTTTCCAGCCAGACTTATGTACAACAAAGCTACCTTGTTCCTGTTACTTTGCCAGCCTCGGCTCTTCTGAGCAAACCAGTTTGCCCAGCTCAGCAAGAGGTCTAACAAGACCTGCCCACTTCCCACAAAAACCATCAAAACCACTTTTCAGCTTCAGCTGTACAGCTGCCAATGGGAAAAAAAACCACAACACAACTGTTTGTGAAAGAACTCCAGCTGTAGACAGGCATACTGCTTCACTCCACATCTGCTACAGAGAGACATATCTTTCAGCAGTGCAGTTAACAGAAGTTCCTGGGGTAGGCTATACATAGCCTGCACCACAATGTCAGCACAACACCAACCCCAGCCTCAGACTTAGGAGCCACAGTGCAGACAGGTTCCCATCAACCTGAGCAGACCTCATATCTTGTGCCCACTTTCAGTCTGACACATCTCAGACTCCAAGTTGGACCTAAACAGGTTTTCTGCATATTTCAGCAATAAATCTTGAAATCATGGCAGAGGAGCAAATGTTTTCCTTAAAAGACTTGCATGGGTAATTAACTTCATGATACTTCTAGTGTTGCTTGCCATTTTGGTTTGTTTCCTATCACCTGACAAATCAAAAACATTTACTGTAAAGGTCTCTCTGTGTCTGTGCCTCACATCAGACATCTGTTCCCTTCAGATGAGCTTCATGAAACAGGAAAGTTTTAGCAGAGGGCCTTTCATGTTCGCAGCCTCCACAACTCCAGGTATTTGGGGATGGTAGTTGTGGGCCTGTATAGTAGGACTTGCCCACTGTTAGAATTTCTAATACCAGACCGACACTGTGCTCTTCAGAGAAATTTACCTCAAACCTCAGCTGGTCTAGCTACATTAGCTAGCTACGTTACAGGGTAACAGTACACAAAAAGTCAGAAAAGCACCTGACACATCTCAGCAGAGGGTCAATACTTCTCCACTGCAAACTTCCTAGTGTTCAGCTTAGTTCAACTTCTACTGTTCAATCTTAGCAGTTGGAACTCGTTTCCTTATTTTGAACATTTATAATTCCTAGGAGTTAGACTAAGCATACAGACACCAGATGAGGAAGCATCTTGAATCTTGCAGCCAATCCTTACACACTGCTTTGAAACAAATAACCAGATACCTAAGACATACTAAGTTACAACAAATGACAGATGCAATCAAAGACATCTAATTAATCTCAAAAAATGTTTACTCTTAGCATTTTAAAACAGAACTCTGCATGCTGAACCCATAGGGAATTCAACCATACTTTGTAATTAAACAATATTCAACATTAGTTTTTAATTAAACTTTTTTAATCTGTTACTTTTGCAAAGCAATGTTTTATTTTAGTGTGCTTTCATATGAGTTAACTACATGATGTTTAGAAGAATATTTACTCGTAAGCCAATCATAAAGTCTCTTATTGGATGGATTGTGCAGTATTAATTTACAGTTACATGTAGGCAAACTAAGAACTACAGATGAAGAAAAAAATCAACAAAATTAGGATTCCTGTTTTTAAAATCAACACTCAAAAAAAATTTCAGTATTTACTCAATAAAGACCAAAACCGTAGGCATGAAGATGATTACAGAGCTCAAAGACTTAACAAACACCAAATGAGCTGTGTACAAAAGATATGCAGTAGAAACTAATAAATTTGTTCTCTGGATTCAACGAATTAAAAATCAGCCATTTCATATAATATGCACAATACCTGAAGAATAAGGTCTAAGATACCCATATGCACACATATGACTCAAGACAATAACTTTTAAAACTAATAATCCCGTTTCTGTGACTGTATTACTAATCACGAAACCTGTAAAGTGGGATCTCACTGCAGACAGACGTGTACCGGTCCCACAGCTTGCATTTCAGTGTTACTAACAATGATGTTTCTAGTTTAGGCATTCTGCATGCTTTGAAAGCAAAACTACTTCTGGGTAGCACACAATCACTGTCCTTGTGTGGGAAGCTCACAATATCTCTGATATTACTCTTAGCCTTTGGAAAATTATTAAAACTAGCATGCAATGAAAAATACAAGTCCCAGAATCCCTGTGCTACGCTAAACCACAGAAACTAGCTGCAGAGAGATAAATAGCCCTAAAGAATTCCACCTTTGAAGACTTAATCAACTGCTCAAGCATTTGTTCCTCCCAGCTCTTTCATGCAGTCCAAGGGCTTTACCTACCCTCTTACCTTCAAACAAAATATTCTTTGCTTGAAAGTAGCTCTAACCCCAAACTGTCCAAGAACACATGCAAGAATGGCTGAACATGCCTCCAGCTAAGCAAACACTGGACAGGTTGGCAAAAAATAACTGGAAGCCTTTCAGCTAACACAGTCAGCAAGAATTCACTGTTCAAGCTCCCTTTGCAGGAGGTCTTCAACAGTAGTCACTGTAACCCAGACATTTCATAGCACCTGGCCCAGGTGAGAGCGCTAGAAGGATGGAGATGAATAAGGAAGCACACCATCCTTCTTCCTTGTGGGCAGAAATGGACACACAGGTAACAGAAGATGGTCTTGGGTGACAGGGAGCTGGTGTCTGAAGGTGGGAGAAGAGAAATCCCAAGAAGATGTAAGAAGGTAACAGAGTGGGACCAGGTGTCAGGTAGAAGGACGAATGAGAGAGTCTAGACATAGATGGAGTTCTGCGGGACAAAAGAAAGGGGAAAAAAAGAACACAGACAGAAGAAAGAAAAACAGTCAAGAAGTAGATGTGGTAGCAGAGGGAAAACGGTGGAAAACCCTCCAGAATCTGGAATGGAGAATAGAGAAATTCCATGGAAAACAATGCAGAGAGCAGCCTAAGACCCACTGCAAATCCGCTGCTTGTGGCTCTGCACAGCCCCTACAGCTGTGCGTAGCTTGTGGATCCCTCCAGGTAGCAGACACCCTACCTCTATAACAGAGTGACTGTGGACCACTTTGCTGTGTAGTAAGGCTCACCTGTCAGGAGACGGAGGCTGCACATATGCTCTAGGCAAAGGCAACATTGCTGCCATCACGAGGACACAAAAAGGCATGGAAATATCTACTGAACTGGGGCAGACACCAATGCCATAGCATACACCCAAAGCAGAAGGCTTTACACACATATGCCAGGATGATATTCAGCATCTGCAAAACAGCCATTGTGGCACTGGAAACCTAGTGATACAGATCTCTGTTGATCAGACTATCTTGACACAGAACAGATATCTCAAATCATAGCCAGCACCTCACAGCCAGGTAATCTCCCAGCACGAGTCCTGCAAGCATTTTAATTGGTCCAGCAAAGGGGATGAATCAGCTCAGACAAGCCTGAGCCAAAGCTTGCGTCCACCATGCAGAGGTCAGCAGCAGAGCTGTATATTCCACTATAAGCCATGCAAGAAGGTTAGACTTCTGTTCATACTCCTTAAGGAGAAAAACTACTTTAGCTGCACAGGCTCGAAAGAACTGTCATATGATTAATGGGAAAGTGACTGAGCCTGGAACTCTGCAAGACTATTAACAGCTCACATGCCAGAGTAAACCATGCTGTTAGAAACTAGAAATCTAACCTCCTTAATGTCTAACCTCCTCTTATGTTCCATAGGAGCCAAACAAGGGGAAAGGGGATGCTAAATGAGAGGTTTCTTTCCAAGCAGCTGCTCAGGTTTTTCTGTGTGCCTCCTGCTCCCACCCATGTTTCACAGGAGGGGTACTGCAGACATCAGCTTGGCTTGGAACCAAACCCAAATCAAACACATCCTAAAGATGAAAGAATAAATGAAGCAGAGAGGCAGAATCACTCTTACAAAAGATCACCACTGCTCTACTCCACTGTGACAGAAGAGAAACACATTTCTGTCACCCATATCCACCTAACCTGTTAGGGGACAAGTGAGAAACACCCAAGAAGGGCATTGTCACAACAGGGTCTGTTTACAGAACAGTAGGCCTGTATAGCGGTGGAGAGAAGTCACTTCTCATTTCTGTGGTGAAGAAATATCACAGCACACAGATTTGCAAAATCATAGAATACTTCATGTGGAAAGGGACCATGGGCGGTGTCTAGACCAACCTGCCTAAGGCAGGGTCTGCCGTGTGATCGGATCAGGCTGTTCAGAACTTTGTCCAGTCATCCCTTCACACAGGATGAAAAACTCTAAAGATGAGCTCCCTGGACAATTGGTTTCAATGCTTGATGGCCCTTGCAGAGAGAGAAAGAAAAAAAAAAATCCTATATTGAGTCAAAACCTCTCCTGATCCAACTTAAGTCTCATCTTCCCATCACACACCTGCTCATTTGTTGAAGAACCTGTCTCCATTTTCTTGAAGATCTCCTTATAGACATTGGAAAGTTGCTATTACATCCCCTTAAAGCTTTCTCTTCTCCAGGCTAAGCAAGCCCAGTTCTCTCAGCATCTCCTCACATGTCACATGCTGCAGTTTCCTGTCATTTTGGTGGCTCTCTGCTGACATCAATATTTATCAACATCCTTCTTGCATCAGAATACTGGACACTGCATTAGACATGTTGTCCAAGAAAAGTGACATAAAGAGGAACAGTCCCTTTGCTTGATCTACTGGCTATGCTGGTGTTCACACAGGTCAGTATGCTGCTAGCCGTCATTACTGCTGGGGAGCACTGCTAGCCACATTTAGTCCACTTACCCCCAGGACTCCTTAAGCCTCTTCCAGCAAAGCTGTAGCCCAGCAAGTTAGCCGGTCCTCAGTCCATATAATTTCACAGGATTAGTCTGCTCCAGATGCAGGTCTTTGAGTTTGTCCTAGTTGGATTTTGTAAGCTTGTTGTCAGCCCATTTCTCCAACCTTTCCAGGCCCCTTGGAATGGCAGCTCTGCACACATATACCCTCCTCCCTATTTGATATCATTTCAAATTTGATGAGGTGCATTTCCTTTCCTCCTCCTCTGGGTTACTGATAAAAATGCTAAACAGGAAGGATTCCAGAACAGATCCCCTGAGGAATCACACTTATAGACAGACTCCAGGAAGAGTACGAAACACTAAGTACTACCTTTTGTGGTCAACAACCCTGACAGGTTTTTATGCATCTAGTAGTCTACCCATCTAGACTACAGCATTCCAAATCAGGTAACACCCCCGATGGCACAGCACAGCATGCTGAAGGCTAAAGTCAGCACATATGACAACCATTGCTCTCCTTCCATTAAGGGATCTAGTAGTTTCAATGCAGAAAGCAAATAGGCTTGTCAAGCAGGATTTACCTAGGGTAAATGTACACTGACTACACTGCTCTCAGGCTTCTTCCATGCTCTTTCCCAGCACTACATCTCTTTTCTTCCCTCCTCATCCCTACAGTCATCGTCATACACAGCTCTCTTTTCCAAACTTTTTTGCCAACCCAACTCCTAAAAACGAAGGAGAACAATCCTGTTCCTAGATACAGCTTTTCACTAGAACATGCCATTGAGAAGAAAAATCATAGACAGCTTATAACTCTAACACCCCGCAAGAGATTCCTGGAAGATGGTCAGAACGAATGACACAGATGGGCTTTGCTGGGCACACAGAGGCTCTACGGAAGAAAAAGCCTGGCCTTTAGAATCGCATCCTCACCAAATGAAGCCATCCTCAGCCATTTCTGCAAAGCAACAGAGGGGGGGGAAAAAAAAAAAAAAAAAAAAAAGAGCGCAGTGTAACCAACATCAAGCACAGACATTCACAGAAGAAGAAAACAGTTTGTGTCAGATCTTCCTGACTGACAAGTTCTGATATGGAAGAACTTCAGCAGCTGAAAAAGATTAATCCAAAACTAAGTTTTACACAGAAATGCTTGCAATTATAACGAAAATACTGTAAATACCAAGAAACTCACCACTGAGTAGAAGCATGTTACTGCATGCATATTACACAGCTGTTTTTTGTCTTGCCTCTAAGAACTGCCCCACAGTTTAAAGGCCTTGCAAAGCAACTCCCTCATCATAAAGTCACTCGCCAGTAAACACTATCTAGACCACAACCATTAAAATGGGGATAGGAGCAAGGCGTGGGAGAAACAGAACTTTTATCAAGTGAACCAAGCATTGAGATGGTTGACAACAGGTCAGCTTAAGTACCAGACAAAAAGTGCAGTGTTCCACATTTCTGCAGCAGGCAAAGATTTGACACTACCCACATTCACTCATCAGAAATCGCTTCCCCCTCTCCATCCCCTAGTCAAAAGAGCAGAAATACTTGAATTCTCCTGAAGGCAACTACACATGCTATGAGTGTGAAGAGAATTTCCTGGTTGGGATCCAAGAATCCTACCTGCCAGAGCTGGGATGGTGACTTTGTTCCACTCCCATGGCTGATCATACTCGTCTGCAGGCCTGTCATCATCCTGTGGCAATTTGCTTTCTCGTAAACAGTGACTCACCACATCTTCAGAATCGGATTCCACATCACTACCCCTGCCTTCTGGTTCATAGGGCATGTCATAGAGCTGCATGTTTTTCTGATGCGACTTCATGCCTTCCTGCTTCTGAAACTCTGTTGGCAAGAAACAAAATTGCATCAGCATCACTACTAACCATTCTTTATCATTACAGTCAATAATTTTAGAGCATTCAACTTCCATCCATTCTTTAAGAGCCATGTAATTATACAGATGGCAAGCTTGTACAAGACTTCTAAATTCTACCTCTACATGAGGTAACTGGCTGGAAGCAAAAGTTTGCTCCAGCTAACAACCACAACAGTCTCATGCGTCCACCAACGTTCCCTAGCTTGCACAGAGCCAGATTACAAGAAGCCTGTGTAAAGCATACTTACATGCAACTGTATATAAATCCTCAAGAACACTGAAGTTTGTGTATGCGATTGTTCAAAAGTGCAATTCGAAGATATGAATATTGCAAAAAATAAATCCAAGAGTATAATCATAATGCTGATTTAAAAATTCCCTGCAGTTACCTTTACAGAAGATCAGCAGAAAATAAGCTAGGACTAGAGTAAGGACACTAAACAAAAACATTGATAACTAGAGCTTAGCTCACATTGTATTAATGAACATGTATTTTTTTTAAATTAACACTTACTTAAAAGAAAAAAAAATAAAAATGTTGAAGCTGCATAGAAAGGAACCATGCACTGCCCTCCTGAATACAGCAAACCAAAAACTGGGCTTTGTTAGGAGGAGCACAGCTAGCAAACCAAGGGGCAAGCTGTCATGCCTGCACCGTTGGCCCCAAGCAGGCTACACCTACCAAGAGGTCCGACTGCATCCAGTCTGCACGCTCCTTACAAGGAGTGTGCAAGGAGTGAGCTAATCCATAAAACTAGAAAGGAGGAAAGTGCAGAGCTACCAAGATAGCAGAGTCCTAGGACCGGGGGTCCATAAGAAGAGATGGTTTTGGTTAGTCTGATGAGGCTAGACAAAGCCAGAGTGACTCCACCTACTGATACAAAACTGGATGGAGTGGGTGATAGACCAGATGGCTGTGCTGCCATTCAGAGGGACCTGGAGATGCTGGAAAGTTGCAGGCTAACTGGCTGGAAAGCAGCTCAGCAGAGAAGACCTTTGTGGTTCTGTGTGATCATGAGCCAGCAGTGCACCCTTACAGTAAAGGGGGCCCATACTAACCTGGGCTGCATTAGGAAGAGTGTTGAGAGTAGGCCAAAGGAGGTGATTCTTCCCCTCTGCTCAGCACTGGTGAGGGCACAACTGGACTGCTGGGTCCAGTTCTCACCTCCCCAGTGCGAGAAAGACACAGACATACTGAAGCAAGTCCAGCAAAGGGTCACGAAGGTGATAATGGGCCAGGAGCATTTTTCAGATGAGGAGAGGCTGAGAAACCTGGGACTGGTCAGCCTGGGGAGGGTAAGTTTCAGTGGAGACCTTATCAATACCTGATGGAAGAGAGTGAAGATGGAGCCAGACTTTGCTTGGTAGTGCCTAGTGACAGGACAAGAGGCAACAGGCACAAATCAAAATACATGAAATTCCATCTGAACACAAAAAAACACCTTTTTACTGTGATAATGGTCAAACATTGAAATGGTTCACCCGGAGAGGCTGCGGAGTCTCCATCTCTGGTGATGTTCAAGACCTGACTGGACATAGTCATGGTCAAACTGTTCTAGCTGATCCTGCCTGAACAGGGTTTTTATTATATGATATCAAGGGGTCCCTTCCAGCCTCAGCTGTTCTGTGATTATCCTGAACACTGCAAGGATAAAATAATAATTTCATTAATTTCAGTGAATTACAAAGTTACTTAAAAAAAAAAAAAATACTTTGGGAGAAGGGAGAGAATGTTTTAACCTACAAGTGAAGCAAAGATTCAGAGCAGTTCTCTCCATTGCTATAATAAAAGTCATTCATCAGTTTATCTATCAGCAAGAACATTATAACCAAGTAATTGCTCCAATTTTAAAAGTACTGTGAAAAGTCCACAATGTAACAGTGTGCTTATTTATTGGGAAAAAAATACTAAGTTTATACATTAGAAATACTGTAAACTTGAAGAAATATACCTCAAAACCAATGATGTAAATATAAGAAAGATAGGTCACAATAATTCCTAGTTACGAATGATAACCACATTACCACCTTTTAATACAAGCAAAACATAGAAAAGGGTATCTTAAAGGGCAGCTTATTTGAAAAAAGTGCTTTACACCTTTTCATTTAAAATATAGTCTTTGTCATTGAGCTATCTTTTGAAAAGAATTCTGCTCAAGGTAAAATGCTGCATTGAGAAAAATTAGAAAGAACACATAGCTCTCTTGAATTCTCCTGGG
>Ga0181612_152168_pt1 | contig 11906 bp, 8 predicted proteins | sample HoacroProtozoa21_FD_119630 | JGI IMG/M metagenome (GOLD analysis project Ga0181612, IMG submission 119630) | Hoatzin crop microbial communities from Cojedes, Venezuel. Combined Assembly of Gp0051906, Gp0051904, Gp0051908 | reverse complement strand
TCACGCACCCCATATTCCCTTATGATTGGTAACTATGCACTAATGCTAATAGCAACAGACCGCCTCCATGTCCTTGAACACATCTTGTTTTTGCTAACCTACATCATGTGCACTATCAGAACTTTCTCAATTGTTACTCTTAGCTGTCCTTTCCAGCGGCCTGTTCGGTTATGCTAACTGTTTTGCTTAAGCAGCCTTGTCATGCTAACTCTCAAACTACATCGACCCCAACACATCCCTGAAGGGAATTTCTCTGTATGAGCTTGTATAAAGCTGTCAGCCCTGTAATATTCTGTATAAATTCTTTCAGTGTTGTCGTCCTATGTAGTCCAGCACTGTTTCTTGGAGAGGACTAGGGGAGGAGCAGCAAATAGAAATTTGTCTGTGAAACAGAACAGGAAAGCGAGTGATTTCTCATGGCTGGTATGATCCTTAGTCACCACAGAAATACTCAGTTGTAGAAGAAGTGTTGAATACAAGCCACTGTTTCTGGGTGGGATAAGGCCACCAGGTTTTCTTCCATTCTAATCTCCGTCAGGAGTAGTCCAGAAGTCTGCTTTTCTTTTGTCCTCAGTGAAACATTGTCCCAGAGTCTGTTGTTCCAAGTTGTCCATTTAATAAAGCTGTGTAAGGGAGATTTGTATTACCTGTATTTAGGAGAGTTGATAGCGCTTATTTAGATACAAGCAGCTTCACAGCGCAATCTTGATTTGCATAATTTTCCCCAGGCCTGACACAGTGTCTTCTGGTACCGTATTGGGTCATGTTGTAAGTGCCTGGTGGCACGCACCTTATCTTCCCGTAACGTGCACCCACATTTATCACACGGTGCATTGGCGTGAGTAACGGTGTTCCCGCCTGAGGTCAACCAACAAGAATGAGCTGATGACAAGATACATGGGTGGAATAACAGGATGAGGAAGAAGAGCGTGTATGCCTATCTGCTTCTGTGTCCTGACGCTGAAGCAGAATGCTGCTCTCAAACTTCTGGCTCTTTCTAGGTTATCTGTATTGTGTTGTATTTTCCTTTTTATATTGTAAACTGTTTCAGGATCACATCCTCTTAAACAGTCTGTCAGTCAAGGTATAGAGAATGCTGTAGGATAGATACCCAGTAACACCTACAAATCCACAGGGGGCTTAAAAATACCAATTTGGAGATTTATTTTAATTTTTTGTATTTTATATGAAAAAATGCTCTCCTGCAAAGAATGCATGCACCTTAACAGAATGTGTTACGTAAATTCAGAGTTACCTACTCACATTAAGCATTCTACATATACTTCTTCAGGCATCTTTTGAAGTAAAATACCTTAAGCTGTTCATTGCCATGCCTTAGCCCTAGAAGGCTCAATACCAAATTCTGTCTTTACCAACTTTTGTTTTTTTAAGGAGCCTTTTCTTGGAAGTAAAGGGCCTCAGCGAACTGCAGCATCTGCCTTTTCTTTGTCCATCATGCTGTACGCATTCAGATTGCCATACAGGATTAACTGGTTGTTTTGCTGTTGTCTCAGAATTCCATTGTGTGTTGGTGTCTTTTTGAAATAGGAGCCCAAGTCTCCACCGATGTCTCCAATCTGCTCACCTCCTGCTTCTCCATCTACTTACCAGAGAATACCTTTAAGTTACGGGTACGGTAAATCAAGAAGTGGGCTGGAGCAGCAGCATGGAGGTAGGATAAAAAATGGGATGTGTACATTGTATTAATTTATTTCTTTTTTTTCCCCTTCTCAGAAGCATCCAAATTTCAAATGCAACTGACAATCAGCTTAATGATTTTAACATTTAATTAGGCCTGCATTTTGGAAAACGATTCAATCATCTAATTTTATTTTGATTGTTCAGTCCTGTTCGCTTTCTGGTAAATTAGTTAGATTTGTGTCACTGCTCACAGATAAATGCTAATACCTAATCTCTGACAAGACTGTGTGCAGTATATCCCAGTGAAAGAGTATTTGTGGGTGTTTTTAGAGTGTGTGGTGCTTTTGGTTCCATTAGAGGGGAAGAAAAGACCACTCTTGTTTTCAGTAGCTGCTGTATTAGTTTTCAGATTGGCAGTGAACCTTCCTTTGCAGGAAAGGATAATAATCTCTCTGGTTTTGTAATGGAAATAACAATAGGATGTGAATATAAAAACAGTCCCACAGTGTAAGTTAGGCAAACCAGACACAAATGAGGCACTGCATTTATGATCTGTCCTTGATCTCACTGCCGTTGGAGTAGGTGTGGCAAAATGTTCTCATTTTAGTGAGAGGGTAGCAGGGCAGAAGCCAGTTCTGCTAAGGCTTTGCCTGTGCTCTCCTAACTGCAACATCTGGTGACTGAGATGGTGGCAGTAGTAGGCACTGGTGAATGCCGTCCCTCCGTCATCCCTCCTGCTCTCAGTTGGAGTGTTTGCAGTGAGTGAGGAGTGGAGCCTGCTAGTCCTTTAGCTGTTGTCCTCGTTGACAAATGAGTGAAAAAACCCAGAGCTATTATAGCATTTTGTACCTCACTACAGCCATGATAAGAATGTGCTCACCATTATGAAGTGGCCTTCACATGAAAATTGGACCAGTACCGAGTCACAGCCGTTAATTTGCCAGTTGGGTAAACTGCTGTTTGTTCAGAGATGGGATTTTTCCCTGCCCCACCCCTGGCATAACCGATCACAGCAGTGATGGCAGACTTCTGAAATAAGCAGGACTAGCGAGGCTGTCTTCTGGTATGACACATGTTCTGCTCCAGTGAAGGAGACATGGCAGACAGCCCACGCTGTGAAGAGCCGGACGGGAGGCAGCTGTCAGGAGCAGCTGTCTGTGTTCCTTGTCCTGCGCTCTGCTGCTTTCTGGGACTCTGTCCCAGATCTGTCAATGCCGCTGGCAGGGGTGTGTGGGGGTATTTGGGGTGTTGGGGGTTTTTTTCCCTCTGAATTTGCTTGTAATTGTAGCTTCAGTGAAATTTCTCATGGAGTTGGCGGCTGTGCAAAGTGAGTCAGAGGCAGTAGTGTCCAATCCAGCTGTCAACTTCTTCTAAAATTAATTATTCAACTGCTTGAATTTTTAAGGTGATAAAATCCTGGAGGTGTAGAACACTATAGTCATTTCCCAGAAAGCAATGAGGATTGAAGTTTAAAGTAAGGACAGAGAGTTCTTCAACATAGCGTTAGATTCCTTTCTGGAAGAAATCTTTCAGCCAGCTGTGTGCTCTGTGGCAGTAAGAAGGTAACATTCTACAGTGTGTGCTGTAGCAAGTGCCAGGCAAGGCGACCTGTTGATTCTTCCTGGCCTTTAAGATTAGCAACCTTTCAGTTTTCCGCAGAGCACTTGAAAAGGTGGCTCTGGAAGCCACCACATTGGTGGCCGTGCTGGAGGTGCCCATGCCACAGCGCCAGGCTGGGTGTGCTGTTCCACACTGCAGGTCTGGCCCCAAAACCCGGCAGCCCTTCCCACTGCAGCTGTGACTATGTACTCTTTTTTTTCTTGGTAATTTTGGAAGTTTTTCTTGCTAGCAAATGCACAGCAGTGTGGCCTTGTGCCTAAATCTCCTCTCCAATCCGTATGTTTCCCAGCTTCCTTCCTGTGTTTTTTTCTGAAATTAGAAGCTACTTATACAGGAATAAAAATAGATACCGATACAGGGTAAGACCACTTAGGAAAGCAAGGAGGTTAGGGGTATAATTTTTAAGGTCTTCCTGAGCTCAAAATTTTTAAGATTTCTGAGTCTCACTTTTCATCAAGAGTCTTTCAAGTTCTGTCTATCTAATGCAGGCTGCCTTTGTAGAGGTACATTTTAAATGGAGTGGCAGAAGAAGTTTTCAGCTCTGTAAGGGTTTGCAAGTGAGTTGCCTTTGTGTTTGCGTACTTGACCTATTTTTAAAACATTGTTCTGAACAATGCTGTTATGTCACTGCTTACTGTATTAGCTGCAATGGAATGTAAGTGACTTATTTTAGCAAAAAGAAGTAGTAATTGTTACTTTTCTTTACTATACTCCAAATAAGTGGGAGTCAAAATAAGTGGCGAGTCATGTATTGTGATTTTCAACAGAAGTTAGGGAAAGGGGAAGAAGAATATATGGAAAATCAATGATTTACTGTTTGATGGCATTCTCAAAGCGTATTTTTTTGCTGGTCAGGTAAATTATTTCTTCTTACTTGTAATGCATTCTTTTGCTATATATGATTATATGTATATAAAATGTATAAATGTGCAAGCAGGCTATATAAATATGTATTTCAACATGATGAACAATGATTTCTGTTATCTGGTAATATATAACTGATAGTTTCTATCAGTAATGTCTGAAGAAAAATGATGTAATGTGAAAGACAAGTCTGTGGCTGGAATTTTGTTGCAGAAGACAAAATCGGCTGTAATACTGTGATACTAGATTCACAAGCTAGATTCTTGACCTTGTCGTATTTGATTATCTCCTTTAGTCTAGCAGAATGTTTTCTATTATCCTTTCATTTATATACTTTATTTCAAATGTCTGTAGCTCCTTATGAAGCCAGACACTCTAATCACCAGCAAGATGGACCATCATCAGGGAATTATGGAGCCAAACCTGCACTTGCCTGTTCAGCTCTTAATCGGGTAATGAAGTGCATGTTTTTCTTTAGTAGTACTACTAATAAAACTATGATAGAGAAATTAAAAAAAGGCATAGGAATTCTCACTTTGAGAGTAAAAAGGATTCTCCATGATGTTTTGAGACTAGACACTGAAGTGTGCTTTTTTAGTGTATGAAAAAGAAAAAAACAAAGTTGATGGGAAGGAGAAATTAAATTAAAATAAATAATCCAACTAATTAAATTGCTGAAGCTAAGTAGAATGAGAAGCACCAAATAGATTAGATAGGAAAATTAGACTGAGAATTATCAGTTCAAAAGTAAAAAAAAAAAATAAAAAAAAATTTGAGGTTATCGGAGAAAAGTAAAATGTTTTCATTTAAAATGTATGAGGTTTCACAGAGATTCCTGCTTGATTTAGAATGCCATCTGTAACACATGCGTAGAATTTACGGCCTAATATTCTGCATATTCTGGTTTTTTTCACCCCAGTTGGTTAAATAGCATCTCAAACAGAATAAATGAATTTCTGGACATTTGTTTGTTTTTATGAGATGGGTCCTATGTATTCCTGCTGGTTGCAAAAGCAGAACTTTCAGATGTTTCAGTATGCCTGCTGTACATTTATTATGCAAACAGGTAGTTTGCCCTAAGGAAGAACAAAGCTCTTCTAAGGGAGAGCTTTTCCTAGATAAGTAAGACTCGGAGACTCTGTACCTTTCCTCTACTTCTTAGCACCCCTCACCCATAATAACCTGAGCCTCAGGAAATGATTTACAGGCAGTGTCACACAATTTGTGCTAACTTGAAATGAAATTGGGTGCATTTGTGCAGCACTTTGAAATGAAGATTAGTTTACAGCTTTATGATGGTGCCTGTTTTGGGGATCTTTTGATGCGTTTCAGAACCAGTGTTTTGCATTTGATTCTTAGGAAATGGACAGGTATGTCAGAGAATGGATTGTGGAGCCGGTTGGAGCCTGATTATTTTTCGTTCTTGCTCTCCTTTAAAAGTGTTGTCATCCAAGCCTAAAGCACCTGAAATACTAAGTCATTCCAGTTTAATGAAGACACTAATTGTACCAGCAACCCTCTTCTGAACACCACCACCCAACCTACCAAACATACAGACCTCCCTTAAACAAGTCAATCAGAAAACAAAGACATAACTGGATAAAATGTCCTTCTCATCCAGAATATTCTTTTTCCTGAAGGAGAATTTTTACCTAAACCATGAGAAGTGACAGAAGGCCAAGGAGGTCTCTACGGGTTTGCATGTCTCCCTGGCTCACTTGGTGTAATGGGTGCCGAGTTGCCTGTGTGAGCGGAGGGTCCCGAAGTGATATAGCTTGTGGTTACAGCAATGCTCCTAGACTGAATACATAGTTTCTTAGCAGAGCTAAATTTTTCATGCACTGTGCTGCGTAAATACAGCTTTAGGTCCTTTACTGGTTCCATCCATTTCAGGTGTACAGTGTGCAGTTGAGGATTGTAATGTGTGGCAGCCAAAATGAACCCCCAAAATGAGTCCAGAGGCAATAAAGTATGACATGGACATTCCTTTCTGTGGTCAGCATTAGTAAGATTTCCTTTTTCTTTTCGCTTCAGTCATGTAAAACTTCCTTTAATTGCCTGGGTGAAGATACATGATATTAGTTTCAGCTTTAACAGATCAGTAGTGGGGCGGTAATTGGCGTGGCCATTTCTGCTTGTCATCTTTTTGAGCCATGTGCCTGCTAATAGGAGAGAATGAATCTGGTTTCATGAGGTTTGCTGTGCCCTGCTTGGCCCCTCTGGCCCCGTGCCTGTGGCCGGTGCCAGAGTCCCTCCCTTCAGTCTTTTTCAGTGGAGCGGGAGCAGCAGGACAGCAGTGCCCACTACTCAGATGACCCTTGGAGGATAACGGAGGAGCAGCGAGACTACTACATCAACCAGTTCAGGTCCCTGCAGCCTGACCTGAACTCCTTTATTTCAGGTAATTTTTGCCTAGCAGCGTGCGTGTTGAGTAGAGGGACCAGGCTGAGAGGTGTGAAGTGTTAAGTAGATAAATTAAACCCACTCCAGAGAGAAAAAAGAATTGTGAGAAAGAATTAATTGCATTTTCTTTTTAAAGGGAGATACCTAAAAGAGCAAACCAGTACTGTGGGTGTTACGTTTTTTCCAAAATATCCTGATTTTAGGAAAATAATAACATCTAAGGGAGAAGTCTTGCAATTCAGTAAAAGTTAAAATGAGATCTCTGTATTTGATCTGCTGTATTTGTGGATCACACATGCAGCGTATACTGAGCTGAAAAACCCCTTAGGGTTATGCTTGCTTTCCCAGCGGAAAAGTGGCAGTATCCACGTGTTGAAAGTGAAGCACGCAGTTAACCGTCCTGTGTGGTCAAGCCTGAGTGTTCATGGCTCTGGGGAATGAGATTTTGAGCTTTAGGTGATCTAAAAGCAAATCCTGGGGAGCACATGCATGGTGGAAGTGTTGTTAACAGCGTATTGAGATTGCATTTCCATCCTGAATAGGAGGATGAGGCTGCTCGTCTGAGGACTCACTGTGGGTACAGACAGTTGCTCTGGCAAGGAAAAAGTTACAGGTTTTAAGTGGAGGTGTTTTTACTGAGCCTTTCTGTATTACTGGGATTCAGGAGGCTCACATCCAGCCAAAAATTTAAATAAATCACATGCTGCTGACAGAAATTAGTACTTCAGCAGTTCTTTGCCTCAGTTAGGCCTCCTTCGTATAATTTGCTTGACAGAGAAAAACGGTTGTTCAAAAACACGTTTCCTCAGACTTACGTATATGTCTGTAACTGTGGATACATGCATGTACAGCCTCTCAGGTAGCTGTGCATTTTCCTTTGTGTTGAGCAAGATTCTCAGCCCTTGCACATCAAAAATTACTGTTTGTAAATGATAAATTTGAGCTTCCGCAACATCCTAAAATAATTAAGCTGTAGAAATCCTTGCTGCAGAGTGATACAGATGCTACGGATTTGTCCAGGTTTAAGAAGTTATTAGAGAAATGTGTGATTGAAAAATCTGTCTGAAGTTATTGAATATTTGAGTGCTACCCCTGGGGTCAGAGGTTGGGGAATACTCTGGAGCTATATTATTATCACGTGGCTTTGTTATGGTCACGTAGTCCTCTCTCGGCATCCAGTGTTGGAGATGACACACTGCAGTAGGTGAGTCTTTGACCTGCCCCAGTTACAGCTTTTCTTAAGCCCTTCAGCAGGTGACCTGACCTGAATGTGCGTTGGGAAGAGTGGTATAGACCTTAGAAGTCTCTGCGTTGCGTTGCATTACATTTTGTAAGTGTATATCCAGGAAGAGCTTCCAGGGTACAGGGATCTTGTGCTACCCCTGCAATCTGTGTATGGGATGGTGAAATAGTGGATTTATTAGCTAGAAGAATGAGAAGGGCTGTTGTGACACGATGAGTGAGGATGCCTGCAACAGGACAATAGCTGTGTGCTATCTGAGTCTCCTGGGTTGTTTTTTTCTTATCTTTTTTTCTTTCTTTCCATAAAATTTGAGTCACTGCAAGGAAAAGTCATGGTTGAAGCAGCATCTTGGGAGAGCAGTGCAGATGCTAGAGCACTGTACTGCCACACGCATGGCTTCTGGGTGGAGCAGAGCCGTTTGTGTCTGTTATTTCATCATTTGTGACATACTAATTATGCTGGTTAGAATCGCTAGCACTAAAGCGTATTTTCTTTTATTTATTTTTCCCATATGGAGGGAATGGGGAAATGAGGTCAACAGCTCTGTCTGGCTTTCTCTGTCACTTATTAAGCAAGAGACAAATGGCCTAACAGCTATATTAGCATCCAGTTAATCTGAGCATCTTTCGGATGTAAAGTAGCCAGCTGCTTTTGGTGTGGCAGCCCTGGCCAAAGGTAAATAATTGGAGAATTAATTTCTGGTGGTTGATAAGGCATGGTTTCCCAACAGGTTCTGTGGCAAAGAATTTCTTCACCAAATCAAAGCTGCCCATCCCAGAGCTTTCTCACATCTGGTAAGTACTTGTAATAGTGTTGGGAATGTATATTCTGTTTTTTTAAAAGACGCTTAATTCAAGAGTTCCGGTTAAGTTTTGAAAAGTGTCTTAAATTATAATTATTGCTCTTATCTCCAGAATCACTTTCAGGCCAAGCAGCAGGGTGCTCACTGATCTTTCTGACACGCTTGTTTTCTGGAGAGATGTTTGCCTACTCAGCAGGGCTGGGAAGGTTTGAACAGCGATATAACTGAGAGCTGTTCTTAAGGATATTGTAAGCAGCATCATTAGCTCAACGAACTGTCATTTTTCATGAAGCACCTCTGGAATGTTTTAGATGTGGTGTTGGTTTTATGTTTCTGGCTGTGTTTTGTCAGAGGAGGCCTAATAAATACCTAATTTTTAGTAAGTACCACTACATAATTCAACAGTGCTTTTCTAATGAACCTGTACACTTACTTTTTAATCAGCTTATTTAGAAGTGTTTGTAGATTGAACTCTACGTGATGAAATTTGGCAAGGATTCTATTATACTTTCATAAATGACATGGTGCTTTGTAATTCAGTGTCATCCTTGCATCTCAGATAGGAAGAACAAACAGTTTTAAATGTTGATCAGAAATGCTGATAGAGGATTTTACTTTTGTATATGCTTTTATCGAGTGAGATGATGAGAAAAGCTTGCAAGAGCCTAAACATCTGTCAGGGTCAAAGAACATGTCTGGAATCTTTTCAAAGCGGATTGTCAGTTGTGAAAATAAAAAAAAGAAAAAAAAAAATAACAGAAGAAACACAGTGTTGGGGGAAGTGAATATTGGAATTTAAATTTAAGACTACTTGAGAAGAATAGATTAACCCAGTATGTTAACAAAACACATTTTATTTATATTGTTGACACAAGTTGTTCTCTGTGAAAAATTTCGAGAAAAATGTTCCTTTCTAGTGGATAATTAGAATTTTGTGTTCATGTGAGTTACGAGGTTGTGTTGCTGTGTTAAACACATGGGATGTTTTAGTCTTTGTCACCATAACCTCAACAGCTTGAAAAATGCTCATTACTTTCAAAGAGTAGGAAGTTACAGGTTTATTTGTTTTAGTAATAAAATTTACGCAGTTCTTGTGAAGAGTTTAGTGACAAAATTGAATTACTGAGTTTCTGAAGTCCAGTTTTAGTGTTTGAGAAGGATCCTAGAATTAGAGAGAACCACTCTGGTGAGAAGTTAATAACATTTAAACTTGTCAAGAGCGTTAATTTAGCTCTTTTCTTGAAGCTGGTCCATGGTCCTAAGTAACCCTTGCTGAAGTCCATCTTTAACTTTTTCTGCTTGAACTGGTTTAAGATCCTGCATGGATTGCCGAGAAGTGCTTCCAACTACTGGAAAGTTAATTTCACCCTTGGAGTTACAGCATATATGTTTCATGTTACAATATATGCATACCATCGTGTTGTATGGTATGATGTATAACAAAAAATGTACTTTCTTAAAAAAGAAAAAGGTGACAAATCAGTATTAGAAAATCAGGTTGCTTCATCTTCGCCGTGACGAATGTGCAAGTTAGGATCAAGTGTAAATGGCAGAGATGCTTGCCTTGTATCAAAAGATCCCGTCCCCGAGCTGCGTTTGTCTCCCCCGTGATTGCACACGTGCATGTCCCTGAGGTAACGGCTTGGCAAATGTGTTGTACTCGCAGGGAGCTGAGCGACGTGGATTGCGACGGGGCGCTGACGCTCCCGGAGTTTTGTGCCGCTTTCCACCTCGTGGTTGCGAGGAAGAATGGCTACCAGCTGCCAGAGACGCTGCCGGAGACGCTGCTGCCCGAGTACCTCCAAGCAGGTAATGTCCCTGCGGCCGGTCGTCTTCCCGTCGCCAGCTTGGGGACCCAGCGGGCGTGTGGGACGGGTCTCAGTTCCCACCCGCAGGTAGGACGGGCTGCTACACTGCATAATGGCTCTTCAGTTGCTTTTTCACGCCTGCATTTTTTATTGTGCTTACCAGGCGATTGAAGAAGGAATTATAAAAGTACAAAAGAGCGATGCAGAGCATAGCAGTTACCTGCCTCTTTGGTCCAGTGCGCTTGAGGTGTCATTATAGCTACAGTGGCAGGTGATTACCTTCAGCAGAGGTAACCTAACAGGATTTACGAGGATTTTAACTCTTTTGACGATTTTTCCCTCAAGTGTCTGTCTCTTGAAGATGAGTGGAAAAAGTTACTGGACTGCTGTAGAACTTAGTATGCTGATATATTTTGTTAGATGCAGTTACTGGTGGTATCAAAGGTTGAATTTTTTTTTTGTAATTCATCTTATGTAATCCACAGATTCTTCTGTAAGTAATTTGCAGTAATGACGGGGGGATTACAACAGTTTGTGTAGCACAAGGATGAATTAATCTAGAATATAACATACCTCAGTGACAATGTGCAGTGAGAGACCTGCCCTTTCATTTGTTCTCTTCAGTTATGTCGCTCTTAATTATGAACATTGAAATATATACCGTTCCATCTAAAAAATGCGCGTGACTTTCTAGGGCAAGGAGGATTAACTACAGATGATAATTAAAGTGCTAAGGGATAATATTTAAGACCTAATAAAATCTCCATTAAATTTGATGACACTGAATGTATTAAAAGACAGGAAAAGAGCAAATCAAGCTCCAGTTAGGAAAATTAAATGTTCGCCCTGTATCGGATCTGTGAAGTAATTTGTTTGAGTCATGTTCCTTATAATCCACTATCTCCATTTCCAAAGGGAGAAGCTCCTGTAAAACATGGACTTCCAAGTCTTCATCACTTTTAGTCTCACTGATTGCATTCCCTTGTCAGAATTACAGCTACCCTTTTCCCTCCAGGACCACCACTTCGTTCGCTGCTCTCACACCTGTTCTCATGATAAATTAGCCTGTAAGCTCCTTCATGCAGGTTCTTGTTGGTGTGTCTTCACATAAAGCCTATTTGGGTAAAGCTGCAATGGAGAGAAGTGTCTCTAGTAGTAGAGAATCATTAGGTCAGTGGGAGGAGGAGCATGGTGAGCTGTGGTTGTTCCCTGGGAGTCCTCTTTTTCCTTAATTTGTCCCTTTCAGCACTGATGTCTTTACTGTTTTCTTAGATGGTTACTGTTTTACGGTGTTGCATGCAACCAAGCATTTCAAGCTGATGTAGGGGAAGAGGTGAAAGGACTAATTATGGTGGGCACTATAAATACCTCAGCTAATATGCTAGTTCTGGTTAGCTTGAGGGTCTGAAAATGTCTCGTGTTCATTCTGCTACCTAGTCAGGATTCAGAAATCTCTTTTGAAAGACCTGCATTAATAAAAAGCAGAACATCTCAACACGCTATAGCACCATGAATCACAAGAAGG
>Ga0181612_178392_pt1 | contig 11907 bp, 6 predicted proteins | sample HoacroProtozoa21_FD_119630 | JGI IMG/M metagenome (GOLD analysis project Ga0181612, IMG submission 119630) | Hoatzin crop microbial communities from Cojedes, Venezuel. Combined Assembly of Gp0051906, Gp0051904, Gp0051908 | reverse complement strand
TATTGTTGTTGTTGTTGTTGTTGTTATTATTATTATTCCTTCCTTTATTGCCTTACTAAACTCTCTTTAGCTCAACCCATGAGTTTTACATTTTGTCCGTTCTCCTGCCCATCTCACCGGAGGGGAGAGGAGTGAGCAAGCATCTGTCTGGTCCTAGCTGCCAGCTGCTGGGTTAAACCACAACAGTCAGTTAGAAACATCTGAAACTATTAATGCAAAGCTTAATTCTATTTAACACTGCTATTACCTAAAGGAACTTTTATTCTTAATTATTTTATGGTTTAACTATAGTACACTGCTTGTGCTTGATTCTGCTAGCACAAAATTCAATATGAGATTATAATTGATGGAATTTTAAAAGTCAACTAACTTTACAAAGCAAACAGCTCTTGAATTAGAACAAATATTAATCAGAAATTTCTTCCAATAAGGACAGACTAAGGCTCTGTACTATTATTTTTCTTTAAAACCATGTGTCTAGGAAGAAACGTTTGAGAAACAAACTATTAGGAAGACATTAAGCAAAGGATGAAGATGAAGCCAGTGGGGTATAATGCTCCATCAAGACCAGCCCCTGGATCCTGACTCAACCTCTTTAAAGAGTCAGCACATGAAGGGAAACCGCAAGAAGCTGATTTAATCCCTACCAAAGCCATTGGAAATCCTGGAGAAAAAGATAACAAAATACCAGTGGAAAGACCACTACAGTATAATGTAGAGATACTCAAGTCTGCTTTAAGCTACCCAGAGGCTGGTGGTAGCAATCTGGAGTTCAGTTCAGGCAAAACTTTCCTACTTATGCAGGAGATTTTGTAGTCTGATCTGAACACCGTTGCTTGGATTTCGCTGGCCACACCTCATTATCACTATGATGGCAGCAACACCTGAGCTCTGTTGAACACCTCTGGGGGCAAAGGCCCCCCATTTCACATTTGGATGGTGTCTAGGACTTCCAGAGGAGGAACAATTGCTAGCAAATAATTCAAAGGACTGGCAGACCGAGTCTTCAAGGGCAAGTAGATGAACAGTGAAATTAGGCTTTGGTCCAGAATAGCAAAGATTTTAAAAGCTTTTTTCCCTCTCACATATGCACATAGTCACAGATGCAAAAAATCTGTTAAATAATTTATTATATCACTGCTCTTTAGAATGAAGAATGATGAATTAACTGCTCAGTATTCTCTCACTTATGTTTCAGACTAAATCACTAAGAATTAACGTTTATTAAACAAAACCTTCCCCAAAAAACAGGATGAGAAAATTATATTGTAATATTATAATGTCGCTCCAGTGAAAATCTGTAAAAATTTAGACATTCCCTATCGAAGCCTTTTAGCCTGTAAGAAATACTTCAAAAGAAATTGTAGAGTTATATGCATAATATGAATGTATTTATTTATTTCACGGTTATAAAAGTATGATTCAAATGGAAAACAAATGCGAGAGAGGATTTTAGAAAGTATCTACAAGGTAATTTAAAAATATTTTGCCTCAGGGACTAAGAACTAAGGAGGCTGAAAGCAAGCAGGGTATCGTAGACTTTATCACTCTTCTTTCTCAAAGGACTGTAAAAACTGAATGCTATTCAAGAATATTGAATTTATAACACGTAACACTACAATCTATCACGCAACAGAATTTTATTACATTTTCTAGCACAATTATTAACTTGACGCCAGAAACATATTGAGATATCTGAACAAACTGGAGTCACCAACTGTTCCTATCAGCACAATGTCTTTAAAAATTACAATTCCTAATCAGAAAATGATTGTGGCTTGCCTAGAACGTGAATTCCAATGAGTGGAAAATTCAGAACCATCTTTTACTGATACAAATATTCTTTTTTTTGTTTGTTTCTCCCCCCCTCTCCCCCCCCACTTTGAGGTTTTGGAATAATTTTGTTGAGAGAAGAAGCACTGACTAAAAAGCAAAGAGAAGAGAAGGCAGTCTCAAAGAACATGGAAGAGTAAAACAGAAAATGAAAGAACAGTTTGCCATTTACCAGTCTGATTTCAAATTAAGATATTTGAGAGTATTTGAGATTCCTTCTGAATACTTAATTGAGGGAAAGAAAGTTTTTAACATGTTTGTTACAGAACACAATAGCAAGTACTCCAGCTTTTTAAAGAACAGCTTATTTTAAGCCAGGGACTGTATGTTACTTGTTAACCTGCATAACCCATTACTTCGTCTCTGCACTAACACACAATTTTTTGACATCCATTAACTATTTATGAAATCTTTTAAAAGTATCCAGGATGAAAATGTTAATTACACTAGAAAAATATCTGAAGTGTCATGAAATAGTGCAGATTTTATGGAGCAGATCTGTCTGACAGACTGAATCATCTCTGATGCACACCAAGGAATTCTGGAAAGTCATAAAATTCTCTTCAAGTTCCCTAACTTGAAAGCTTCCATGTGTATTGGCAGAGCAGGACAGAATTCATACTGAAAATGAAATGTTTCTTTTAAACTCCTGATTAACACAAACTTGCTTTCATACCTTCACTAGATAAGACAACGGTGCCATGAAACTGTGTGAATTATGGAGGAAGAGAGAAAATCTGGGGCAGGGCAGAAAATATCCCCTATTTGCACTGATATTCAGCCCCTTCTTGAATTTCTGATGATTCTTTTGGTCACATACTTCTTCATCAGCAAGGAGGACAGTTGTTCCATAGCCTCTCAAATTTAAGAGTCAATTACTGCCACAACACCACAATGCAAAAGTCCTTTATCATAGACCTGTCCAGATGCTAAATGAACCTTCTCTCCCAAAACTGTCCCTGGCACCACAGCATCCTTTAAAGTCTCTTCTGGCCATCATAGATCAGTGGTAAACCACAGTGACATCCAAGGACCCTGTTAACAGAGAAAGTGTGCAGGTACCTCTTGCCTGGACACCTCCAGTTTATCAGCACCATTAATTCATTGCGGTTCTCCCCCAGTGAACACAATAGTCTAGTTATAATCACAGTAAGGCTATGGGAATGTGCATTATCTCTTTTCTCTCCTCATGAGGGATGCACTCCAAAATAGCTGTGGCATTTTCCCCTAATAGCCTCACATTTCACTTATATTTAATTTGTTACCTGCTGTCTCTCTCAGAATCTTTTCTGCATTGCTGCTCTCTGTCCTGCTCTCCTGTATTTTATTTCTGCTTGTTATTCTTCTTTTCTGCCCCTTGAGAGAAATGCCATGCATTTATCCACTTTCAACCACAAATCCCTGGACTTCATCCAGTGCTCTGAACTCTCCAGATCTTTCTGTACACCCTCCCTTCTTCTACACTTTTCCAGCAATGTGCCTCATCTTACCTTTTCCAGTACAAAACTTTTCTTTTTTTTCTTTAGTTCAGCTTCTCAACCATTAATTTAACTGATCAGAAGGAAGGATGGGTACACAATGAACGCGTGCCCAGTGGCAGGCGTCTGACTGAAAATCAGATAAACTTCCTATTGATTTTGCTTTTTGTCTGGAAGTCTTTGCTTTCTGGTTACCAAGGGCAGTGGCAAACAGGATGAGAGCTAGGGACTGGTCAAGGATTTCTGACAGCAGCAGGGCCGCAAGAAACACAGATTTTCCTGGCCATTTTTATTCTCTAGCAGCCTTATGAAGGAAGAAGAAAATTTAAAAAGTAAAAATAAGTTTAGAAATTGATACGTATCTGCTCATGTCTTCCCTTTTACAGAGTTTGAAAATAAGTTATTGCTCCCTCCTTGCCCATCTGTAGATTATATGAAAATAGACTTTCAGGAACCACTGTGAATGAGATACTTGTACTGATAAGCACGATAGGTGGGAAAAAAAGAAATTAACACATTCAGAGACTCACTTTATTATTCATTGCTCTCAATGAAAATGATGCCAACAAGATCGTTCCCTTACAGTTATTAACTGTCAGCTTCACTTTCAAATGTGGTACAGTCAAAGGAACTACAAACAAGGAAATAGAGTCTATGATGATAGACCATTTGTAAAACTTCTAAACAATATGGAAATAAAAAAGAAAATATAACAATCTAATTTTTTTACTAGCATTACTGGGACATTTCAGTAGCAGCTGTAGTAGAAATTAACAGTCATTGCAGTGAACAAATGTTTCTTTCTTCACCATTTCACTCAATAATTTCAAATTACTTTACATATTCATTACTTACTGCCTGTGCTATATTTTTTTTGAAGTAAGTGTCATTGTCTTTCTTTGAACAACATATTTTCTATTTTACAGATGCAGAAAATAATACTGTGGACATATTAACCTCTTATGAGACAGTCTCCTCTCTGGAAAAGCCTATGTAGTTTTCTTTCGTTACAAAATGAGATATTTTTCCCCCCTCATTTGCCATTTCTGAAGAAAATTTCAGGATTTCTTTTTTGTTTTCACTCTGAATTTTCATTCTGTTTATTCAGGTATTTTAACTGCCTCTGGAAGGGGCTCTTCAATATAAAATCCTCCCTCTGTCTCCATACAGGGTTGGCTTTGCCATGGCATCCTGCATCCATCTATCTTAATGCCCTGACAGCGGTGGGAGTTTTCATTAATGCAGTACAAAGAAAGTGAAAAATCCCACACTGGTGAAAGAATTTTCTATTCATGCTGAAGAATTTTACAGTTATACGCCTTCTGAGGATATGTGCATAGGAGCCAAACAATGACAGTACAGGAGAGGAAAGGCAGCCTCTGCCATGGGAATCTGGGTGAATCACTCAGGTTTTCTGTCAGTCTGAAATAAGCACCAATAAAGTGTTAGTTCCCTACTTTACAGAGTTTGTAAAATGCTTTGATATACTGATCTGCACTTTTCTGCAATTCCCAATAGCTAAGTAAATCTCTGCAAAGAATAAATTATTAGAACAGATACTTGCCTGTGTCTTGCACGGAAAACACGGCCCTTTGTAGAAACTTGCAATAAATGTGATGCTCTTCAATCAAGAATCTGGATAGAAGCAAACAGCCAAATATATGTGATTATTATAATGCTTCTTTCAAAGAAATAAGGAACTTTTTTTAAATAACAAAAACCCACAAACACTCCAAGCTTACATTTTGGTATAAATCTGAACAGAAGCTAGATCATTTCTCTAAAATATTTCTGCTGAAGACAGTAGGGCGAACTTCACAAGGAGAAGAAGTAACGCCTCCACCTGAGGCTGCAGAATTTTGTACATCTTCCTCTGCCTGGACTGTTTTCTTCTAAAGATTTTTCCTACAAAGGGAAAAAATAAGAAACCTGTCTTTGCAGATTGATGAACAATGTTGCTAAGCTCATCTGGCAACATTTTGTCCTTTGTAAAAGACAGGTGCCCTTTGTGGAGAAATATTCCATTCTTTTCTTTCTTCTTTTTTTTTTTTCTCTTCACAAGCTCTACCATCTAGAGAAAGTGAATACTTTGTCTTAACGGCAGTGATTGTCTGCTATGGAAAGACCTGGGAAGACAGAAAACCGCATGGCTGGCAGATGGAGAGAGGCAGAGAATGAAGTTTTGCTACATTTAAAGGGCCTGAAAAAGGCTCCCTGCTATGATGGCAGTAGATAATATAAAGGCTCCTAAAGAACCACCACCTTCTGGAAGAGAAATAAGTTCTCTTGCCACTGCAGAGCTCTGTAAAAGTGTTAGTCCTAGGACATGCATGGTACCACCGTGATTAGGAGTACTGAAACAGGGTAAAGCTGGCAACGTTACTGAAGCCTCCTGCAAACTAATGGGCCAGAGGACTTCGGCTCAGCTTCAGACAGTGTGTAAAAGTGACTTCGCAGCTTTAGGGCTCTGAGCTGCTTATGCGATCTATATGAATAGCCCCTCCGTCCGTGAACAAGTCTGCAGCAAATCTGCTCCGTCTCTCAGGGAAATTAAAAATTCTCATCACAGGGGTCTAGAATGTGTAGCTGGATTGTCCCAAACATATTTTTAACAGCCAGAACCCTTATAAATAAAGTTGGCTACCTGGAATAGTTAAAACCCATTCTTCCATAGCCCAAGCAGAGCTTTGAACACAAGTATGTTGATTCGAGATCCAACAGGAATGCATTTCATAGAGAGCAGAAGGTGAAAGAGATTGTGTTAACACTTCTGCATGAGTTATTAAGATGCACCAGCACACACCGTGCGGTGCAGGCTGCTGGCACACTGCTGCAGGACCACCTTGGATTTCTGCAGGCACTGAGCTTTGGGGGGTGCTTTTCAGTAGGAACTCATTAAAACCGTTGAAGCTGGCATTTATTTAGAAGCTAGTTTCCAAGAGGTACATTGATGCACGTGTGTCCTGTGACTTCTTTGAATCTGGCAGAGTCTTAACTATCATTGACTCTGCAGAAGTTTCTTTTCAGGGAGTGATAGCTTTAGCAAGCAGCTCAAGAGAAAGAAAATAGCTTCTGTTTGCTCCCTTCCTTCACCCTTGCACATCATGCTGTTTGTGCTGCAGTAAATGAAGAGGAGATTAAAATACCACTTATTAATGTCCCACCTTTCTCAAGTGATTTAATGTTTTACAAACTAAGGTAGTGATTGCTGGTAACACTCTAGGCAAAAAGCAGGCTTTTCAATTGCATTTAACACAGTATTCTTCCAATAAAAATCAGCACCAAAATCAAGCTAAAGAATAATGACAGCTATCAGTGTTTTCCTTAGTATAGGTTAATACCTGCTGTCACTGTACAGGTGCAATGCCGCTTCTTTAGCGTGGGGCCTATGGAGAGACACGCACCATGACAGGACCGGTAAATGGTGAAAGCCTGGCTCGTGGCTAGGAGAGGAAAAATTAATGCGGTGCTCTGGAGGGCTCATCTCAAGATGAAGCAAAATTATTACAGTTCCAGATAACAATGGTGATTCAAAGAACAAAGAGAAGCAATTAAAACACTACAATTGCAAGTCGAGGAGAAATAATAGAATAGAGGCAACACAAATATAAACCGTCCTTTGCTTGCACATTCAGCAACTTCTCACTCCTTCTTTTCAATGCCTTGACAAGATCTACACCTCTGCTTTTGAGCTGAAAGCCTGAAATTGCCATCTAAACTGTTTCTGCCCAAACCTGAGAATGCTGTAGGGCATGACAGGGGAAATGATGCATCAACTTTATCTAATGCATTGGTATTTCTGGTCTGGTCTTCTGGAGCAAAGATGATTTCAACAACTTTACAAAAAGAGAGAGCCGTAGGAGTTAGTAATCTCGCTGCTGAACAGTATGAAGTGGCTGGCACTGGAGTCATTCCAGAAGAATCAGCATTTTCCCCTCCTTTAGTGAAGATTTTAAAAACAAAACACCACACAATACAACTGACAGCTGTCCCAGATCTGCAGACTTCTCACACTGCAGTACCTATAACAATCCATGAATATTCAAAATATGTTCTGGGGATATTTTTGAGACTTTCTCTTTTTATATAAGAGAATAGTGTATATTCAAAGTTCTGGTACTGAAATGTATTATTACTTGTACTTTACCACTGGGTCCTACCCGACATGTACCACATTAGGCACTGTGGTACCTACCTAAGGGATACGGCTGAGGCTGTCCATGATTACCTACAGTCTAAACCACCTGCACGCAATACTGTAGGAGATTCTGAACTCAAATTTCCATGGTCCAACTCTCATATTCCAGTCACAGACTAAACTGCTTTCCTGAGCACAAAGTATGGTCTTCGTCCAACAGAAGCCATTAACTTGAATGTAATGTTTCAACAAAATTAGTCTCTTTACCTTACTCTCTAATGCCTTTTCTTTTTCTCTATAACTCGTCAGAGAAAAGCGATGTAGAATTGCTCTTTTGTGAGGTGAGTATGCAGTGTTTCTCCAAAGAAATAATAAAAAGCATTCTGTCTTTACCTACTTGTGATTACATCCAGGTTTTGAGAAAGTAATGAAGCCTATCACAAGCAGTAATTTTTTCAGAGAGGACTGAAAGTTAAAAATCACAGCTTAGGTCCTTTCTGAAAGTCCATATCAGTCATATTTGTCTGCTATAAAGACAAGGAGGCAGTAGTCTCTACGTGTCCAAGCACTCTGTCCTATCACCATTTCTTCTTCACAAAGACTCTGGCCTGTACCTGTGATTTCACCTCTCCTACAGATTTCAGCAGAATCTGTGGCGTACAATCCGCATATGGGAAAAACCTGTTGTTGGGATATCATCCTTTCCATCTTTGCTGCAAATTTTATATTTTTACATTTAAATCCCTGACTGAGGATGGAATATTTGATAGTACATCTTCTCAACTGAAATTAAAAGAAGAGTTTTAGTCCTACTATTTCTTTTTGCTCCACATTACTATCCTGATATTGTAATAGTAGTCAATGACATTGTAGGAAATATACTTTGCCTTCAAAATTGTATGTTCCTTTTCACCAGAGATATCACACCGCACTCCTCAGATAAAGTTATTTTGTCTGAGAGAAGACTTTCGTTGTTGTTGGATTAAAAATGGCAAACATCTAAGCTTAATTCCATGCTGTTATACAAGCCAATGAATTTTGGAAAATGCAACAGCCATGCTAATACCATATTCTTTATACTACTCTAAGCTCAGACTCCAAAATGTTACATATAATCCTTCCTTAGGAGACTCCAAATTCACTCTTTTTTTTTTTATTTTTTTGCAACATTTATAGTGACCTAGGTCTGGATTAATTTTACTTTATTTTGTATGGGATTTCAGAAAGGAAGGGAACAAAGGAAGAAGCTATATTTTGGTTAACTTTAAGTTTATGAACTATACTAAATTGCATGTGATGTCCTCCTATGAAAGTACGAGGTCTTCAAAGGAGTCCTTTCACTTTCTTCAGTCAGTATATAACTTTAGTGTTATAGTATTGTATGTACACAATAAAGCGTTTTTAAGAGAACCAATTTTTCTAAAAGGCAATGTTGATGTTTTATAGAGCAGTCCTAGTCCATCAACTAAACACATGTTGAAGTACAGTAAAAAACTCAAACCCAATACTACCACCCCTCCCTCCAAAAAAAAAACCCCACAAACTTCTCATGGAGATTAAGACACTCCTATACAGTTAACGTTTTCTCAGTATTTCCCTGGAGGTAACACACAATCTATCTGAATCCTGTAAAACAGAGAAACATCTTGAATGTTTACATATCTTTGATAAGAGGAAAATTCTAACTCACCGTGCATTTTGTAGTGCTAATGCTCCGTAATCTCACAAGCGCAGACAAGTATCCCATGCCTAGCACTGGCAGCTTCCCAACATTTTCTCTTAAAGATCTTAAACTGTTTTGAAGGATGTGTGTCAGTGTGCTACTGAGCAGCTTTAGTATTTACTCAGGAACCCCTATAACAACTGGGATGAGGAAGGAGACGGAAGAAGGCTTGATCACAGACACAGCAAAGCTTTATGATTTGTCACTGTGTTTTTCATTCCAGCATATTGACATCATACCACAAACCATAAACTTAATAGAACACATGTGTCAATATTCTGGGTATAAAGTTTAGCACAAGGCAGGTCAATATTATTATCAACATTGAATTAGTACCTCCATACAGAGATTTAGTATGATGGAAATTATTCAGTGAACAAAATGAACAAGGAATAGGAAGAATAAAACTGAATATTTAGGGTTTTTCATCCCAAGTAGAGCCTTCAAGGGCATTTGTGCTTCTGTTGGATGTAACAAAAAAAAAAACAGGTTTAGGATAAAAGGAGAGGAAAAAGAATTAGGAGATAATATGAAACATCTTACCAAGAGCTACAGGTTGCCGTATAGAATCATAGAATAATTCAGGTAGGAAGAGACCTCTGCAGGTCATCCGATTCACTCTCTCACTTAAAGCAGGGCTGACTTCGAAGTTAAATCAGGTTACTCATGGTCACATCCAGCAACATTTCCAATATCTGCAAAGACAGAGACTCATCAGCCTCTGCAGGCCCCTGTTTCATCACCACCACCACAACGCAGATCTAGTTGCCTGTTCATCCCATTGAATTGCTGGGTTCAGAATGGAGGACAACATGCGGGGGTCTGTTGCAAACTTGAAACTCTTAGAGGTTAGACATTTTTCAGAATTCCAGTGTCAGAGTGAACAAGTTTAGACTAAGAATCCTCGCAGTGAACAAGTTTAGACTAAGAATCCTCGCAGCAGATAAATCTTGTATTTTTACTTTAGCAGGGAAGTAATTCAAATTCCAGTCTCACCATATTCAAAGAAAAAAAAAAATTGTTTGGCCAAATAACATATTCTTTTCCTAAAAATGTTGCTAATTCTCTGGAGTTGCACAAACATTTACTCAGAAACAGAACTATTATGCCATGACCACAGAAAATAATTTTGGATATTTAAAAAAACTCCTTTAAATCTATATGAGTACGCAAAACAAGCAGCAAAATGTTCTTTTACTAAATGAATTCCCTTTCAATGGCTAATTTTTTAAAGCTTAGATGGTACAAATAACTGATTTTCAATGACAGCATACATCTTTCTTGTCTCTGATTAGCTGTTGCTGTTATTTATAGCTTTGTGCGTGTGATAGAAACATTGAGAAGACAACATGAATCTCTCTGCCTCCGTTGACAGGCCAACTAATCCATTACTAAGTCTCCTCCGTTCTTATTCCACTTACCTGTAAACCAATGTGTCAGTGCTGAATTATGTTTGATATTGAAACTATTGATAAATTGCAAAGGTTAAAATTAAAGTGTGATTTATGTTGTGATCAGCAGCACGGTGTTAGAGCACCAAGTGATCTGTGCAAAATTATAACCATAAATACACTTCAGGGTTTGCTTTAGAACCTCTGCCAAACAGCCCTACACCTTTTGTTTGTTTGTTTGTTTGTTTCATTCTTTCTGTCTCTCTTTCTCCTCTATGATACCATAGCAAAAGAAATGCAAATAATTTGCTGATAAAGATCATAAGCTCCCTGGGTTTGATGACTTTCTGAGCAAAAGGGTGCTACTCTATTTCACTGGAGACTCATCTGAAATACTACATCAGCCATTGGAGACAGCATTGAATGGTACAACATGTAGTAAGTTCCTCATTCGACAAAGGCTACAGTTCACAAAATTCCTGGTATAATTTGCTGCAGTTCATTAATGCTGGACATCTTTACTAGTTAAAAAACACTTAGCAAATGAAAGAAATATTTCCTCAAACTGGAAGAAAAAGTGTCTCTATAAGCCTCTGTTTGCTTCATGTAGGCATTGGTATTTCAGGTGAGATGTTCAACAAAAGTGAATGGTCTATTTTCTACATACATAATCCAGACTCTGCAAGGAAGCATTTGTAAAATAACTTTCTGTTCCTCAGATGAAGGTTAGAAATCCTGAATATTATCCTACTGAAATAACCCATTTTTGTGTCCTCTTGCATTTCAGGTGCAGAACCAACAAAGCAAGTCCCAAAATACCACCGAAAGAGGTTAATCCTACAGACCTGCTCCATCAGCCTCAAGGAGTAAAGGTTAATAAAATCTCTTACCTCAGACCTCTCACTCCATGTTGCATAAAAAAAGTGAGCTTCAAATACTCTTTTGCATGTATCTATGTAGAGATCTTTAGGCAGTTCCTCCACGGCAGTGTATGAGAGCTGTGTTAACTTACTTAACTTCCAGTTAAGTACAGCTCCAAAAATTTGGGTCGGATTTTAAGATATTTGCAATTTCTCATCCAAAACCAGAATATTATCTACAATTACATAGAAAAAGTTCAAAGCACTGACCTTCATAAACATTACCAGGAGCTCTGCCTGACTTTAGCCCTCACAGAATCACAGAATGGTAGGGGTTGGAAGGGACCTCTGTGGGTCATCTAGTCCAATCCCACTGCCGAAGCAGGGTCTCCTACAGCAGACTGCACAGGACCTTGTCTAGGTGGGTCTTGAATATCTCTAGAGAGGGAGACTCCACAACCTCCCTGGGCAGCCTGTTCCAGTG
>Ga0181612_168570_pt1 | contig 11907 bp, 5 predicted proteins | sample HoacroProtozoa21_FD_119630 | JGI IMG/M metagenome (GOLD analysis project Ga0181612, IMG submission 119630) | Hoatzin crop microbial communities from Cojedes, Venezuel. Combined Assembly of Gp0051906, Gp0051904, Gp0051908 | reverse complement strand
TCCAGATTAAAAGATACAACGTATTTTAAAAACAACTTTGATCAAATCAAACCAATAACCCCTACCAATGAATTATCACATACCTGTAAAAGATTCATATCATCTGGATTTTCAGAGCCAGGAACATTTTCTTTTAATATTGATGACATGACTCTCACATTCATTTTTGCCATATCCAGTTCACTGTACAGTTTCCCAATCTGTTGAGTTCAATGTGACAGAATATTGTGTAGGTGAACAGAGTGAGCAGAATAACTCTTACCTCTAATATGTACTTTCTTCCCCATTAGGTCTAATATGGGCCTAATTAGCATTATTTTACTCTGGTGACATGCCATGAAAATGAATGGAATTAGCTCAGCTTTTATACGTGCAACCAAACTAAGATCCAAGTCTAATAGTCACTACTCATTTTCCTTACAGTTAATCCCTCTCACTAACGTTACTGTTACTCTTTTTAGTTACCTACAGGCCAAGCAGGAATGGAAGCGAAGTGTCTTTTCCTTTCTGCTTTTCAGAATAGTCTCTTCACACAAGTCTCATGCAAAAGTAAGTCTGGCTTTCTGACTTATCCTTGAAGTAACTTTTATGAATTTGACTAACAACATCTTAAGACATCATTAGATAGTCTCATGCTTGAGTACATAATTCCACTTTCTGGTTGGGGTACAGCCTGGCATTTTTACGGAACTCACTTCTGCCTACTTTGCTTTGGCACACCACCATATAGAACATCTTCAGGAGAACAAACCTAAAACCATAAATATAGAGCTATGCCACTTGAACTGATGGTCCCTTCCAGTGGTCTATCCACCCAGGTTTTCAAAATGACACATCACCAGTACATTTCAAGTAGACCCACCCCCCTCTAAACCTATAGTACTGCACCTGCTCAGGAGTTATCAATAACGTTGGGTTTGTGGGAAGAGGTAGTAAAGAACGTTTTGCAGAGTTAGCAGAAGAGGGTGATGACTTTGTAGAAGGCTGAGATGAAGCCTGCGGAAAGACAACAGAGCTGAGCTTGGATTTAACAAAAGAACTGAAGCAGACATCCAGATGAGAGCACTACAAAACATCTTTGTCAGACTAGACAACTGTGCATTAGCTTTCTCATAATCAGTGCTCCCAGGGAATTTGTTGAGCAAGGTCTATTTACAAGAATTAATCTAATGGCTATTTTGTAATGAAATGAGGCTTCGAATTCAGATATCTTTTAAATGGGTTCGCAAGTAAAATCCATCACAGGATAAAGTGGGAATGGCTAAGAACAGGCTAGCTCCTTGAGCTCTTAAGCCATCTAACAGCCAAGAGTCCTTCCCAAAGCACCACTGCAATTTTACAGTGAAGGATAGCTTAGAATGCAATCACACTTGGACGCAGTGGAAAGGTTGGGGAGTTAAGTCTGGATCCCTGCAGAAGATGAACTACAAAGTCCTTCTGGATTGCAAGGCTGGAACGCTTTGTCTGCAGAAAGCTTCACTTACACTGCATTTGAACCGAGTGCTATAAAAACAGCCAAATCCAAAACCCAACCTGCACAAGACTACACACTTCAAGTCCTTCACTTCCTAGAGACTGAGCTAAAAATTGTGTTCGGGTCTGCTGTTGCCGAGAACAAGAGAAAGTTTGCCACTGATTTTAAATGGCAGATACATGTAGTAAACAGAATCATCTCTACTATACTTGGCAAGAAAAAAAGATATTATCTATTGAGAGCATTCTCCACACAGCTTCTTTAAACAACCTTTAAATACGTAAGCTTTTGTACACTCCACTATTCATCACTAGTCATCAAATCAAACTCAGGATAAATCTGAATCATTCTTGTCTGCACTGATTATAGACATCTAACTGTAACTGCAAAGTTCCACCCAGCGGTGGATGGCTTTCACGCTACCCAAAACTCTTGTGAAAAATCTTCTAATAGAAAAAAAAATCTGGAAAGAATGGCTTTAAAACATGCACTGTATTTTCAGCTTATGTCCAATGCTCAAGCCATACTTATACTTAATGCCCTACACAATGATCCCCATGAAATATGCTTAAATAACATCTATTGGGTTCAGGCTGTGCAAACAGCTGGAGAGATATATAGACAATAATATTTTCTTACAGATTTCTATCTCTCTTGGTTTAATTTTAAAGACAGATAATGCTCATAATTCCATACATGCTTTCATGAAAATCTTACTCATTTTAGTTGAGGCTTTCAGAAGTTGACAAGTCTGGAGCATTCAGCTCTCATTCATTTTGAGGTAAAGAGCAAGCCCAAATCCTTTACACACTTTGAAAGTCTCAAAAGAGAGATGCTTCCTTTTTGAGAATATACACACTAATCTGTGATTTGAAATAAAATAAATAAACTATTATAGAGGCCAGGTTTATTTTGTTATCTTATCTGTTACAATTGAAACTAATTCCTACTCACGGGCTTAAACAGGTTGGTCATATTCTGCCCTGAAGCATTTAAATAAAAAACATAACCAAAACAAACACACCTTCTTTATCTACAGAGCTCATACAATTAACACGTCCTGTTTCTGATTTATAATGGTTAATGAAATATCTTTGTGTATCCCCACCTTAGGTCCCCCTCTGCTGGTGTCAGGAGATGGAAAGTCCACTCCTTTCTTCAGCAATTCTAGATAAACTTCTTTTACTTCGCTCACATCCACCATTCCTTGGAAACCTCGGGCCCAAGTCTGATGTTGAAATAACAACAACAGTCACAGAAATGGACAGTCAGTGGGTCAGGCACGCATGTGGTCCTAAAGGCAGGTCCTCCCCTTCATCCACTCCAGCTAACTCCATTCATCGCTGCAGGAACCATGGAAGCTCCAAAGTCACCTCTCACCCTGTTTGCTAAGTGCAACCACAGAGGCAGCACAAACACAGACTGGGAGGGGAATGTAAAAGGTGGAGGTTGACAGTTTTCCAGTCCTCTCCCTTTGTCTTCCAGTCTGTGTTACTCCTGCATGAAGCAGGAGCAGCAAGAATAAAGTCTGCTTTAGGAAGAGGTTCCCATAAGTACGTTACCATACAGAAAGGAGCTGCTTCGTTAAATGTTTACCATACAGCAAGAGACACAAACACTTCCTGTTTACTCTAGACTTACCATGATAAAGGTCAAGATTTTCTCCTGCATGTCAATCGGCAGATTGTATCTTGGATTCAGTAGTTTCACCAGCTTGTCTTTACAGAAATCCTTCTTCACAACTAAAGACTGGAATCTTGGGCCACAGTTCTCTATACACATGTCAAGCAGCTGCACACACAAAAAGCTTCCGTTACACAGATCTGGTGCAGAAAAACCCAACTTTACTGCTTTTGTTTCCTTCTGTTTAATTTGTTCCAAGGTGTTATGGGGAAGAGTACGAATGGATACGAACAGATTATTGCCTCACTAGAATGTCTGATAAGGTTACTACAGGGAAACCATAGCTCACTGTGTGCACTGCTTTACCTATGCAATACAAAATGAAATGTGTTAGCAGAGTTATACTAGTTTTAATAGAGAAGTATGGTCACACTTGATTCCATGTCACAGCAGTTACCGAACATACAGTACCTTAACAGCATGAAATACGTCCATAGCTTAAAAAATGACCTGTACAGATTCAGTAATAAAATTAATTCACTACCTAGCATGTAGGTACCCTGCTCTGAGATTCTGAAGAGCTCTACAAAAGAAGAAAATAAGATTACTAAATGCCTCTCTTCTAATCTGCCCGGCAAGTGAGAAGCTAATGACAAAATAGAAAAAAAACACAAATTCAACAACTCAAGAGTACAATTTCTCCACATGTTTTAAAGGTCACATTGATGTGAAACAGAATAGCTGAACTGTTCCAACCGTCAGATTCATCTTCACAAAAGTAGTCTACTTCCAAAACTGCCTGGAATGCTCAGAGCAGGATCCCTGCAAGCAACATGTCTGCCCTATCAAATATAGCAGTATGTGACAATGACTTAACAGTTCTCCCTTGTACACCTGAAGGTGGCTGATTACAATTCCCATTCTACATAAGAGATATCAAAAGCTGTCACTACATCCCAGTCACCCAAAATCAGGCCAGTACAAGGCTTGATAGGAAACTGGGGTGAGTGAGATCAGGTGCAGTCAGAAACAGAACTCATCTTGCTTGGCTCACATCTGGAGACCAACCATAGGACTACGATGCCCCATGCAGAGAAAAACGGTCACTCTTGTGCTTTTTGCTCTTCAACCGAATCTTCAATTTCCCTCCCAATTTAAGAGTGATGGAAAGTAAGAGAGATGCAAAAGTGAAAGCAAAGGGTAGAAATTAACAAGAGTTTGCAAAATGTCATAGTTTTCAAGACAAAACTTCCCCTAAATCATGCAACAGACAGGATATATTTTCAAAAGGGTACACAAATTTTAAAGGACACTACTGTAATCTTGATAAAAGAAGGTTAAATATACTTTCCTATTCAGAGCAGACTATATCTGACTAAGTTGAAATCATTTTAGTAACTAATTTTCTACCCTCAGGACTTGGGGATTTTTCTCCCAGCATGATCAGGAAGTTATCGGAGAAGAGGATAAGATCAGAAGAAAATATATCGCTGAAATGAAAACAGGGTAGAACAAAGACACACTGGCAGACTGCTGTGTAAAAAAAACTAACTGAGAGATAATTACAAAAAAAAAAAAAAATCTCGGCTCGAATCATTATTTTTCATTTGAAAGAATACATGAAACATATGCTAATAAGCCAAGTCATTTGCTTGTGCAATACTTCAAAGATGGTCTATGTAAAATGTTTTCAACTCAGTGCATGGGATATTTGGTATGCTACTCCCTATTATTAATTCCCTACTTAAGGGACTCAGTATTTACCTTCTGAATGAAAGTACTGAACTAATGGGCTAGATCCTCCACTCAATTATGCCAGTACAGCCCACTCACTTATAGCAAAACTAAGCTCGTGTAAGAAAAAGAAGAATTTGACTCAATTATTTTTTAACTGGACCATTCACGAACAAGCTACTTTAATGCCAATAATACCTTTCATTAGAATTTCAACATTGTTATCACTGCAAATAGGACTTGACCTTCCCAAGCAGTTCCATTGGAATGAATAGATCCAAGGTGGCTAAGTCAACCACTGCTCCACACAACACAATGGAATCTCAACAGAAACATGTTTTAATAACAGAACTATCAAATTAACTTCAACCAAACCATTAAATTTCCTTTAAATGGCAGGCAGGACCTGAGAACTGTTGGGATTGACAGAGCTGCTATGTTCTAGCTCATACCAGACATCCAGCTGAGAACAGATCTGCACTGAGCAAAAAGGAGGGCTAATTGCACAATCAAAGCCCTCTGGTTCACATGACAGCAATGCAAAACTGAAGTAGTAAAAGGCATCTGAACAAAGGTGAAGTCAAACTGCAAGGCAGAGAAAAATAAGTGTGAGAAGTTGGTGAGGATTATAGAAAGTCAGCTACGTTTCTCATCAGCAGAGACGTCACTCAGAACTCAGTAGGACTATCTGCTCATCTAAAGCAGCCAGGTATGGTCCTTAAAGCTGTAATGAATGGATGTAGTTTGTGAGGGACACTTCTTAGACCTCAAGTGAATGCAAGAAAACACAGATGAACAGTTTGGTTCTTTGCCTTTGTGACTCAAAAGGAACAAGACATTAATCCGTCTCCAGGATTACACTCTACTAAACATATACTGATATCTACCCAGTAGAATTTTTGAACTGCAAGACACTATTTTTAAGTACCAGCGTTTAAAAGAAACATGCACAAGCAGCTTTTTCAGCTGCCATTAATCAATTACAGTGTCATGGCTATGCAGACTTTACCAAGATTCTGCATTTCAAAACCATTAATTTTTCAAAAGTCTTGAATTTTTCAAATGAAATATATACATAACACTGAAATATGGATTTCTTTTGCTCCCACTTGATGTCCACTTCCTCTTTGCCCATGTATACCATAAAGTGTAATAAAATTTCCTACAACATCTTTGATTGAGGAGCTGGAGGGCTCTCATGTTTTTGTTTTTTAGATCCTCTGCTGTGTAAAATGTTAATTTAATAAAGGAAAATCTGAAGGCCACATTTGCCATGCTGATTTTTTTTTTACATCTGAAAACTCACAAATTAGTAAAAGGACACACAGAAAAATGCCTATGAGAAAAAAAAACCTCCAAAATTTACATCTAACCAATGATTTCCTTTAAAATATTTTCAAACATTGTAATGCAGAAATGAAACAAGAATTTAATCTTAAATTTCTGCCCACTGCTTTGTATCTAAGAGTGTGTGTGTGGACACAGGTACAGAGAGGGACACATTCAATACACTACTTCCCCATGTGCTGTTCAGTTCCTAAGACCTTACAGGCATCAGAACTGGGGCACTGCAGTAAATGCTTTACAAAACCAAGGGAGATCTGTGGAGACAACTGAACACGTGTCTCGGCATTCACTACGTAAACAGAGCTTACGTATGCAAAGACTGTTAGTAATTAGGAGTCAAATAACACATACACACTTTGTTGGATCCCTGCCTAAAGTTCTAATCCTTTTCACTCTGATTGAGAAATCACCACTGCCAAGCCTGATCTCTCGACTTTATCAAAGACTGTGCATGAAGCAACTCCATGGCCTGACACACATACACCCCGATCCACATGACACACAAGCACCAGGTGACTTCAGTAGATCAGAGTACCTGAAGTCAAGCCACAGCCAACACATTATACAGCTGGCACTCACCCTTCTTCCTTCAAGTAAATAAATAAGCACTATGAGCCAGAAGGAGGAAGACACTGCTGAGATTTAACAGGTCTCGATGACAGACTCAGGGCTAACACGCAGTTGTGCTACTCCAGATGAAGACTTACACATTTCACTCTCTGTGAATTCTCTGGGAATAAGTGTCTTAGCAGTTTCAACAGAAAGATTAAATTCCAGAATTTAAACGTTCAGTAAATAAAAGTGGATCAAAGTACATTTCAAAAAAGAGAAGCGATTTGTAGATCTGTTGCCTTCTCCATTTGTCGGAGGACCACATTTACTGTAGGAAACACTGGCAATAACTTACAGTTCATCGCAAAAGAGTCCCTATTTTTTTTAGAAAATTGAGAGAAAAACAACTTTTGAGAGATAAGAGTTGCCAAGGGGCAGGGGGCCCTTGTGTTTTAGAAATTGAAAATTATTTCTATTTTTCCATTTTCAGTGATTTGCTGTTCCACTCTAAGCATTTCAAAATGGGAAACAGGAACTATTTCATTAAGGCAATCAAGAACCCAAAGCAGAAGATATAGCCCATAGAAAGAGCTATTTGGGAACAAAAGAGTTAAAAGTCGTACCTGGTTAGCAATGCGGTCATCAAAGGAAACGTTTCACACTTGCTAAACTGATGGTAGTACTGGTAGAAAACTAGAAAAAGGAAAGGAGCCAGGGGCAGAGCGAGAGGAAAGGACAGAAGATCGTACATAAGAACAAAAGCAGGAAGAGACAGAGTTGGAGGAAAGGCTGGCACTTTTTTTAAAAAACAAGCAAAAACCTAAGGAACTCGGGGAGAAGAAACCTGCAGTCAGAAAACAGAAGCTGGGCCAAAAAGATGCAGTTGTCTGGCAGGCATGGGTACATCAGCACATGTGAGTGGGTGAGAGCAGACATGGAGAAGCGGCCTGGAACGGCAGAGAGACTGTGAGAGTGTTGAACTACAAGCACAACTGAAACCTGGTACACACTCCACCTGTGAGCAAATACAATGAGCTGTCAAGTCAACATGATCATGTTCTTCCTTGGATACACCTGAAACAAGATCCTTCTCCTACTTCTATGTTCTTAAGGGCTAAACTACAATGTCACCTTAGGTATGTCTGCAGAGTAAATACCCAAAGAAAGGCTTCTAAATCTAAGCACTGGGTTATCATAACTCCAGGTGACTGTGTCAGATGTTCAGAAGAGGACCTAGGTGCACAAACACTGTAGGAGAAGGAAAGCAGACCTGATACAGGGATTGCAGTAACAGTGGAAACCGAGCGTTTCTGTTATGCAAACACATAGAACACACAAAAAGGTGACTCATGAGACAGTGGAGGAGGAAGCCAGGGAAGAAGTGCGGAAATGGAATGAGCTGAAGGTGTACATCGGTATGTTTAACGCATTTATCTGCATCTCTAACTTGTTAGGAGACACTTGGGCAATTGCTAAGCGACCTGCAATTTGACACTATCAATTACCTATCTTCTTTAATCACTTCTCAGCACATATTGATACAGATAATGATTTTGCACAACAAACACCAAACCCATGAGTAATAGTACTCCGAGTGTACTGTAGACAGGCTTCTACAACCTCAACAAAGGAAATGGTGAAGAAAATACTTCTAGACAAATAATGAAAGACACACATCCCCAAGAACTTAAAATATGAATGGCTTGATTCTTCTCACAGTTGCACTATTGTTAGTCAAGAGTAATTCAAATGGGGAACTCTGGACTTATGACAGCATTAGGAACTTCCTGCTACTGCCTAAACTATCAGTGTAGTGGAAAACAGACCCATGTTAACATACTCCAGTAAATCTTAAACCGACCAAAATCACAACGCTTCCCCAAATTCTGGCATAGTTCAGAAACACTGTCAGATTATCTCACATGAGGATATGCCCAGCCACCCTAAACTTTAGTCATAACATCTGAATCTTAAGTGGCTTATCCTGTGTCTTGCTCCCTTGCTTAACCCACCATTGCTACCCTTTCATTCAGGTTTCTCATTTACACATAATAACATTTACCTTTACAAAACAGGTATCGCACATTCCACCATGCTGCATACCATGCTTAGTTTAAACTAAGATCAGTACCACAAGGTGAGTAATAGAATGGTCAGATGTAGCTTTTATGTCATATCCCAGCCCCTGTATTTTTCACGTACAGGTGGGTCACTCACAGAAGGACAGTCACTGCAGTAAAAAAGAACTATACTACTTTTATGTGGCACAGGTTTACAAAGAACCAAAACTGCAACAATAAATGCAAGAATGTGTCATCCAGGACTCTACGGAACACAGTAGACCTTCTGATCTGCGTGGTGGTAGTGCTGTACACATAAACAACAAAGACAGAAAACATCCTGGAGAGTTGTGTCAGTGATAATTTGCATTCCACCTTATCGTTTAAAATGTTTTCCTTCTCAGTGTCTAATTAATATAAATATAGCTGTACTTACAGACAGGGTAAGCCTGATCTCCTTATGGTTACAGTTTTTTGAAAGCTTTTTCTTTAGCGCTTTAACCGCATCTTTAGGCCTGTGACAAGAAATTGAGTACAAAAAGTTACCAGTGAAGTTATACTGTTTTTCTAGTTCGTAACGTCATCCAAGAGCCAAAAATACTGGCCTAAGATATGGGACCAAATCCATGCCTGTTTTTACACCCACATAAAACTCGAGCGATTGCCCCATTGATTTTAAGAAAATCACTCCAGCATTGAGCTAGAGTAACAAAGCAGTGAATCAGGTTTGTTACTGCAGACTGTGTATTACTCCAAAGACCTGTGCAGAGAAATCAAGTCATTCTCCTCTGCAAAGTCTCCTCCAGAATTGTATTATTTCACTGTCGTACAATAGATTTACTTATCTAGCTTTTATTGCTATGAAGGGGAATAACAATTGCCAGTTGTATCAAGAATTACCTGGTACCTATTTTTCACGTATGATGCAATTAAAAAACATTCTCCTGGGAGTGCTGTCAGGAGTAAGGGTGTCTTGGCTAACTTCCAGTCTCTAATTCCAGGATGTTTTCAACTCATCTGAGTAATTACCATGTACAGATGGACAACCCATTCTACCCCAGAGATAATGGTATTTCTAGCCCAGTCATTTTGATTTCTATATATACACCCCATATCTTTTAACTATCTATGGAGGAGGAGAAGGGTGGAAGATGGTATCAAGTTTATCACGTGGGAGACAGTTTTGCATGATTAATATTAGCTACCTACAGTGTACAATTATTAGGGCTAACTCAACACTCATGATCAACAAAAACAAGATGTCCTCAAGTCTCTTTAGGATCTCCCCAGAATCTAAGATGGAGCAATAGGCATAAATACAATGTTTCAATAAAAAAAAAAAACAAAACACACACTTCATTGAAAACATTTCAATACCAGTGAAATTAAATCAGTATTTACCATTACTGCATTTTTCAGTGTGAAATGTTGTACAAAAAAAAAAAAAAAAAAAAAAAAGCAAGATTTCTCCATTTTTCTTAATCCCAGTCATACCAGTAGAGCATCAAGTGATGCATGGGAGCATCAGAGCAGAGAAGAAAATGTTCCCTTGCAGAAAGCTGTACTACTACTGTTCCACTCCTGCTTCTTGCTTCTCCCACCGAAGCATCTGTAAGTGCTCTGGTCAGGAGCTGGATATTGCATTAAAATAACAATTTGCCTAATTAGATACACCAGTTCTGCTGTTCCTAGCATCCTGTTACAGACTGTGACTAGTAGTTGCCAAGGAGGAAGTCATAAGGAGTTCCTCTGCAAGCATAAGCTGTGCACAAGAGGAAATAGTTTATTAAAAAAAAAGCTCTGTTGCACAGAAGCTCCACATAAAAACTAACGCTAAGTGTCAAAACATGCTGTTGCTTATGGCAATGACCAGAAGGGAGTCATTACTGACCTTCCAAGCTCCAAGAGCCACAGATGAATGTGTGGGATCCAAAAAAATGAAAAGCTCATAAGATACTTGTGCAGAAACGAAGGCATACCTCATTCTCCTGGAGAAAGCCCTCCAGTCAGTGTTAAAATATGCCACTGCTAGGAGTTCTTCCAAAGCAGTGCTGAAGCAAATGAGGACAAATTTCCTTCTCCCCCTTTTACAGGTGGGAACAAGGAAGCACGAAGCAGCAGGTGGTTGGGCAAACCAGAACACAGCCGTTCAGTGCAAGAGGCCAACTCTGTCCTGGGAGCCCTGCGCACATGCATTGATACGATGGATCCCACTGCACAGAGACCCAGCCAGCGCTTCGGTCCTGCTGCGATGGAGGCCGGCTGAGAAACTGCACAGTGGAGAACCCCGAGTAAGCTAAAAGCACAGAGTTTTAAACAGTACTGTAGGCAAACAAATGTTCAAGGTCTTTTTTCAGGCTGGGTTTTGCAGAGCACAAGGGTATCTGACAGTACAGGTGACACAAAGTATATTGGACTCGGGTGAGAAACCCACATTACCACCTTTCTCTAGCGCTTGTCTATGGGGAAGGGCCTACAAGTCTAACCCCTACCAGGCCTGATGGCTGAGCATGAGGCACCGAGAACATACAAAACCCTTCCCTAAGAACTACAGATACCCGCTCCCTGCTGCTATTTCGTTTTGGGTAACTTTACATAAGGGTCGTACCCCACCTCGCCCTCGAGCAACCACCTCCGAGACGAACGCCCGTCTGTTCTCATTTCCCACAGGAGAAGCGGGCAGGTCACGGCACTGCCGGTCCCTCTGACGCCGGGATGCCCCCTCCCCCCGCTCCGGGCCTGCAGCCCCGCTCACCCCTCCTCCGTCGCGTTGATCACGTCGCAGATGTGCATGAACTGTCCCCACTCCTCCGTCTCCAGCGCGCCAAACGTCGCCCGCTCTGAAAGGCCAAGGGGAGCCGCCGTACAGCCAGCCGGGACCCCCAACGCGCCGAGCCGAGCCGGGCCGGGCGGGAAGAGCGGAGAAGCGCCGTCCCGCCGCGTCCCTCACGGCCCGGGCGGCGGGCGGGAAACGGCGCCCTCCGGCTCCCCTCAGGCGGGTGCGGGCAGGGCGGGACGCGGCGCCCCGGCGTGACGCACCGACCAGTCCGCCCACGGCGGTACCGAAAGGGTCCTTCGGAGCCTTCCCGAGCGCCAGGGTCGCGCCCGGCAGCGTGC